>ULRB01070609.1_pt1 | contig 15332 bp, 8 predicted proteins | sample 1955051 | NCBI WGS metagenome assembly ULRB01 (sample SAMEA4835671, study PRJEB28245) | human gut metagenome | biome: gut microbiome; material: fecal sample | place: Denmark | collected 2008 | reverse complement strand
CCTATTCCGAAATACATACAGAAAAAGATTAAACTTTACGACGATAAATTGAAAACCGCGCCGTTTGGAAGAACTCGCTTTTATGCTTACTTTACGAAAAATGACGGCGAACTTGTAAAAGTCACCGTTGCAGTTAAAGAGAAAAGAAACAAGTGGTATTGTAAACAAGTTGCCGTTCATGGAGTTCACTCGGATAAGTGTTTTGTAAAAGATATGAACTTCACCTACATAGCAGGATATACCGTCGGTTGGCATGCGGAAGGCATAACAAATCAACGTTGTTGGTATGAATACGGAGAATGGGGTTGGACTACGGACGATATGTTCGATCCATACGCTCCTATAGTCAACAGAGAGTACATTCTGGAAAAGTTCCCCGAATACAAATATAGCGCAATAGATAAATACACGGGTATGGACGTGTTCAAATATCTACGGCTTTTTGAACAATATCCGCAAATAGAATACCTTACAAAACTTGGGTTGCACAACCTTGCTTTGTCAAAGCAAATACTAAAGAAATGCGGACAAGACAAACGGTTTTGCAAATGGCTTGCGCAGAACAGAAGTACGTTGAACAAATCTTCGCTGTATATCCCTGTCGTGTTGCAAGCATATAGGAAAAACCGAAATGTGCTTGAAGTGCAGACATACTACTCTGCAAAACTTAAAATGAGCAAGGATACAGCCCTTGAGCCGTTGAGAATAGCCTTCAAGAAAGACCTCGAAAAGTTTTTCCATTATCTATCTAAACAAAGAACGAATGCATATAGCTATTTAGACTATTGGAAAGCATGCAATGAGTTAGGTTTGGATATGACGGAAGAAAAGAACCGTTATCCGCACGATTTCAAACGTTGGCACGATATTCGAGCTGATGAATACAAATCTTTGAAAGCAAAGATAGACGCCGAAAAACGAAATGCATTATACGAGAAGTTTGCCGCCGTTGCAAGCAAGTATTTAGGGCTTGAATACAACAAAAAGTCCGTCTACATGGCGATTATCGCTCAAAAACCGTCCGACCTTATTCACGAAGGAGAAATCTTGCATCACTGCTTAGGACGAATGGGGTATGACCAAAAGTTTGCTCGTGAAGAAACGCTTATCTTCTTTATCCGAACAAAGGAACAACCGGATACTCCGCTTGTAACGGTGGAATACTCTCCGACTCAAAAGAAAGTGCTGCAATGCTATGGCGACCACGATAGCAAACCAACGGAAGAAATACTCGATTTCGTTCACAAAAAATGGCTACCCTATGCCAATAAACAAATAAAGCAAATAGCGGCGGCTTAACGCAAAGGAGAAAACACTATGGCTAATTATTTTAGAATTACGGCATATCACCCTGAACAAGACTTCTGTATGATTATGGATACATACGGACTCTTTGAAAAGAAATGGCAGTTCTCCGCCGACCTTATAAAACGAGGATTTAAGATACTTGAAGTATCGGATATTGACCAAGTAATCGACGTCAATATTACTCGTTTGACCGAACCCGATTACGAAAAATTCATACTTCGAGCAAACGAACACGGACAGCCAAAATATATCGAGCAAGAAGTAAACGGAATAACCTATAAAGCCGTCATGGTTGAAGGCAAAATTTATATACCCGATAACACACAAATTATATAAAACGAAAGCCGGGAGTTAATCACTCTCGGCTTTTTTTGTGTTAATCAAAGCTATTTACTCAATTCCCAACGCTTTTATAACCGCATCTTCAGGACTACTATAAAAACTTAATTGGAACTTAGCGAATAGATCCGCCGGTACAGTTGCTATATCAACGGCGCTACTCATCGGAATAAGGACCTTTTTAGCACCTGCGTCAAAAGCGACTTGCAAAACAGAAGCAAGTTCTTCTACCTTGTTCAATGTGCCACCAATACTCATAGAGCCTAACACGACCATTTGCGGAAGGACAGGTCTATTAAGCGCGCAACTGCAATAACCAACCAAAACGGGAAGAGAGATATTGCTATCTAATCCTACACCTTGACAGTCTTGAATGTGCATTAAATAGTCTTTAGAGTCAATCATAATAGATTGGCTTATTTGCTTTGCATTGGCTCTAAAATAGTTCTGAGCGGTCTTTACAGACTCTTTCGCTTCCTTAGATGAAGAAAGACCTAAAACTTCAAATTTGCCATTTCCGTCGGCAATGGTGGTTTCAAGCTTGAACAAACCTTTCATATCATTGCTACCGTTAGCGATAGTGAAGATATGACCGGGCTTTCCAACACCTTCAGGAATAAGTTGTCCGCCACCTTGTTCTAAGACAGGAACAAATAATTCGCTCATATCGTCAAGTTTTATATAAGAAAGTTGAACGTCGTAAAACTCCATTCCGCCGATCTTTTTAAGTTGTTCTTTAACTCTCCTACGACCTTCGATAGCATATTTCAAGATTTCTTCAACTTCTTCTTCCGTATAACGTCCATCGGGATAAATAATCTTTACCAAACCTGACACCATCTTTCTGACTGCAATAGTATCACGTTGATTAAGACATCTACCAAGCTTAAAATATTTATCGAAAGCGTCCGTTTGAGGAACTTTACGCATTTCTCTAAAGAACTCGGCTATGTAGTCTGAAATAAAGCCGTAATTATCGGTAAAGTATTCAGGACGCATTTTCGGGATTTCCCAACCCGGAATATATGCGTGCATACGGTCAAAAAAAGCACTGTCTATCATTGCTTCAGGGAACGGCTCAAACAAGTGAGATGTCTTTAACAAAGAGTCAACACTTTGATTGATATTGCCGACGAAAACCATAGAAGCATTTGCTTGAATAGCGTCTTTTCCTCTTGCAAAAGAACCGGAAGCCATATAATCTTTCATTATTTGAACCCCGTCTTTATCTTTGAAAGAAATACCTGCAACTTCATCAAATGCAACGCAATCCCACAAACCGACCAATCCCACTTGGCGCCTGCTCATATTATAGAAAAGGTTTGCAACTGTAGTCTGACCACCTGAAATTAAAATGGAATTAGGGGATAATTCTTTGTAGATATGTGATTTACCTGTTCCACGAGGTCCCAGCTCGCAAATATTTACATTGTTTTCGACAAGAGGCACCAAACGAGCCAACAAGTGCCATTTTACACGATACTCAAATTGAGTAGGTTCCATACCGGAAGAACGAAGGATAAAATCAATCCATTCGTCTTTCGTGAAATTGTGCCTTGCTTCGATGATTTCGCTCTTATCCAAGTTTGGCATTTGAATAGGTGTAATATCGTTTATCACAAAAGGACTTTGCTTCTTATCATCTTCGCTATAAAGATAAGACAAATCAACGATACACCAAATGCCGCCTGCGAGAAGTTTTTCATACTCTCTGACATATTTTGGATGAACAAAGATACCGTGAATACCAAGAAACAGAAAATCGGCTTCAAATTGATCGGTTCTTTCATTGAGTTTTACGCTCAACTTATCAATAACGGTATGATTGCCGTTTTCCTTGATTTTTGCTTTAATCTTTTCCGCTTCGTCAGGGCGAACGTAATTGTCGGACAGAATACGTTTAACCTGTTCAATGCCTTCTTCGATTTCTTTTTCATCGTCAGACGTGCAATAAGTCCCAAGCAAATATTCCAAAACATAAGTAGGAACGTTCGCACTATTCTTTATTTTCTTAGTTGCGCCTTTCGGGACTACGCGACCTGAAAATAATTCAAATACTTTTTTATCTAAGCTATCCATTATTCTGCTCCTTAAAACATCTTAAATTGAATGATGTCAATTACGAATTGTTCTTTTTCGATATACTCATCTTCGTCAACGTCTTTCAATATCAAGAAATATGGCTTATTTCTATCAAATTGATTATTGTTAAGAGTAAAACGAATCTTAGTGACTCTCGTGTCCGGATCGTCGTTAGAAGAATTGGCGACAAACTTATATTCGTTGGAAACCTTTTCACCAGATTCATCAACTATATACGTTTCACAAGTGATGGGGTGCTTCTTTTCCTCAACCTTTTCCATTTGCTCAAATTCAAGAGTAAAACTACGGTTGGTGATCTTACGAGTAATACTCTTTAATCTGACACTAACAGGTCTCGCAACTTCTATGTCTGTGCGAGAACGCAATTCGCTTACGTGGATGATAGGAACGATGGTCTCTTGAAGCGAAGTTCCGCCGTGAACGTATTGTATTCCTGCGCCTTGTGTCTTAAACAAATCATATCCCCATGGAGCGATGACTTTATAATGGCTACCGAAGAACTTGTCTACGTTAATCTCGTTTGTGTTTGGAATAGTGATTGAGTCGTCATCGGTAATCAAATAACGCTTGGAAGTTTCGACAGCATTCAGTTGGACTACATTGCTATACTTATTCGATTCCAAAATCTCATTTCTTCGATAAATAAAACCGTGGTCTGCCGTAATATAGAAGTTAGAAATCTGAAGATTGTTATACAGTTTCTTTACAAGATTAACTATTTCTTCGATACAGTTTTCCACAACGTCAAATACTTTACTCTCATTGTGTTCGCCGGCATTGTCTAATACGTCGTGATAGATGTAAACAACATTCTTATCCGAAATATAGTTTCTGAGTTCCTTTTGGGTGAAGCCATTGATTTCTTCATAGGAGATCGCGGCATAGTTAGGATTCTTCGCTTTGAGAATAGAGTCACGTTGAGCAACTCCGTTTGTCGGCATATCATCAAGTAAAACTTGATGCTTTTTGTAAGTCATAGATTTATGCGGCAATAAAGAAGCCATGCCGAATGAAGTTATTGACGGAAGCGGACTAATCATATGACTGATTTCAGCTCCGCCTTTAAGCACTTTATTGACCTTTATTTTCTCGAAGATTTCATAACCTATTTCATAACGCAAAGCGTCTGAAATAATGACGAACATCTTCTTGGTCGGATTCTTCTGTATATATCTATAGAAATCTTTAGACATATCGACGCCGATAAAGTCCCAATCATCTTGTTTAGACAATGCGGTACTATACGCCGGTCCCAAAACGTCAAGGAACTTGATTTGATAGGAGTTTTCGATAACATCCATCAACTGCTCAAATTCTACAGAAGGAAACCCGATTTGCCTATAAAAAGTGACAGCTTTACGGTATTCGGCATCTATTTTGTAATACTCATTGACATATTTATTTATATACTCGTTTACAGTCAAATCCTTGGGAATAGGCTTGTCTAATGCCCTCAAGAAACGAACTGTCGCAAGTAAAACTCCGTATTCAGCCTTATGGGATTCAAACCACATTGAATTGACACGGTTCATAATAATACGCTCAAAATTGTCAAATTCAAGGCTGCCACTAACCAAACTATTTGCAATCTTTGAAATGATTTCAACATCTAAACACTCAAAAGTATCAGCAAACTGAATAGCGGTAATATCCTTTGTTGCAATAAGACCTTCGATTTTCAAATCTAAAGAAAGACTGCTTTGAAGTTCTTCGTATCTCTTATCCGACTTGATTCTGTCGATAAAGAACTTGGCGTCGTTTACGCTTTTATCTGCAAGATAAAACTGCTTATAAAACGATACCATATTATCAAAAGGATTTGAGGAATCTTTATTCTGCCCGATTGTTTGCTCAATGAAGGCGGTGAAGACAAACTTCTTTATAAGAGATTCTACTTTTAAGTCACCGTCATAGTTATATTGGTCGCAAACACTATTCCAAAAACTATCTTCCAATCTATACTTTTTGAGTTCAGCATATTTAGCGTGTTCACCATCTTCAAAAACCAGCTCTGTAAGGACGGATTCTATCGTATTTGCAGCCGCTTTTGTCAAAACAGCCATCATAGCAATTCTTAAAGCTTCCGGAGTAGTATCATTGCTGATTTGAACGTATTTTTTGATTTTTTTCGTTCTATCTTCGTTGTCAAAAAACTTGATATGATTTTCGATGACTTTTCTGAGCGTTGTATTAGTTATTCCAAGACGACGCATAGTAAGAGCCACCGTATCGGCATAGTATTCTTCGCTGTACATTAAAATATCAAGAAGCCAATTCTCCGTATCGGCAGGTCTTTCGCTCGGAACGTAAACTAAAAAATTGGAAACTGGATCCTCGTGTTCGATAGTTTTCTTGATTTCAAACTCGTTTTGTTCACAAATAAGAACACGGCAATTAGGGAAGGTATCATTCTCGACATCTTCCTCGAAGTTCTTTGGTGCGTCATACCAGAAAATTATCTTACGCTGCGTATCAGAATGAGCGAAGATATTTTCAATCTCTGTTTTGGCGCCTTGATAATCAATGCTTGCCATAAGTCCTCCTTACTTAATAGGAACCAACAAATCCTTTTTAACTTTGACTCCGTTGTCGTTGACAATTTCAATATCTTGGAACTTAGCGTAGTTGACCTTAACGCCATCGTCCAAATCGAGAGGGATATATTGATTTGCCATGTGGTCTAACACCTGACCGTACTCAAGCATTTCTTTTTGTTTGGCGGTCAATGACTTATAAAGCTTTTCAAGTCTGAGTTTTTCTCTGCCTTCTGCCGCTTCCAAAAGCAATCTTGTTTCTTCCACTTCTGCATTTATTCTCGCAGACTCGTTAAGGAAATACTTCGAGTTGATGATAGCAAGCGTATCTTCGCTATATCTATGCAAATACACAAGGCACTTGAAAGCGCCGCTCTTTCCGCTAGAGAACATCCAGTAGATAGGACGCTTTTGATACATCTTTACATGATCAGCGTAGAACCCTTCGTTCAGATATCTATTTAATGTTTCTTCGGATGACTCATTTGTGTTTTTGCCAAGTGCCTCTGCAATAAAATCAATATTTTCTCTATAAGTGTCTTCACCGTAGATGTGCTTTATCAATCTAATGATTCTAGCAGTCAATCCGTCTTGCATACCAAGTTGAGTGTACACAGGAATAATGCCATCGTTATCAGGTTGATAAGTAACATACTTCATAGGATTCCATTCGCCACCAGCAAAAGCTATTCCTTCAACATCAAGAGAATAACGTCCCATTTCAACTCCGACAAGGTAAGATATAAGAGATTTTATATCTACTTCTTTTGAGGCAAATCGCAAAGTTATTTCTGTATCATCCGCAATATAATTGATAGAATCTGCAACATCATAAGCATCAATCAAAATTTGGTTAATTCTATCCTCATTAAATGACACTCTCTCATATCGTTGCTTAGCATATTCCGACCAATTTTCAAAACAATTTTCAAGATACCTGCTTGAACCAATTAACGGATGCTTGCTAAATTCAAATGAAATCTCGTAATTGTCCCATTCAGTTTTAGCTAAGGCTATATTTTCTTGAACTAAATCAACAAGTTCTGTATTATCGAATATATTTTTATGAATTGGTATTTTTGCCAATACCCCTACTTCAAAGTTTAGTGTTTCAGATATGCAAGAAGCATAATATTTTGCAATAGAACTATTCAACACCGCCATGATAGGAAGCAACACTTTATCGCTAGAAAACAAACCATATCCAGCACCCGAAATTATATTTCCAACAGGTGAATATCTCAAAGACAATGCTTTGCTAGTTAATGCAGACCATGTTAAACAAGGCTTAAAATAATAGTCCATGTTTTGAGGTCTTGATTTCAGTTTGCCGTTATCACAGTATAAATGTCTGATTTCATAACCGTCATTATGCCAATAAACTACATCATAGTTGTTTCCGTACCATTTTCTAAACTCTTGTCCATCTGAAACAGGAAACCACTTTTTGCCTGAGCGTTGAGCAGAGGGTCTATCACCAAATCCAAAACCTATATCAGCAAAAGAAACTTCTTGCCAAGTCAAAACATACTTTTCAGTTATTCCTGTTTTTAGGCCACATTTAGGATCAGTATAATACGCAAGATTTTTTTCTTTAAATGCTTTTGCTCCTTCTTCATTGATCCAGTATGACAATGGCATACCTTCTATCAATTCAAAACTATCTGTTGAGCGTAAATATTTATAATCAACATCACACTTGAGAGCTTCAAGGAATTTAGCTTCTTGCACAGCCATACCACCCAAGAACTCGGTTAATCTAAAGAATGTACCACATTGGTTATTCTTTAAATTTCTCAGTACAAATGTGCAAATCGGTACAGTAGCTTCTTCAAACGCTGAATATTCTAACTGAATCAACCCCTGCATATGCTTTTTACTAACAATTTCTTCTCTTAAAAGTTGATATGATTTTATAAACATCCAAGTATATGGAGTCATAAAAGCTGAATACCCAGCAGCCTTAGTCATACTAAATGAGTTTTCAATAAACATAGAAAACAAATCAGTCTTGCTATTGCCATACCAAGCAACTGCGTAATCTTTTACAACTTGCTCCATAGAAGATACAGCTCTGTACGGAGGATTTGTAACCAACGCATCGTATTTAGAAGCCAAAATTTCTGCTTGTCTTACCAATCTATAAAGACACTTCATGCCTTCATTTAAGAAGTTGCCATTAAAGAGATTATGTACAGCTGTAGAGTCAATTAAATCTAAGCTTTCTTTAATTTTAGCAAGATTTTTTCTTGAATCAATTTTAAGAAGCGATCCGATTGTCTTACCATGTCTAAATGTTTCAACCAACCATTCAATCTCTTTTATTTGCTCAGAGTTAAGCAAATGCAAATCTTCAATCTGTTTTTTATAGTCTGAAGATATAGCAGCCCTAGCATCCCATATATCATATACTTGAGGCTCTATATAGTACGTACTATTAAAGAATCTTGCATTTTTGCTTCTAGCTTTCATAACAAGAGAAAAAGCAGCAAGCTGAGCAGCTCTTCTATCTACATCTAAGCCGACCAAATTGTTTTTAAGAATAAGTGTAGGTATCTCTCTTGCTTGATATCCGTGTTCCTCATACATTTTATAAAGAAGATCAAAAATATACACCAAAATGTGTCCGCTTCCGCAACATGGCTCTATAATACGGAGTTCTTCAGGATTTACATTTTTATAGACAGATGCTGAATTATCTTCTTCAGCGTCCACAAAATATTTCATTGCTGACTTCAATGCAGAGTTAGGATAACTTTCCATCCAAATGCGTCCTACTGAGTTTTCAGCCATATATCGAACTATCCAGTCAGGTGTAAAAAGCTGAGTAACTGCAGGAAGTGTATCCTTAGTAATAATTTCTTTAGATGCAAATACAGCATCCTTCTTTTGAGATATATAGAACTGGTAAAGCCAACCCATTACTTCAACATCATTAAGGAAGTCTTCTTCACCAATTTCCATAAGCTTTGTAATGAATGTTTCACCCTTTAAAAGAGCTTTAGGAAGAAGCAACTCAAGATAGTCAGAATCCTCATTGAAAAGCATAGGTAAAATACCACTCAATGCTTTGCATTGACGGAATAAAACATATCTATATGCTTCATCAATTTTACCTTGTGATTTAAGACTATTTACATGGTCTACATCAAGTTTAAGATCATTCTTCAAGAATGCAACATTCTTTAAAATTTCAGGTTCAAATCCACCGTCTCTAGAAGATAACACTCTAAAACCGTGAGGAAGAAAGTCGTGGACTTCCATAAACCTTAAGGCGACAATACGATTGAACCAAGTATAAGCAAATTCTTCGATAACCTGCTTATAGCCGTCTGTTTGTATAAGACGAACAATCGAATCACGTTTATTTTTCAAATCGCCTGGATATGAATTGGAATCACCGTCAATGATAGTATATTCGCCGACACGCCTTGCTTCTTTTATGTCTTTTTCAGAGTTTATGCCAAGAGTTTTCAATGAAACTTCAATCTGATTTTCAAGATTATTCTTAGCCCAAACAGCATAACTTTGTAATGCTCTTTTATCCATATAAATTACCTCTTAATCCAAGTCGATTTCGTCGTTATTGTTAAGCGCCCTTGTTAGTTCTTGTTTGATGTATTCAACAACGGAATCTATATCGGCGGCGGATTTGATTTTCTTCTTTGCAGTAGGAACGCAATCAATAACCTTTACGGTCTTGCGACGGACTTGCTTTGCAGGTTTATCATCAGCAGCAGAACTTTCCGCTTCTGCAAGGACTTTATTTATAAACTTTTTATATTCCTTAACTTGCGTTTGACTTGAAAGAACGTATGCTTCCAAATTAGGCGTTTTCTTTGAAATACTATTGTTCCAACTGTTGTATGTATGCTCGATTTCATCATACTTATCTTGAATACGAGCCTTTTTACTGTCTGAAATATCCGAACTAAGAACCGCGTCTAATTCTTTTTTAATTTCAGCCTTATCGTTATTGATGGAACGAACGGCATTTTGGAACTTTTCTTCAAGAATTTGGTCCTTGACGCTATTTGCTTTGAATACAAGATTGCCAAGCTCACTCATTTTTCCAAACGGAACAGGCATGCTCAAAATAGCAGACATTTCAGCAACAACAGGAGCAATACTTTCCAAGCCACCGAACAAAGTATTATTATCGTCATACCAACTAACAATTTCGGCAGCGTCATTATAGACTTTTTGTTGACTTGAACCCGTCTTATAGAAAGCTTCTAATTGTTCTAATACTTCAGCGTTTTCTTCGAGAGAATCTTTTCTTGCAATAATCTCATTAAAGATTGTGGCAGTATCACTCGTTTTAACTATTGCCGCTATATCGTCATAAATAGCAGGGATACAACCGGAACCCGCGAAAGACTTTCCTTGGTATTTGATTTTAAGATTTGACAAAAACTCTCTCTTTTGATTAAAGAAGGCAAAAACGTCATTCTTCATATCGACTTCTTTCATCGTCAAAGTGACAGAATAGATTTCATTCATGATCTTCTTTACTTGATAAAGGATTGCGTCGTCAATCTTTTCTTGAGTTCTGATAACCATAACGTCAAGGCCGTTTTTCTTTACGAAATCGTTCTTGAAATTATAGTCTTTGATGTCAACAGCGACTTCGTGTCGAGAAATAGAAACGGTTTCGGATTTCAAAAGGCTTGCAACCATACCCAAGATATCAAGTTCACGCCAACCGAATGGCTTCTTTGAAAACGTATCAAGAAGCGCCTTTACGGTCGTTCTCTTTAAGAGAGATTTGTCGTTCTTGATTTTATTGATAATCTCTAAGTAGGCAGGATAATTCGCTTCTTTTGTAATATCATTACCAAACAAAGATTGCTGACTGTCATTGAATACGTTCAAAATATCTTTTTGGTCAGAATAGAAATGCGAAACAAGGCCGAGTTGATAATATTCCTGTTCCACAACTTGATTAAGAGCCTCAGTAAGCCTATCTTTGCCATCTTTTTCTTTAATGCTTATCAAACCGCCGTTATAATACATCGGGGCGGAACGCAGAGTCTCACGGATAATATCTTCGGCACGTCTCAATCTTTCGGAAAGTTCGGCAGACTTTTTAGCCATAATTTCCGTCATGGCGACAGTGGTGGAAGCGCTATTGTTTCTCTTGAAAATAGCAATACGGTTTGCTCTGATAAGCTCGCTGATATATTCGCCTTGCGTCATATCGACAACAAGAGCATTATTTCTTGCAGATTCAGCGCCGAACGAAGTCGGATCTGTCAAGCCGGAAAATTGAGTAATGACTTTGACGGTTATATTGTCAGCAGAAATCATACCTTTGGTTTCATCGTCAACAGATCTATTCAAAGGGAAGCTGTATCTATTCTTATATGAATGCTTCGTCAACTCAAACACACGATCATAAACAATGTCAAAAATCGTTCTCTTGACTTCGCCTTCATTGTAATCGACTTGGTTAATTTGCTTATTTACATCTTGCTCTGCATTAGTCAAGAAATCGTAAGTCTCGCCGTTCTTTTGAATAAGGGTTTCTTTTTCAAGACGGACAAGACTATCCGCGATCTTGTTTTTCAAAACCATCTTATCTTCATCAAGCGATTCGACCATCAACGTCGCAATTCTATTAAGAGTTGCAGGCATTTCTTTGACGTGTAAAATCATAAATAAGACTCTCAAAACTCTGATGTCAAAGTCATTAAGAGTCGGTTTCTTTTCGGCAGACGTAAAGACGGTCTTAATATCCCAATCAATAAACTGTTCTATCGTAAGATAGAAACTATCGAAAGGAACCAAGATTCCGTCATTGTTATCGGCATATTTTTTTGCAGAATCTTGGAATGCACTGAGCAAAGAACGCTCAGAATGAGCCAAGTGTTTTCCCTCGGACATACCGTGTTCACGGATAGCCGTAAAGACCTTCTGCAATAATTCAAATTGATAAGGGACGAAAGGATATACATCCTTAAACTCTTCAGCCCCTTTGTAGCCACTCCAGGAAGGAGTGCCTTCAAACATAATAAGGTTAGAAATCTTATTGGCATTGCCATCATACAAAGACATCAAAGGTGTGACCGCATTATCTTTCTTTTCAAGAATACGCTTCTTGATGACTTCGCCTGCTTCTGCGCCGGACAAAAGGATACGAGTATCAAATCTCGCTTGAATCTTTGAGAAGTCTTGTTGCTTATCCTTTGTTGAGTCAATCATCGCTTTCAACTCTTGTTGAGAGGTGACTACAACCCAAGCTTGTCCGCGGCAATATTTACCCAAATCTTCTACGCAAGTTTGCAAATTCAACATAAGTTGCGTATTGTCACCGATAAATTGACCGACTTCATCCATCAAGAAGATAATACGAGTTTTGTTCTTCTTGCAATACGTATTGACAATCTTAGCAAATTCTTCAGTTGAATTGGTGTAATTATTTATTTGATCATTGACATAATTTTCGGCATCGTCTCTTGGAACATTTCTGACTTCAACTAAAGCGTCAACAATACTCTTTTTATTCAAAGCAGCCTTTGAACGATTTGACTTCCAATCACGATGGGAGAGTTCTTCAAACTTCTCAACGAATGCTTCAAGCAAACCTTCGTCATCGAGCATTCTTTCAAGATCGGCAACCCACGGTCTATCGCCGCAATAACCAATAGATTCGTTAAATGCACGGAGCATTATATCCATAATGGCTTGCGTTTTATTCTTGGAATCGGATTTTGCCTTTGAATCAATATTAAAAAGGACTACTTTATTACTTGCAGCAGCGCATTTTTGCATATCTGCTAAAAGCATTTCGTCGTGGATCTTATCTTTGAAATAATCAACTGCTTTTACGCCAGCAACAACTTCGTTTTCAAGAATATAACCCAAGATTTTTAAAAAGTGAGATTTACCAGAGCCAAAGAAGCCCGTGATCCAAGCGGCCATTTTCTCCGTAGGATTTACTATGGAATCTCTATATTTTCTGAAGAATATTCTGAATTGCTTGGTTATTTCGTCCGTGCAAACATATTCCTCAAGTTCCATCCATTTTTGTTCTTCATCTTCGTTTCCGATGGTGACAACGCCTTGAATGCTTCTATCGATAGGTTTCTTAAATAAATCCTTAATAATCATTTGCTCAATCTCCTTTCAACTAATGGAAATGCTCTATAATAATTATCGTCATCAAGTCTATCAAAGAGCCTTAATGTCATTGCTTTTTTTGTTTCATATCTGCCTGGATACATCATAACTACAGGATTTCTTTTGAAAATGTTCTGCAAGTTATTCAATATCGTATGGCTTCTTATAACAGGATAAGATTTTCCGACACCCGTGACGAGTATAATCTTGGTGCCGTCATCCTTGACAACCTTGAACTTTTCCAAAAATTCATTATCATCTTCTTCAACGGAAAGAATAGGTTGGAATATCTCGGACAACAAATGCTGCTTATCATAATCCTTTTCGGCTGAAATCACATCTTCGGTATAGCCTTGTTCTTCGATAATGTCTAACATCATTTCATATAAATCGAACTCTACTATATCTTGATTCCTACTTTTAAGCTTTTTGATTTCGTTTCTGATAGAGTATTCATCCTGCGGATTATAATCAAAGATATAAAACTTCATATCGTTTGCAGTTCCATATTTGGTTAGAGCTTCGACAGAAATCATTCTATCTTCGAGTTCAATAAATCTATCATTGAGGGTTCTTTCTTGCATATATTAGTCCTCCCCAAGTAATGCCTGTAAATATTCTCTGTCATGTATTAGGGCAATATGTTCTTGAACTTCCGGATGAACCATAGCTTTAGCTACTGCAATGGTTCTTTTTACACGATGTCCCAAACCGGAATCAACAAGAATATTGCGATATCCCTTAGCTAATTGATCCAACGTAAAATGTCCCCAAGTAGAAACAATATGATCAGATTCTTTCTTGGAAGCGAAGAACAAGTCAAAATCGTCTATCGAAATATATTTACCTTCACTAAGAAGGGCATCACGATAAACTTCAAACATAAAATCGAAGAACAGTGAATCATTTTTTGCAATAGCATAAACAAGAATGAATTTTGAAGTGCTGACGTCTCCATTATATAGTTGGTCTAACAAATAATTATCGAGTTCGAGCAGCCTTTCATAAACAACATTTGTTATTTCCTTACGTCTATCCTCGGAATCAATTTCAATATAATTATCCTCAACGCATTTTTTGCAGACTTCGTTTCTATCCATACCATCAAGAATAAGTTTTGCAATCTTCTTGGAAATAGTGTATTTATACGGAGTCTTTTTAATCGCGGATGAATAAGGTTTTTTATTCATAACTCTTCCTCCTATAAAGCCTCTTATATACTATTATATAAATTTTTATAAAAAAGTCAATAAAAAGCGTTCCGTTTCAAATGAAAACTTTCAAAAATGAGTCGTTATTTCAAAATTAAACTTTCAAACATAGGCTAAATCATCGACAATTATCATAAAAAATGATAAACTTGATATATGGTTATAACATTTTGTGGACATTCCATTCTGTCCAACATAGACGTTGAAATGATAAAAACGTCAATAAAAGACATTGTAAAAAACTTTTATCAAAAAGAGCCGATTACATTTTATTTAGGCGGATACGGTGATTTTGACAATATCGCCAAAGCCGCATGTTTAGGATTTAAGAAGGAACACCCAAATTGTTCTCTAATATTCATAACACCATACTTAGAAGAAGACTACCTAAAATCAAAAGATATTAGAAATTTAGGATATGACGAAATAATGTATCCACACCTTGAAGAAGTTCCTAAAAGGTTTGCCATAGTCAAAAGAAATGAATGGATGATAGATAATTCGGATTTGCTAATAGCTTATATAGACTACTCAATAGGTGGTGCATACAAGACATTCGAATACGCTCAAAAACAAAAAATAAACACCATCAATTTAGGGCAGTTTAATCAAAAAATCTAATTTACACAAAACCACCTTTACTACCCTTTATGAGATTACGGCGTGTGCTTGTCTTGAACAAGTGGCGTCGCTTCGCTCCGCCAGACAAGCACAC
>ULRB01092603.1_pt1 | contig 15363 bp, 17 predicted proteins | sample 1955051 | NCBI WGS metagenome assembly ULRB01 (sample SAMEA4835671, study PRJEB28245) | human gut metagenome | biome: gut microbiome; material: fecal sample | place: Denmark | collected 2008 | reverse complement strand
TTCCATAGTCATATCATTAGTATCAGCTAAGAAACTTTCAGGAATCAATAGCCATGAACGGAACTTCATAATAGTGCGTTCTTCTACTAATGTATAAAGACGATAAAGAGCAAGATAAGGTAATAAGCGATAAGGAATAGGTTTAGGATTATTAAGAAGCATAAGACGACTTAAACCATTATAAGGTAATTTACAATGATTAAGATTATTAACTTCTTCACGTTGAACTACACATGGTTGAGCTTTAGTATATACTCCCCAATCTTTATCACCAAAACGATACGCTTCCCAACATTGAAGAACATATGTATATTCAATATCAATATCACCTATAGTAGGATCTAAAACATAATCCTCATCTACCACTTTTTGTTCAATTTCACCATAAACATTGGTATAACTAAGAATACCACGTTTCATAGGAATCTTAAATACACAATGATGAGCTTTGAGAACCCCGGTAGAGGGTAAGGAGTGGTAGAGAGCGGAACTCTGTGTATCAATATTAGGATTAAAAGCAATCTCTCTAGAACGAAGCATCAAAGGAGTAACAGCATATTCACCAGTACTTTCATGATTATGAATTATATCCTTAATGTAAGCAATATCTTTTTTAGAAAGAATCTCTTGATATTCACCAATAATATCATTGATGTTTACCTCAAACTCTCTCATGCCATAATCATCATCTTCAACAAAAAGATTACCACTATCAATACGATAATACTCAAGAGGAGAAATAATTTCAAAGATAACATCATTATATCTTACATCACGATATGAATATACGCTTTCAGTACAGAACCAATAATAGAATGCTTGAATATATTTCTCATTAGCTTTTATGAGAGAATTAAGTAAATCAAGAGTTCTCTGACCTTTAAGAGCCTCCTCATCAATCCAATCCTTAGCAGTTTCTTTCATAAAATCTTCAGCTGATGGAAGTTCTTTAGAAGGTTCACCTGTTTGAACTCCATTAGCATTCATGATATTTATAAATTGCTGATGAAGAAGAGAATCAAGTGCAACTCGAAGATCTTTATTACGCTTGGTTACAATATCAATATCAGCATTATAAACTTGATAATTATTATAGGTGTTAATGAACTCTCCTATATATTTCTCTTTAATAGGAGTAATAAAATCAACATCTCTAATCTTACCGGGCAAATCTTCTTTTCTACCATTAACAGAATTATAAGTCGCCATGACATACTTATAAGTAGATTCATCTACAATACCGTTAGCGGCATCAAGAAATGCTTTAATTTCTGCTTTATCATTATTTGAATGAGCAGTAGCAATAACCCAATCGCACATAGCTTTAGTCCATTTCGGAGTACGCTTAGTAGCTTCTGAAACAAACACATCAGGTTTTTCTAAAGAATTAGGAATCTTAGAAGCATTCATTTAACGACGATTTAAACGATTTGCAATACGTCTGCTATTATCTTCTTTATTACCTTCAACAAGACGCTTAGTATTTAAAGAGTCTGCAAGAAAGACATACATAGCAACAATAGCAGCACTAATATGGTCAAAGTTACCTTCAGCAGTAAATCTTTGACATTCAAGTAACAGACGAACACTACCAATAAACTTTAGTCTACGAATAGGATTCCCCTCGTCTGTATAACTTAAAGGTTCATAAATAAACTCCTTTAGCATACGAAGACCATTATACTTTTTATCACCATCACCAATTACAATACCATAATCGTTATTGTTAGGATTAACTAACTTACGACTATTCATATTAGTTGGATCAAGCATTAAATAACGTCTAAGTTTATATTTAATGAAGTTAGATACCGTTTCACCTGTACCAGCTTCGGGACAACATTCAGCATTATATAAAAGACACATACCCATCGTAAGTATATCGTTTTGCTCCATTGTATCCATACGACCTATATATTCGCATACTAAGAGCTTTTGACTCGGATATGGGGTAATAGTATTACTTCGCATCCATACTTGCGCAGAATAAAGAGAATGCTTATCTGTAACGTCTTTTTGTGACTTATCCACCTTATATGCATCCACCACTGTAAAGTATAAATCTTTAGGTACTTCTCCATTAATTAAGAAGGGACGGTAGTACATTCTAACGCAACCATGAGTATCATCACGAGAACCATGTGGAACTTGATTCACAAATTCATGGAATTTACCTTTACCAAATATATCTCGTTTAATACATTCAGCTCTAGGTATAAATTCAGCTCTATTTGCACCTCCTAAATCATTAACAACAATCCAACCGTCTTGAAAGAATCTAGTAGCATTATCATTGATTAAATCCGAAACATGAAGATTTAATTCCGGAGATGCGAACATATTCTCCGTTGTATTAATGAATGCTTCGGCAGGAGTATTAGCACGTTGAGCTTTATAGATTATATGAGTTTCACTATCATTATTATGAAAGTGATTCTCTTTATCTTGTTTATCCCAAGCATAAGCAGTGAATATAATCGAATTACCACGTTCAACATAAGGCTCACAATCCCATACTTGTGGAAAGAAGAAACCACATACTTCATGACGTTTATTAATATCCCATACATTTTCCATGCAAAGCATCTTATTCATCTTAGGATTATAAAACGCTTTACTAAATGCAGCCCAGTTAGCGCCTTTAGTACCACCAGTACCATAGACACGTATAGTACCTACAGATATAGCACCAGATTCAGTATTAGATAAAGTAACATCAAGAGCTTTTTGTAAGTTAGGACAATTATGTACAATAGTAAAATCTTCTAAAAGACATAACTGATCACCATCAACTTCAAAACCATAATAATCATCAATACCAATAGATTCAACATCGAATCTACATTCAAGAGGATTCTTTTGTAAAGCTATATATTCTTTACATTGTTTACGAGTTATTTTAGTAGGAATCTCCCAAGCATTACTTAATATCATTATACGATAATAAGTAGTACCTTTAATAACTCTTTCAGTAACTGTAGTTTTTAAACCACAACTACGAGCTATATAAACAATACCAGCAGTAATATAAGGATTCTTTTGAGCTATTTCAAAATTACCTTTACGAGAATCAAATGAACCATCAGTATCAATAATACCAGCAAGAAATTCTAAACGAGATTTTCTATCTGTAACAATATAATCTTTAGGTATAAATTTATTATTAAGAACACCTAAACGATTAAGTTCTTGCCTAAACCAATTATTAGTTTCAGTTTCAAGTCTAGTAAATCTATAATCTTTAGCTTTACTATTTTTATTATCTTTAATAGTAATTCTAAGATTATGATCTTCTGCATATTTATAAATAGCTTCAATAACTTCAGGATCTTCATTTGTAATATATGAATCATCTGAAGCACCATCACCAATCCATAAACCAAATATATAAGGATCAATAAGAACATCTTTATGTTCAAATTCAACACCGGTCTTTTCAAGAGCATAACATTCTCTCCAACGAGGATGTTCTTGAATCATTTTAATATAATCAGGAGCTGTAACTAATTCTTCTCTAACTATATTACCATAAGCTTTCCGATATATAGTACGAATCGGATGTTTACTATTAACAATATGAGATTCTCCATTTCCGGGAGTAATCTTGAACATTTCATCTCTACCTTGTTTAGTAGCAAGAACTGTTCTAGGTTTACTATCAGGTCCCATAAGAATATCACCAACAACTATATCTTCAACATTTTTTAAAGAACCATCAAACATTACAAATTTAGTACCTTTTGCAAAGCACTTACCTGCTTCCTCAAAGTCAATCTCAATAGCTTTCTTACCTACAGCGGCAGATTCATTCTTACCTATAGCAACACTATAAAGATTAGAAAGCCAACCAAAATTCTTAAGACCTTTCGTGGATACACGATAACCCATAAGAATATCATCAATAGCTTCTGAAATATAACCTCTTTTCCAAAACGTATGTTCTTCAAAATGATCAAGGCATTTCTTAGCCATAAATGTAGTAGCGCCTTTGTCAGTAAGATAAGCTAATTGGTCAGCAGCAAGTGTAACAGTAACATTAGGGAATAAATTTATAGTATTTGCAGCTTGACTACCACGTTTATAAGAAAATCCTTTACGACGAGCTTTAGCCTTAGTAAGATGAAATTTATTATTAGCAATAAACTCATCTATTTTGAAATTCCAATAATCACCATCCCAATAACGAGGAAAACCCATAACAGTTTCAACGTATTCAGCCCCTTCTCTTTTAAGCTTTTCTCTTTCTCTAGCGTTAGGTGTACGTTCAATTCTACCATAATTAAGATAAGTATAATGAGCCCCTGTAATACGCATAGGCTTAAGCAAAAGATCTCGCTCTTCATCAGTAGTAGCTTTATCAAAAAACTTAGGAATATCTTTATAATAAAGTTTAGCTTTTATAATAACACCTTTTTTACGTCTAGATGTTTCTCTTTGCCAAAATGATTCATAAGCTGGAGTACTAGGATCATAATCGCAATAAGTACCATATTCATCAAAAGCATCAGCAGAACGAGAAAGTCTTTCGATATTAATAACAATGAAGTTAATATTCATAAGAATACCTCCAGAATTACCAAGAAGAAAATCATCATCTGGATCATATAAAGGCTTATTAGTAATATAACTAATACCCTCTGATGCTTTAGGATATTTACTTTTATCTTCACAAAGATAATCTATAAAAGGAATATCTCCACGTTTATATCCCCATTTATTTTCAGGAGCAGCATTGATACCATCACAACTATTTTTCCAATAAGCATGAATAAACATAAAGTTATCAATAGCATCTTGAGAAAATTCATATTTACTATTCATAGCTTAATCAATTATATCTATACCGCTACCAATACCATTATCTATTTGATTATTAACATCCATAGAAGCAGCAAGCTCTTTACCTCCACGTACAATAGTTTTTCTAAGTTTAGACTTAATGTAATTATCTTCAGCTTCTTTAAGTTCTGCAATAAGTTTAGGAAGATCTTTACCCATCTTAGTAATCTCACGCATATAATTAAGCATACCTCCAATCTCATCTTTAGTAAAAGAATCTTTCTTTAGGTCATTACGAAGATTTTGATTCATAACTGCCATTAAATCTTTACCAGCTTGAAGAGCATTAACAGTTTCAAAAAACATCTGACCAACATAATTAATGTTATGCTCTATAAGCCAATTGATAGCATCAACCATATCTTTAGTAGGTCTAAAGTCAGAATTAAGTTGAGCAACTTCAATAGCATAATCAAAAGCCTTTTGATCTTTTAAACCATTACGATGTATATATCCATCTTCATCAGCATAACAATCAATAAACTTAAATATCTTATACATTAGCTCTCTATCATTATGCCAATCATTATATATAGTAGCAAGAACAGGAACTTTAAGAATCTGTTCAACATTAAGAATAAGTTTAGAACCTTCAACTAACCATACGTGTAATGCCATAACCAATAGTTTTATCTGTTTTATTACGAGCAACAAAAAAGCCCGTACCAACTTAATGATACGGGCAAATATAAGAATTACTTCTTAAATACAAAATACAATAATAACAAAATAAAATCTTTATAGTAACTATTACTTTACCATATATTATTAGTAACCAAATTAATAGTTTCAGTTCCCCCTCTCGATACAATAATATATTCCTCTTGATCATCAGCACCACTATAAACATCACAGTTAATACTTAATGCTTTATTACCGGAACTTTAATTAGAAGTAATAGTTACAAATGATTTTTCATATATCAAGAATATTAATCAGATATGAAAAAGAATTTTATTTGTACAAATGTAACTCAAATTCAAACTGTTTATTGTCCGTAGTAGTATTTAAAATCATAGGTATAGGAGAATTTTGATATTGAATAACTTGCAAAGCAAATTGATGTAAACTTAGATAATCAACTGTATCAACTAAAACATATTCTTTACAATTATTAGGATGTTGAATAGTTTTTGCAATAGGTACTATATCATTACCAACAATCTGAATACCATCACCGGAATTAACGGTATTAACTCCCCTCCAAAATACTAATTTATGTTCTTCAAAAGTATAAGAATACGTAATCAAAGCTAAATCTCCCGAAGTACCTTTCTGTTTATTCATAAATAAAGCACCAGACAAACACCAATATTCCATAGTAATATCTGTAAATACAATATTTAAATTGAAATCTGCACCTGTAATACTAATAGATTTACTTGGATAAGCCATAACATTTGCTAAATTATAAACTAGAGGGTCTCTATCATCAGCAAAATATAAACAACTAAATCCAGTAATAACATTAGTTTTAGTTAAGAAAGAATTATAGAGATCTATTCTAATCTTTTGCATAGAAGCAAACTTACTAGCAACAGAAGTATCTCCATCTACAGATTGTACTCCAACAAAAAAGTTACTTGTATCTAATAAACCTTCTTTAGTTACATCATCTGCTAAAGCAATATTATTAGCTTGCAACAATATAGTTCTAGTTCCACTAGCCGTAGCATCACTAATGCAAGTACATTCAATAAGATTGTTACCCAATGCAATAACAAAAGTTTTATTTTTATACGAACCACCAACTTGTTTAACAGCTACAGTTTTTGATATCTCCCCCCCAGATACCGTTAAAATAGTAGATCTTTCATCTCCACTATTTTGTTCACAAACAACATCAAAAGAACCATTATTAGATCCAGAGTCATTTGCAACTTCAACAAAATCTTTATTCATATCTTTAGTTTTATTTATTTATCAATAAAAGTTTCAAATTGTTTCATAAACAAAGCAATTTGAGTAGCATAAGCATCCACTACATATTCAATATCATTAGCATAATCTTTATTAGCTTGAACAAATAAACAATGAACATACTCATGCCAAAAAGTTTGATTTTTAATAGAATCAGGAACAACAACACCTCTATCAGATTCTATAACATAGATTCTACCAAGAACATGATCTGAAAGACCATATTGAATACCTTGAGTAGATTGATAAGATACCTCTTTCATAGCATGAGTTATATACCAAACAGCACCAACTCTATATCTATCTGGATAAGGAAGATTATAATCCCAATCATAAGATTCATCATCAAACCAATTCATAAAAAGCCAACTTAAATGAGCATAAGCAATATCATCTAAGTGAGCTTGTTTTCCATTAGGAAATTCTTTATTAAGATTAAGTTCATTAGCTACAATAATAAAGAATGCTCTAATAGCTTCTCTAAGCATAGCAGTTGAATCTAATGAATCATTAATTCTAATATTACGTTCATCAAAATCAATTTCAATACGATCAACATTAGCTCTAGCGAAAGTATAGTCAAAAGGTCCAATCTTTAAAACCACACCATCTACTCTTTCATTTAATTCAGTAGAATCAAAAGGATTACTAAAAACAGTTTTCATACAAAAATTAATAATACAATGAATATAACATTTAAACCAATAGAACAACTACCAATCTTAGACCAATTAGCAGAACGACGCATATACTTCTTAAGATCTTTAAGCATATCTTTATTACTCTTTTCAAGATCAGCAATAGATTGCTTATAAACGTTCGCTTGGTTTGTAAGAGTATAAAGAGTATGCTTTAAATTATTAATAAGAGTATCTTGTCCAATAACAATATTCTTCAAAGATTTACACATAGCTGCATCATATTCTCCTTGTTTAAGTAGAATTGCAATCTTACGATTATCTTCAAGAGTATATGTAATAACAGTATCTTTACAAACTTTCAATTCTCTGCCGTATATATCTAGTGATACTATCATCAGAAACAATATAAATATCAGAGAAGTTTTCAATATCTTTTTCATACTTTATAATAGTTTTATTAGTATTAGCTTTAAGGCTATCTATAATACGTTCTTGCTTTATAGCATATTCCTCCAAAGCAGATATGATCCTATTAAAAGAATCCAGAGTATGATAAGGAATATTATTTGTATATATTCTTTCTTCTTCATTACATTGGATTACATTAGTAACTATTAGCAACAAAAAAAGGAGTGCTATCAACACTCCTCGAAAATTGACTTTCATAATCAATCGAAATCAGATATATTAACCAAAGTATACGTAAATGAATTTCCATGCATAGTAGCGGCTTTCTTAACAAGAGGAATAAACTTATCCTCATAATCACGAACTGATTCAAATACTTGACAACCTGCCGAATAAAGACCAATAGTACTAACTATTTTCCATTTAGAAGCACGATGTATATTAATACCACACATTTCAAAAGTAGGTTCACCGGAAATTTCAATATCACCATCTTTTCTAGTAATACGGAAAATAGGTAAAGGTTTAGCTTGAACTAAAGCATCATAATCACCTTTATGTTTACCTAGTTTAAATGCACCTTGAAATTGACCTTCATCAAGAATAGCACAACCTTTAGAATTAATAGGTTTAATTAAATTCATATCAGAGGGATCTGTGGTAATAGAATACCAATCATAAATCCATTTACCATTTAGATTAGGATGAGCTTCATTAGCTTTATAAAAAACTAAAAGAAGATCATTAAAGTGTTTGGTATCAGTAATATCACATCTAATACCCCAAATATTAAGATTATAGTTACCTTTATCAAAAATAGTATAACCATAAGTCTTAGCAATCTTACGAAGAACATCAATATTAGTTTTAGCTATGATGTCATCATAAGTAATCAAAGCATTTGTAAGTTCACTCATTGTCACTTGATATTATAATTAAACAAATTTGTATTAGCTTTACGTTCTTTATTTAATTGAGCAAGTCTGTAATCACAAATGGCTTTAACTTCTGCTTTAAGATATTTAATATCAACAAAAGTAATAACTTCTTCATGAGGCATATCATCAGGAATCATAGGATTCTCTACAGTTCTGATATGACAAAGCATATTACCAAGGCACTTAAATCCCCATTGTTCAATCAAATAATCATACATACTTAATTGAAGAGAATAATGATTACCAGTTGAATCTTGAAGGTGATTAATAGGAAACAACATAGTTTCATTAGTAATAATATACTTATCTAAGTCAATAGTACCATCAGCTTTCTTTGCCCAATAACCACCTTCAAATCGAATAGGTGCTTTATTAGTTTTCCAATCAAGAATAAAGAACTCATCACCTTTAACAAATAAAATATCAACAAGACCTGAAATCAAATACTCTGGATGATAAACACCAATCTCAGCATAAATCTCAAATCCCATAGAAGTCATCTCACTTATAAAAGAATATATTTGCGGGTATCTATCGGCAATACCAACAACTCTAAAATAATCAAGATCAAGTCTACCATAACTATGAGTTCTTATAATATCATCAATCGTATAAATACGACCATTAATAAAACCATTTGCATTCAAATAGTAGTTATTACATCTTTTAACGCATTGTTCTAGGAAATTATGCTTTTCAGTTCCCTTAACACATGCTTTTTCAGTTTCAATTTTCCATTCAGCAAGAATCTGTTTAACAGTCTTACCTCTATATCGAATATATTTAGCATAATTACGATGAGTAGGAGGAACAGGTCTACTGCCAATATTAGCACAAGCTTCAGCGATAGCTTTCCAATCCTTTTGTTCTACAAACTTACCAATAATTGTAGTCGTAGATATATACTCTCTATCAAGAGCATCTGTATATTTATGCTTTTCCTCGTCGAAGAATATCGGCAAGTCTCTGGGTATAATCTGCGTCATAAGCTGCTTTATCAGTAAGTTTAAGAAATCGTTTAGCATGAAGACGTTCATAGAATTTTCTATGACGTTCTTTCATATATTCATGACCAAGTGAAGTCATCTTATTAAAATCAAAACCACACTCGGCATAAATTTGATAAGTTTCAGGATGAATCCAATGACGACCAAAAGAAGGAACGTCTATATCTCTATCTACACGTTGCATTGCAGTAAGAACTGACATCCACTGACTATCAGCAATATCATTAAGAAAACGTTCAAAGTCTTCACGATTACGAACAAACGTAAGAAAATCTCTACACCAAATTTGTTCATCAGTATAACGTTCGATATAATTCTTACCACCTTTAACTTTATAATAGAATCTTGTAGGAGTTTTTCTTTTACCATCTACAATACCAACAATCTTTTCATATAATTTTGTAACTTGTAGAGGATATAAACGCGCACCTTTAGCCATAATAGAATAAACTTAATAAATCACACCACCAATTTGATTTAAATTGATAAGATTACATTCCCAAAACTCAATCTTACCATCTTCACCAATAATCATTTTAGAACGACTATCAAGAACTGGACGTCCATCAACAACTTTAATATTTCCTTCACCACCAAGAACATCAACAAGTTTATTTTCAAGATTAGTAATCTTAGAACTTAAAGCAACACCTTTAGCTCCATAAGACATATCAAGAATAACTTCATGTCCTAAAGAATCAATATCTGAATCTACCGGAAGAGCAATAACATAAATTGATTTAGGAACCTCTCTATCTACTTTCATAACGTCAGTAACTTCAAGAGGTGACATTTTATATTTCATAGCAACAATAGCTCTACCACTAGATACTTGAATATTACAAAGAGAATGTTTAACATCACAAATATCATTAATGTTATAAGCTCCGACTTGAATCTTAGCAATTTTAAGTTGAATTGAATCCATAGTTTAAATATTTACTTTATTATATAATTCGGTTTAAGATTTATAACTTGAACATATTCATAAGCATATCCATTTACATATATGGTAGTAATATAAACAACTTGGGAATTACTAGGCGTAACTGTAATCATAACTTTAAATTTAAAAGAACCTCGTTAATCAGAAGTGGTTTTGGTTGTACGAAGTGTTACAAGAATGATCTTAACAGAGAGGACGTCTTCATAACGAGGTTCATACATGGCAAAAATTTATCCAAACTATTCACCAATAAATGCTTTCGTAAAAGCGGGATTACCCGTAATAGCAGCGATGTCTTCAGTTACAGCTTTACTTAGTAACCCCGCTTGAATATGAACAAAACTCGGATGAGCAAATGTATGAAATAATTTGATAATACAAGCGGTTGTTTGAATATATTTTTCTGAAACTAATATTTTTCTGTTTTAACAATAGTATTCATTAGAAATACTATTTGAAATACCGTCTTCACCTTGCCGCCATCCCATGCACTCGTCACGAGATTCTGCAAAAGCAATGCACACAATCAGCAAGAGCATCTTCAACACCTCTATGTTTATACGTGCGTACATGTACGTGCGCTATGCGGAGCTTTGCGATATATACAAGAATTAATAAAGAAATAAATAAGAATAATAAAAGGAACATCTTCACCTACTCAATTTCTCGGAGCGTAATATGTATTTAATTATCCTCAAATAAACCTCATAATAACCTCTCTTACACTCCTACTCACTTCCCTCTAATATACCCCCTATAGTCCCCCTTTCTTTCTCCCTTCTCTCTTCCTCTCTTTCTCCCCTTCTTCTCTCCTTTCAAGTAACATAAGAGTTACTTAAAGTAACATTATATATATTTGTATCTTTATTATCTCTTTCTTTAGTAAGTACATTACACTTAGAGTTCCTCTAAGTATATATAGTAATAATAAGAATAACATTAAGTAAACTTAGAGTATATATAATAGTTCCGGCTCGACCGTCTGCAAGATTCATCGAAATATCAATAATATCTTTAATAATATTAATAACATAATTATCAATCTCTGCAATAATAACATTAATATGTGGAGCTTTGTAGATTCCCATATGAGGAACTATGTGGAACTTTGCAGACCCCGGTAGGGAAGAAGGACTGGTAGCGCGCGGAGCATCTGTGACAGAAATAGTTTTAATTATAGCATTAGAAGTATTAGCATAGCATTTTGAAGTATCATTAGCAGTATTTACAATATTCGCAGAGGATTGTATAATATCTTTTGTATTAGAATTAACACTAGCATTAGCGAGATTCCTCTCCCTTCCACAGCTATCTCTCTACTGGGGATTACAAAGCTCTACAGAGTTATTATAAGTTCCATGAGTAATATGTGTATTCTTTGCAACAGATATTATTTTAGTAATAATATAAGATTTGATTTGAGTTTACTTTAAGTTTACTTATAATATAAGCAATAATATATGCAATAGTATATTCAGTATAACTTAGAGTAATATCAGTATTAGCAATAGCGTCTTTATAGTTCACTTTAGATTTTTGGCAGTTTATAAAGCGAAATGTCGTAATGGTGTTGCTAGTGATTCAGATAATTACTCTGATTATCCTAGAGTTAATTCTAGTTATACTCTATATACTCAAAGTATTTCTATTATCGTAATGACAGCAAAATTTATTAGAGTTACAAAGGGCAATTTTTAAGAGTTTACTTATAGACTTACTAGAGGCTTTATTAGAAGCTTTATTTAAGTCTTTTCTAAGACTCTTAATGTTTTGATTATAAATGGTTTTGATATTTATTATCTTATTGTTATTTCTATTTGAATTGCTATTTATTTTTATATAGGTATTTTTGCTTCTTTTACTCATGTATAAATTTCGGTATGAGAGGGTCTGATGTGGATGTTATTCTTATTGGTTCTTTTATTGCAGTTATTATTGAGTTTGCTTATATTATAGGTTTTAAGAATATGGGTTTTATTTTTATTGAGTCTTCTATTGCTATTGTGGATGGGTTTGTTCATAGTAGGAATTTGGTGTGAGTGCTTGAGTTAGGGGACCTCCTTATACGACAGCACACCCTTCTAATGCTTGGGGAAATAGCCCCGTCGATGATTCATGAGGAATGATTTTCCGAATTGGAATTGCAATTTTCCATAGAGATGTTGCAGTTACAATTTCTATTGCTCAGCGACAATCACCGTTAAAAGGCATAGAATTAATTCAATTAATAATAATTAGAACCTCGCAATGTAAAGGTAATTGCTATTTGTGTTATGAATACTTTAATTAATGCACCGGAAACTAAGAAGTTGAATGCAGTTGTATTGAATAGTATTAGTGTTCTTAAAGCTACTGATGATTCTTCAGAACGTTATCTAGTAGATTGTAATGATCTTCAAGGTAATATTGTTGAAAGATTATTCATTGGTAAGAAGCTATTTGATAGAATTGATTCACTTGTTGGTAAAGTAGTTGATATTGTCTATAAAGATTGTATTGCTGGTGTTACTCAGTGGATTGATGAAGATGATATTAATGAAGAAGTTCAGTTTCATACTGTAGATCATAAGCAAGTGGTTGATATTGTTAAAACTAATGATATTAATCTATTGATTGCTTGTACTAAAGCTGGTATGAAAGATATGTATAATGATTTAAAACTATTGAATCAATGAGAATTACTAGAGTTATTGTGAAGTGCATCATCATATTGGTGGTGCTCTTCTTGTTATCATTAGGTGAATCTATTATTGAATTGATTGCATCTAATATTAATGGAGATTTATTTATTGGTTGCATTTGTGGAGCTATTATTGCAATTATTATCATGTCTATTGTTAAACCTAATAAACTTTGAATTAATAAGAGTAGTCTTAGTGCTACTCTTATTTTTTTTAATACTCTACAAACTCCGTCTAATCAACACGACTAACACCCTTATTGTACTTGGCGGGCATGGTGCTTGTCTTAATAATTCTAAAACTTAACATTATGGCAAACGAATTTAAAACTCCGATTAGACATTCAGTTATTGGTGAAATCATTTCTGTTAAAGATATTAACAAAGATGACTATAAAGAAGGTAAATTCAAACATGATTGTAAGATTGTTCGTGTTGATCCTTTAAATGGTAGTCCTCTTGTTGATGTTTATATCACAAATGACCAGTATAATCAATACGGTTTAGCACCTATTGTATTCGAAGGTAATGTGATTAATTTCACTATTGACGAGAATATTGCTGGTGAAACTGGTTATATTGATCCTGATACCGAAGAGTGGACATATCATGAAAAGAGCTTCAACAGTTTCGCTAGTGCTGACAACGTTGGTTCTTTAGGTCTTATTAGTGTATTTGGTAAACTTGGTGTTGGTGCTGATATGGTATCTACGTTTATCAAGAGTATCGAAACTGCACGTTCTCAACGCAAAGCTGTTGTTAAACCTAAAGCTACTACCGAAGATGTGGCAACTGAGCAAACAGAAGATGCTGCTTAATTGATTCATAATAGTGCTGAGTATTCTCACTTGGCACTATTTACCCTTTTTATTGTCTAATAAACCGACTAATAAACATGAATGTGCTTAATGTAATTTATAAAGATATAACTGTTAATATTAATCATTCTACTATTAACATTTATGAAGATTATATTCAAATCTTTTTTGTTAGAACTCAAGATAACGACTGTAAATTCTTCTGTCAATATCTTGATGTTAATAGAATCGATTATGTGAAAAAAGAAAGAGATTCTTACACAATTATTAAAGTTGATACTAATGTATTCAATTTAGATATTGCTGTTAAATCTTCTATTAAATCTTCAGAAGTATATAATAACTTCTATGACGCTATTTGCAAACATAAGCAGAATATCGCTAATGCTGAAGCTATTATTGCTAAATATGAAGAATATGCTGCTGAAAAGAATGATGAAATTAGTAATATTAGTTCACGAAAACATTCTGATGAATATCGCAAATCTTTCGATAATACTCTACTAGAAATACTTGAATATACACGTTGTAAATATCTAGAAATCGTTGCTTTAACTAAAGAACATCTTGATGTTTCACGTGGAACATTACCTGTTGTCGATGAACTTAAAGTTGCTTATCACGTGTCAGAATTGTTCAGTAAAGATGACTATAGAAAGCTGTTGTATATTCAAGAGTATTTAGATGATAAATCGAAATTGTCTAAGCAAGAAAAGCAGTATTTGGAAATATTATGGAATTTAAATGACTATGAATATCCAGAAGTAGTTAAAGAAGTAGAAGCAATAGGACGAGAAAAATTCGATGAGTATTACGATAAAGCGTTGAAATTTGTGAAAAATGATGAGGATTTGAAAGAGAATATAGAAAAGAAATTGAATAAGTTTTATCAATAGTATTGAATAAAATTCACAATAGTGTTGAAAGGAATACAACATTAGTATAGTAGATGGGGTGATTAGTGTTGAAAGGAATACTATATTAGTGTTGAAAATAGTTGACAAAATTGTGGCCATCATCACTAACATTAGCAAAAACGTCTTCAAAATGACCTTTAAAACCCGCAATTCGACAGCTAAGTTCTTCAAATTAAAATTAGAATTTATAAAGTCGATCACAACAAACAATAAAAAGTATAGAATTAACATCTAAATTTGCATAAATAA
>ULRB01040873.1_pt1 | contig 15369 bp, 11 predicted proteins | sample 1955051 | NCBI WGS metagenome assembly ULRB01 (sample SAMEA4835671, study PRJEB28245) | human gut metagenome | biome: gut microbiome; material: fecal sample | place: Denmark | collected 2008 | reverse complement strand
GAACAGGTGCAACAAAGTAATTATTCCGGGGAATTTATTTTTGAAAATCTCCGGTCCGGTCGTTATACGCTTACTATTGAAAAGAAAGGTTATTTTCCGGCATCCGGAGAAATATTAGTTTTAGGCAGTGAAGTGCAGGTACCCTGTAGTATGGTTCGTGATAATTCCTATCAGCCTGAGGTCCCTGAAGTTCCTGATGATCCTGCCGGTCCGGACGTATATGTCGAAGTAGAGCGTTATTTCACGTTGTCGGATGGCGTTTATTTCTACTTTAATCCTTCGGCAGGGGTGAGTTATTATTTCTGGGATTTCTGGAAGATTGCTGACGTACCTGCATCCGAAGAAAAGATTATTAATGATTTGTTGCTGAGTGGGGTACGTGTGGAGGTAGACGAAGGGGATGAAGAAGGATACGGCTATAACCTGCAACCGAATACACGCTACAAATATTATATCCTTGCCTATGATGAGGATAAGGTGCAGGGCAAACGGTTGGTTTCAGGAGAATTTACTACTTCTTCCGATGTCAGTCAACCGATGGCTGTCGTAGAGTTGAAAAGTTCAAATGACGATACCTTGTATTTGGATGTTACCAGAAATAAATATTGTTCCGGGTACTATATGCGGAAAATCACTGATTATTCTGCTGATATACCGGATATTAGATGGGCTGTGCATATTTATGATGATTATTTGTCCGGGGATAAAGAAATGTATTATGACGATGATTTTAAAGGGAAGTGGTGGAATTGGCCTTTAGCTGCCGATAATGCCATCATAACCTGGGGGGGTGCTTCTGATGGAAAATTTTCGGGAGTGCTCAGCAAAACGGTTTTCCGGTTACCTCTTAATGCAAACTCTTTTTCACTTCCACTCCGGGCTTTTAAAGCAGAGGTTATTAAACCAGGGAAAGCCATGTGCAGGCGGGTTGATTCCCTCGGAAATGTCCGCCAACGGGCATCGGTTGAGGTGTGTGTACCTTTCCGGAATTGACGGAATAATTTGAAAATTAGTTCGTAAGAAGAATTCATTATGGCGGAATTATCAGAAGGAGTTGTTATTAACAACCGGTATCGGTTATTGTCATACAAGGGCCGTGGTACTTTTGGTGAAGTATGGCAGGCCCTTGATGAGATGTTGGGGACCGAGGTGGCAGTGAAGGTATATGTATCGCTGGATGTGGCAGGAAGGGAGGAATTCAAGGAGGAATACCGGTTGACTTGCGATCTTCATCACAATAATTTGCTGACGGTTTCTCATTTCGACGAATGGGAAGGGCGTCCATTTCTGGTGATGAAGTATTGCGACCGGGGATCTGTGGCCCGTCTGACGGGAAAAATGTCTGAGGTACAGATGTGGACTTTTATAAGGGATGTGGCATCGGGGCTGGCTTATCTGCATACATTGGTACCCGAACCGATCGTGCATCAGGATATTAAGCCGGACAATATTCTGGAGGATGATTATGGTCGTTTCCTGATTACGGATTTCGGTATCAGCAAAAAAATCCGGGCCACGATGCGCAAACAATCCGGCCGTGCTACGGGGGCCGGTGCCATGGCTTATATGGGACCCGAGCGCTTCTCGAAGGAACCTTCTCCGATTAAAGCCAGTGATATTTGGTCGCTGGGAGTAACTATCTGTGAGTTGGCGACCGGTGAATTGCCTTTTTGCGGAATGGGCGGAGGAATGCTGAAGAAGGGAGCTGAAATGCCTTCATTGGGTGTACCCTGGTCAAAAGAACTGAACAGCGTCATGCAGGCATGTCTGGCTCCGGAACCCTGGGATCGGCCCACTGCAGCTCAACTCACGGAATATGCATCGGCAAAGGTGGACGGAAGGGAAGTTTTTCCCACATGGAATAAGAAAAAAGAGGGCGGTTCGTCTGAAACTACGATGAAATCAGACATGAGAAGGACGCAACTGAAAGGGAATACTTTTACAGGAAAAGGGACTGAACCCAATAAACCTCGCAGGAAAATCGTGCCGCCTGAGAAAGAAACCGGGAAAAAAGGGGACGAACTGATGCTATACGTTTTCCTTTTTTGTATTGTGGGGTTGACAATTTTACTGATTATCTTTTCAGGCAGTAAGGATCCTCTTCTGAAAGAAGCAGAATTATATTTACCTGATTATAAGGCTGAAGTAAATTTATGTGAGTCGTTGATTAACAGAGGTGGGAAGTCAGATACCGAATCATTATTAAAAGCTAAAGGCAGATTGTCCGATTTGAAAAAGGCGGAAGATAAATATGTCTCGTTGGTACCGGAATATAACCGTTCGTCAACCTTGGAGAGAACCTTGAATGTGAAGTTGGAGGATGCAGCGGTTGCCTGGGCGAAGGCGGCCCGTTCACAATACCGGATTAATAATAAAGAGAAAGCAAAAGAGTATTATCTACTGGCACTTCGGTTGAAGGAAAATGCCGGTTTACGGGAAGAGTATATGAAAAGATTTCCAAATTAATGATCAGAATGAAACGAATATTTGTTTTGTTATTGTTATTAGTGAATTGGCAGTGGTGTTCTGCCCAGAGTTGTTATCCGGAAACGCGGGCGCAAGGGATAGGATTATATAATCAGAAAAAATTTACCGATGCGATTAAATGTTTTGAAGTAGCCCGCGATTGTCCCGACATACCTGCTGACAATGATTTAGAGGACTGGATACGTAAATGCCGTACCGCAAGGCAACAACTGGAACAGGAGACCACAAGACAGCGGCAGGAAGAAGAACGCAAACGGGTTGCAGCGGCTGACAGGGGATATATGAATATCCGTGATATAGAATTTGCAAATACCGGGGAGGATGGAACCGTTCTGGATAATTATGGGGCAACAATGTATGCTTCGGATGTAAAATATCTTAAGCCTAGAATAGTTTATGATGGTTTGACGAAAGAAATCCGGAAAGTTACACTGTATATAAAAATTTATAATCCGGATGGAAGTCTTAAGACAGGATCTTCATCTCCTGCCGGATATAGTTATTCGGATGATATAGAAGTTGTGAGCGGGAGTAATCATAAAACCGGTCTTAGTGGATGGGGGAGTAACAGTGGTAAATCATACGTTCCGGGAACGTATCGTTGTGAAATCTGGTATAGCAAGACGAAATTGTTTGAAAAGTCGTTTCCTCTTTATAAAAAGAGCAGTGAGGCATCCTATCTTCAGGTGGATAGTAAAACGGCTTTATCTACAAGTTTTGTGTCATCCGGAGGTACTAAAACATTTTATGTAAACACAGACGCTGATTCCTATGAGACTTGGGGCGTTCCGGTGTGGTGCAGAGTCTCTGATAAATCTGCTTCTTCTTTTACCCTGCATTGTGATGCCAATACTTCCCCGTCCGAACGGACGGATTATATGAAAGTGAAGGCTGGCGGGAAGGAAGTGAGGATCGATATCAGACAGGCCGCAGATGAAAAGCGGAAAAGGGCAACAATTGAATCTGTATGGGTGGATCACAATCATTTTAATGGACTAATCAAAGGAATGCTTATCCATGTGAAATTTTCTGTTGACAATATGTTGAGCCGGCAAGGGGAATGCACCGCCTATTTTTATTTTCAGAATGATCAGAAGCTGAGGGATTATAATTCTTCTTACTGTACTGTAGATGGACAGGTTGCTGTAGGTCAAATATTTCGTCCAGGGTATGAAAATGCCCTGTACAATGATTTTTCATTATTTATGCCTTATACCGAATTGCATGTGAACACAAGTGCAGGAACTACTTATCTTAAATTTTGCGTACAAATACAAGATAAGGTGACAAAGGAAGTATTGGCCCAATCGAACTATGTCAATTTTACAATCAATTAAGTAAGTCTTTTGACTTATTTGATTGTTTTGCATATGCTTTGATTTCAGCTTATTATGTTGCGTAAAATGTATAACTGATTTTGATTTAGTACTTATAGGTTTGGTTATTAATCTATGTGGAAGGGAGGTTTTTATGATATGCTATAATTGTGGATGGCAAAATCCCGGGGGACGGGACAGATGCGAGAAGTGCGGGGAAGTGTTGAGAGGCGGTGAGCCTTTTGAAAATGAGTATGGGGAGGAAGGAGAGCCGGACGAAGAGTATGTGGCCGGAAAAGAAATGGATGTGAGCGATGAGCCGGAATGGGAGACTGGTGAGGTGACAAGGAGTGGGGTTACCGGAGGATTTGAGGAAAAAGAGAAGGTGGGAGAAGGTCCTGACTTTCTCCGGGAAGAAGAAATGTTCTATTATAAATATGCGTTGAAAAGACGGTTAAACCGTGATGTCTTGGGTGAGGTCTGGCTGGCTACGGATATTGATACGGAACAAAAGGTTGCTCTCAGAATAACTACGTCACCAAATTCAGCCGATCGGGACAGGGCGAAAGAAGAATTTCTGTTATTGCGTTCTCTGCATCACCGGCATATTGTTCGTCCGGATTTCTTCGGGGTTTATAAGGATCTGCCTTTTTACGTCATGCCTTATTATGAGGGTGGATGTGCTTCTCAACTACTGGGAAGGGTACATATAGCCACTGTCCGCCAGTTTTTGAGAGATGTAGCTTCCGGGCTGGCCTGTTTGCATGCCCGGGGGATTGTACATGGAGATGTAAGGCCTGATCATGTTCTGATAGATGATGAGGGTAGATTTATTTTGTGTGGTTTCGGATGTAGTATGAATAAAAATGCGGTTATGCATCGGAATGGTTCTGTTGAAGGTTCCTTGGCTTATATGTCTCCGGAATTATTCGGTTCACAGCCTTCCAATGATACACCCCGGGATATCTGGGCGTTGGGTGTAAGCCTTTATGAATTAATTACCGGTAAATTACCATTTGACGGAATGGGAGGCCGGATGCAAAAGCAAGGAGCTGAGGTATCGGCTAATTTTCATTCCTATCTGAAAGTGTCTGAACGGCATGATCGGGAAAACTATATAAAGGAAGAGGACTGTATAATGGCTTTGAGTTATTTTTATTTTCAATGCATGGATGAAAATCCTCTGGCCCGTATTAAAGCTGAGGAATTGTGTTTCTGGGAGGGATTAAAAATCGTTTATTCGGAGCATTTGCGGAAATATGGGGTGGTTAAATCCGATGGCGGGCTTGTTGCTGATTATATTTACGATAAGATTGATTATTTCGGGTTTAGATGTATCCCTGGTTCTGGCCCGGAGCGGGGTCGTTACGCTGTCCATAGACCCTTTTTTTTAGGGGCTTATTTTGAAAGGGGCATTTATCGGGGATATCTGAAGTATGAAGGGAATGAAACTGTTTATGAACGTGATGTGTGTTCGGAGAAGGAACATAAACGCAGATGTTTGATATGTACCTGATTTGGGATATAGTAACGGTTTTTAGCGATAACGGTGAATATTGTATTGCGATTGTTTATAAATCATTGTAGAATTGGATATTGTATAAAGAATCAATTATTGAAAGAAAGTAAGTTTAATGCTTTAAATTTAAAATTTTATGGAGAAGGAATAACTGTGGATTATAATCCAACAATGAACATTGATAGAATAAGTGAGATACTGACAAGAAGATTTCCTGAATATAGGCAACAAATACAAACTTGGGGAATAAATGCACCTTTTATAAGATTAAAAAAATCAATGTTTGTTTATGCTATTGTTTTTTTTAAGCAGCGGCCTAAAAAGAATCAGACTGTAATTGGTATTAATGGTAATATGGCACCTTTGGCTACGTTTTTGTTTGGTTTCATATTTCACTATTTAATGCGGGGCAACTTTTTAGATGAAGTTGAGATAGCGATTCAAAATGAAATTTAGAATAATTATGAATAAAAATAATAACTATCCAATTGTATGTCCTGAATGTAAAGAAGAAAGCAATGCGATTAAATGCTATACCATGCCAGATTTTTTACTATTCATAGGAATTTATGCATATTTTATTCGTAGAACTTATATATGTTGTCCGGTTTGTATGAGAAAGCATATCTTACGTAAATGTTTTACATATAATATTATCACAGGCAATATTTTATGGCTATTAGTGGTTTTACCAATGGGATTGATTTTGTTATCCTGTTGTAAAAGTAAAGGACACTCTTCTAGGGTTCTGAGATTGTTAGAAAATGATGAAGATTCATAATACAGGCAGGGCTTATAAGTTTACAAAAAAAGAGCCGTCTGATTTCTTTTTATCAGACGGCTCCTTACCTTATTTGATCTCGATAGTTCTGCCGCTTTGCTCTTCCTGAGTTACAACTTGTTTCGGAATGTTGATGATTAAAACACCATGTTCCATTTTAGCTTGTATCTTATCTTTCTCGACATCATCTGGTAAGATCATCGCCTGTTGAAATTTAGAATAAAAAAATTCACGTCTTAAATAACGGCTTTCCTTTTTTTCTTCTTTTTGCTCTTGCTTTTTCTCCATGCTTACAACCAGTTGATTTCCATTCTCAATTTTAATGGTGAAATCTTCTTTCGTCATCCCTGGAGCAGCCAATTCAATTTCGTAATTTGTGTCCGTTTCTTTGATGTTAATAGCAGGTGCAGTTGCATTTGCTTTTTCCATCCAATTGTTATCGAAGAAATCATTAAAGATATCCGGTAACCAAGCTTGTGTTCTTCTTACAGGTACCATAATTCAGTCCTCCTATTGATTTTAGTTTAACGTATTTTCTGTTTGAATAAACAAGAAACGACGGGCTGCCGTTCCGGGTAGCCCGTCGTTGTTAATCAGGAGAATTCAGGGAGCGGGGTAATGATGGGGGATTGGGACTCGTTTATTCGTCGCCGTTTATTGATTTGTCTCATCCGGTCGTATGTTTTTAGTAACTGAGTGTTTGATTTTCAGGATGGCTAGATTCAATTCTATCGTTGTTTCGGTTGCGACTGCGGGCAGATCGTCGGTCAATAAGTCTTCAATTAATTTGCCGCTCTTTTGTAAGATCGATTTCCGGGTGGGTTCATCTGCTTCGGGCAGTGCCGTTAGCTGCCGTGTGAGTAAACGGAGCTTGTAAAAAGCATCGATGATTGCCAGGGTCGTCCGGGTAGCCTGTTCACTTTTCAGAATGGTTGCCAGCATATACAATCCCCGCTCCGTGAAAGCAAGAGGGAGTTTCGTTTTACCTCCTTTTATTGAAGTCGAAAATTTCGACTTCAATCCATCCCATTCTATTTTTTCTAACCGGATAATGTATTCTGCAGGAAACTTATCGGGATTGTTACTTACTGCTTCGTTTATCCGCTTGGTTTCAACTCTATATAATTCAGCCACATCGGAATCTAAAATGACTGGGGTATTCCGTAAAGTAATAATCTTGTTTTCGACTTGTTCAAAACCTATGATATTCATGGCACACAATATTATCAAACTGTTTGCTTTCACAATTTACGATTTTTTTTCCATAAATCAATCGGGTTTTGCTACCAAATCGGGTTATATGATCATGGGGACGGGGCAGTTGTCAGAAAACAAGGATGGGGCGGGTACGAAGGTTATTGTTAGCCCGGAGGATGTTGCACATTTGCTGCCGATGAGCGTTACTTCCTGCATGGTTTTTCCGCGTGAGACTGTGTCGTCGTGTGTGGAAATTTTTAAATCTTTATATGCGAGAAAAAGGATTATCGCGATCACGGGGACGGGGCAATTGTGCGCGCATTTGCCCCGTCACCATGGATTATGAGAAACCGTATTTTTTGTTTTTGATTGTTTGATAGCACTTTGCCCCCGTCCCTGGGTGTTATTTGGTTATTAAATCAGAGGGGAGTGGGAGGTAGTTTTTGTGGCTTATTTATTATTTTTGTGAATCGGAATGTTTCTATTTGAGAAGATTATGGACGGATTTGTTGATTTTTTATCGGAAAATGCGGTTTGGCTTGTACCTGTTACGGTTGCCGTTATCAGTGGTATATTCGGGGTTGTAAAATTCCGGATGGGCAAAAGGAGGACGGTCAGCCAGAAAGCAAAGACGGGAGACCGGAGTCATATTATTCAAATCGGAGGCGATTATCATGCAGACAAAACAAGAAGCTAAGGCCGGAGAAAACGCTACAATTATTCAGGTAAACGGGGATTTTAACCAGGGGCTGACCGGCGAGGATGTCCGTCGGATTTCATCGGAGGTAATAAGGCGGGAACTGGATATACTGGCCAGCGAGGCCCGTCAATTGTTTGAGGAGAGGGTGGAGCAGTTGGCCGGGCGGCTTATTGAGTCCGTGTCGAAAAAGGATCGTTTATTGTTCAGGAGGTTTAACGAGCCTGCTATACAGTTGGCGTTGCACGCTATTTATTGTGAGTATGGGAAAAGTGGCGATGAGACATTGGGAGAGGGGCTTATAGAACTCATGCTTGAAAGGTTGGGAACGACGGAAGGAAACCGGCGGCAATTGAGTCTGGATGAGGCGTTGGTGTTATTGCCGAAATTAACGAAGCCGCAGGTTGATTTTCTGGCTTTTTTTTGTTTTGCAAAAGCTCATAAAAATCTGCCTGCCGATCTGATGGTTAAAGTGATCGATGCGATGGCCGGTGTTATTCCGTCTGTCTCGGGTTTGGATTATAGGGATATGTCCTATCTCCTTTCGGTTGGATGCCTCCACCCTGTTCCCCGTTTCAGGCGGACGATCCCGATAGGAGAAGAGTTGACATATAGCTATAACAGGCTGTATCCGAATGGGATCAGTGCCGGGGTTTTGGATCAATATACGGGAGGTTTTCCCCGTGATCAGGTAAATTTGATGTTCCGGTTTGATGAAACCGTCGGTTTATATTATTTTGTTAAGGGTAGCTATCAGGAGTTGGTGGATGCGGCCCTTGTTCCGGAACGTATTGCAGGGTCAAAGCAAATTCAGGATTTGTACCATCGCTTTACGAAACAGCGGGAAGATGTCGAACGGTATTACATTCAGAGGAATCCCTTGTGGGGAGATATTTTTGAAATGTGGAAAAGATGTTGCCTGTCCCAATATGATCTTTCTTTACCGGCAGATGATATCGCCGGCCCTGCTTTAATGCGGATGCTGAAAGCTGCTCTCTGACTCCGGGAAAATCGCAATGATGGATTTTATGGGTGTGAACGACAGTGATGGCCCGGTAATACCCGGGCAAAGAAAGGATAAGGGGATGCTGGATGAAGGGGACGGGAGACACGGCGGGATGTTCCCGTCCGCCGTGTTAGTCTGCAGTTAGTTTCCGGTAGCGTACCCGCTTGGGTTCGACATTTCCGGATAATTTGCGTTTGTGTTCTTCGTATTCGGAGTACGAGCCTTCGTAAAAGACGACATCCGAGTCTCCCTCGAATGAAAGGATATGGGTGCATATACGGTCCAGAAACCAACGGTCGTGTGAGACGACGACGGCACATCCGGCGAAGTTTTCCAATCCTTCTTCCAGTGCCCGGAGGGTGTTTACGTCGATATCGTTTGTGGGTTCGTCGAGCAGCAATACATTCGCTTCTGCTTTCAGGGTGAGTGCCAGGTGGAGGCGGTTTCTTTCTCCGCCGGATAGTACGCCACACGGCTTTTCCTGATCGGCTCCGGCGAAATTGAATTTAGAAAGGTAAGCACGCGCATTGATTTCTTTGCCTCCGACACGGATAAGTTCCTGTCCGCCGGAAATAACCTGGTAAACGGTTTTTTTCGGATCGATGTCTTTGTGGGTCTGGTCGGCATAGCCGATTCTGACTGTTTCACCTACTTCAAACGTGCCCTTGTCGATGGTTTCCATGCCCATGATCATTTTGAACAGGGTGGTTTTTCCGGCTCCGTTCGGACCGATCACACCTACGATGCCGTTGGGCGGAAGTATGAAATTCAGGTCGTCGAACAACAGTTTGGTGCCGAATGCTTTTGCAACGTGTTGCGCTTCGATCACCTTGTTTCCTAACCGGGGGCCGTTGGGAATAAAAATTTCCAGTTTGGCTTCACGCTCTTTCTGGTCCTCGTTCAGCAACGTTTCGTACGAGTTTAACCGGGCCTTACCCTTGGCTTGCCGGGCTTTGGGTGCCATATTTATCCATTCCAGTTCGCGTTCCAGTGTTTTACGGCGTTTGCTGGCTTGCTTTTCTTCCTGGGCCATCCGTTTGGTTTTTTGATCCAGCCAGGAGGAGTAATTGCCTTTCCAGGGAATTCCTTCGCCCCGGTCGAGTTCCAGTATCCACCCGGCAACATGATCCAGGAAATACCGGTCGTGCGTGATGCAGATCACCGTGCCTGCGTATTGTTGCAAATGTTGTTCCAGCCAGTCGATGGATTCCGCATCCAGATGGTTGGTCGGTTCGTCGAGCAGCAATACATCCGGTTGCCGGAGTAACAGGCGGCATAGGGCTACCCGGCGCCGCTCTCCTCCGGAAAGGGTATCTACAAGCTGATCTTCGGGCGGACAGCGCAGTGCATCCATGGCACGTTCCAGCCGGCTGTCCAGGTTCCATCCGTCGGCAGCATCGATCTTGTCCTGCAATTCTGCCTGCCGGCTGATGAGGGCATCCATTTTTTCCGGATTATCGAGTACATCCGGGTCGCCGAATTTCTCATTTACTTCTTCAAATTCTTTCAGTGTGTCGACTATGTCTTGTACGCCTTCCTGTACGATTTCCTTGACCGTTTTGCCGGAAGCCAGTTGCGGATCCTGTTCCAGATATCCAACGGAATAACCCGGAGAGAAAACGACTTCTCCCAGGTAATCTTTTTCGATGCCGGCAATGATTTTCAACAGGGTTGATTTACCGGAACCGTTCAATCCGATAATACCGATTTTAGCTCCGTAGAAAAAAGAAAGGTATATGTTCTTTAATACTTGTTTTTGAGGAGGGAATGTTTTGCTGACTCCCACCATGGAAAAGATGATTTTTTTATCGTCTGCCATAATTGATGTATTTTTTATGATTGGTTGACTGCCTTGTCCGGAAGTGCAGGTATGCAAAGATATAATATTTCCGGTGATATTGAGCATTCGCCGGGTTCTGCGTGAAGATACCGGTCGGTTTCCCGGGGCTGGAATTTCTTTTTTTGTTTTGGTTCCGGTTTTTTTGAAGAATTGCCGGGTGATTGTAACCCTATTGTTTTTTTGCCCGTTTTATTTGAATAAATACAAAGAATATGAAGAATGGAGTGATGATGCAATATTTCGAATGGAATATGCCGAATAACGGGAATTTATGGAAGGAACTGAAGGCGGATGCTGCCCATTTGCATGAAATCGGTGTGACTTCTGTTTGGATACCGCCAGCCTATAAGGGGTTGAAACAGGAAGACGAGGGGTACGGAACGTATGATTTGTACGATTTGGGCGAATTCGACCAGAAGGGAACGGTACGTACGAAGTACGGTACGGTGCAGGAATTGAAAGAGATGATAGCGGAACTTCACCGGTATCAGGTCAGTGTGTATCTGGACGCAGTCATGAACCACAAAGCCGGGGCGGATTATACGGAGAAGTTTCTGGCCCGGGAAGTCAATCCGGAACAGCGGGAGGATGCGGAAAGCGATCCTTACGAGATTGAAGGGTGGACGGGTTTTAATTTCCCGGGACGCGGGGATAAGTATTCGGCTTTCAAATGGCACTGGTATCATTTTTCCGGGGTGGATTGCGACGCATCAACCGGTAAAGAAGGGATATTTCAGGTTGTCGGGGAAGGCAAGGCATGGAACGGAGGAGTGGACGGTGAAAACGGGAATTACGATTTTCTGATGTTCGCCGATCTTGATTTCGATCATCCGGAAGTGGTCGGGGAAATGAAAAACTGGGGTGTCTGGGTATCCCGGGAACTGAATCTGGACGGGATGCGTCTGGATGCCATCAAACATATCAACGACCAGTTTATCAAACATTTTCTGGAAGCGGTAAGGGCAGAACGGGGGAATCGTTTTTATGCCGTGGGTGAATATTGGAAGAATGATAAGGAGTCGCTGGATGAATATCTGGCTCAGGTGGAATACCAGGTCGATTTATTCGATGTACCTTTGCATTACCATATGTTTCAGGCCTCACAAAAGGGACGTGATTTTGATCTGAGTACTCTGATCGAAGGTACATTGGTGGCCGATCATCCGGATCTGGCCGTTACTTTTGTGGATAATCATGACTCACAGAAAAACAGTTCACTGGAATCTCAGGTGAAGGATTGGTTTAAGCCGATGGCTTATGGTTTGATATTACTGATGAAAGAGGGGTATCCCTGTATTTTTTACGGGGATTATTACGGGGTGAAAGGCAAGAAATCCCCGCATCGGCTGATTCTTGATATTTTGTTGGATGCCCGCCGTAGATACGCTTTCGGAGAACAACATAATTATTTTGATCATCCGAATACGGTCGGTTTTACACGAACTGGAGACACCGAGCATCCGGGATCCGGTTTGGCTTTGCTCATTTCCAACGGAGAAGACGGGCATAAAACGATGGCTGTCGGCCAACATCATCGGGGCGAGTACTGGTATGAGATCACCGGCAACCGGAAGGAAGAGGTCATGATTGATGAAAAGGGGGAAGGGACATTTCCGGTGTCGGGCGGAAAGCTGGCGGTATGGGTAAAACGGTAATGAATATACAGATAAAAAACAGGGAGTTATGAAGCAGGCAAAAAAGCGGACGGATTGGTGGAAAGAGGTCGTCGTATATCAGATTTATCCCCGGAGTTTTATGGATAGCAACGGGGACGGGATCGGCGATCTCCGGGGAATTATTTCCCGGTTGGGTTATATACGCAGTCTTGGGGTGGATGTTATCTGGCTGAGTCCCATTTATGCTTCTCCGAACGACGATAACGGATATGATATCAGTGATTATCGTGCAATTATGAAGGAGTGCGGGACGATGGAGGATTTTGACGAATTGCTGAGGGAAGTACATAACTGCGGGATGAAGCTGGTGCTCGATCTGGTGGTCAATCATACGAGCGACGAACATCCGTGGTTTGTGGAAGCCCGGAAGTCCCGCGAAAATCCCCATTATGAATATTACCATTGGTGGCCTTTGGAAAAAGGGCGTCCGGCTTATCGTCCCAGTTATTTTGAAGAGAATGCCTGGCGTTATAATCCCCGTACACGTTCCTGGTATTTGCATTATTTTTCCCGGAAGCAGCCTGACCTGAACTGGGAGAATCCCGGGGTTAGGCATGCTATTTACGATATGATGCGTTTCTGGCTGGATAAAGGTATCGACGGTTTCCGGATGGATTCAATTCCGCTGATTGCAAAAGATACGGCATTCCCGCCCATTGATAGGCGGAAGTATCCCGATGTGTTTTCTTATTATGCCCACGGACCGCATTTACACGATTACCTGCATGAAATGTATACGGAAGTGTTGAGCAAATACGATATCATGACTGTCGGGGAAGGTTCGGCATTGGGGTATAGGGATGTTGCCGGCTTTGTCGAACCGGAACGGCAGGAGTTGGATATGCTGTATGGGTTCGGGCCGTCAGAGGTCCGAAATAATACCGTCCCGGATACTCCGGATTCCGGTATACCCTATAGTTTGCTGGCTTTAAAAAAGATGTTCGGGGATTGGGATAAGGCCGTGGGGAACGGTTGGCCTGTGATATATATGGGAAATCACGATCAGCCGCGTATGATTTCCCGTTTCGGGAGCGATTTACCCGAATTCCGGGAGGTGTCGGCCCGGATGCTGATCACTTTTTTACTGACAATGCGGGGAACTCCCTATTGGTATGCCGGGGATGAGATCGGGATGGTGAATGCCGGATTTAATCATATCGGGGACTACAGGGATGTTGCCGTACTGAACCAGTATAAGTCGTTCAGGAAACACCGTAAGGATATGACGGGATTTATGGAACAGCAAAAGCAAATTTCCCGGGATAATGCCCGTACCCCTATGCAATGGGACGATACGCCGAATGCCGGTTTCTCATCTGTAACACCATGGCTGAAGGTCAATGCCGGCTACAGGAAGGTGAATGTTGCGGTGGAGGAAAAAAATCCGGATTCGGTGTTAAATTATTTCCGGAAGATGATTGCTTTTCGGAAAGCAAATCCCGAACTGATTTTTGCTACCTGGAAGCCGGTCGACCGGAAGAATCCCAAGGTGTTCGCCTATATCCGGGACGGAGGAGAACGTAAATTCCTGGTTATATTGAATTTTTCCTGCCGAGAGGCAAGTTGTCGCCCGGGTATCTGTCTGACCGGGGCAGAAGCCCTGCTGGATAATTACAATGACTGTCCTCCCTTGGGCAAAGAGATCCGGCTCCGTCCTTTCGAAGCCTTGGTGCTGATCCTGTAAGTTGCGGTGTCTGTTTATTCGATGTCAGAACGATGTGTTGAATTTATTTGTTTGTAACATAGGGATACAGATATAATGACATTTTATCCGAAAACTGTAAAATGATGTTGAAGATGTTGATTGTTATTATGGGATCATGACAAGCGGATCGGTTTAGTTGTGATTTTGGAAATGAAAAGTTTACTTGTTTTAAATTCAAAAGTTTTGTACCGATATGCTAAACACAACATAAATTTTGTTATTTTCGTTACAGCTTTATGGGTTTTATGAAGATAAGCGGGAATTATGTATAGGTATTGGCATATACTGCGCAAGTACAGGGGCAGCCTGGCGGTTTGTCCTTTGCTGGTGTTGGTTACGGTGTGGTGTGAGACCGTGCAGCCGATGTATATGGCCGAGATTATCGATCAGGGGGTGATGAAACGCGATCTTTCGCTGATTGCGGAGAAGGGTACTTATATGGTGTTGATTTCGTTACTCGGATTGGCTTTCAGTGTGGCGAATGTATGGGTGGCTTCCCGGACCTCGATCGGTTTCGGTACTGATTTGCGGACAGCTTTGTTCGGGAAAATCCAGCAGTTGTCTTTCTTTGATCTGGACCGTTTCGGTACGTCTTCTTTAATTACGCGGCTCACCAATGATATTGCACGGATTCAGCAGGTGGTGCTGATGTCTATGCGGATGATGCTTCGCTCGCCGTTTATGCTGGTGATGGCGGTGTTTTTTGTCATCCGGATCAATGCACAACTGGCGCTTATTCTGGTGGCAGCTATTCCGGTGCTGGGAATCGCCGTTTTTGTGATTCTGAAAAAGGGATTTCCTTATTTCCTGAAGGTACAGCAGAAAATCGACCAACTGAACAGTGTGGTCCGTGAAAATCTGATCAATATCCGGGTGGTAAAATCGTTTGTGCGGGAGGATTTCGAAACCCGGAAGTTTACCCGGAGCAGCGAAGAATTGAAGGATACGGTTGTCCGGGCTTCGGATATTATTGTAACCGTTTTTCCCGTGATGCAATTGGTGATGAATCTGTCAGTGATCGCTATATTGTGGGTTGGGGGATATAAGGTGATGGAGGGAGAGTTGCAGATCGGGGAACTGATTTCATTTGTGAATTATCTGGCGCAGGTGCTGATGTCGCTGATGTTGTTATCGATGTTTATTAT
>ULRB01095194.1_pt1 | contig 15431 bp, 20 predicted proteins | sample 1955051 | NCBI WGS metagenome assembly ULRB01 (sample SAMEA4835671, study PRJEB28245) | human gut metagenome | biome: gut microbiome; material: fecal sample | place: Denmark | collected 2008 | reverse complement strand
TTGGCAAAATGGACATTAAGCTATGAGGGACATTTTAGAGGCGATGCATGATTACCCGGATGAGGCGCTTGGGTTGTGTTTCTTTTTGATAGTGATTGTCTGGTTGTTGTCAGGTATATTCGAGAAAAATGGATGATAAGATTAATGAGATACTGGATCTTCTAAGATCTCAAAATGAGATGATTAAGGATATTCACGATTATGTGAAAGAAGTTACCAGCGAGAAGTATATAGGAGAATCTAGAATGACAAACTTCTCTATTAACTTGGCCGCTGATATACTTACCGAAGCCATTAGCCCTAAGATAAAAGGGATGATGGTGGATTTATTAAGGAAACAGGGATGGAAAACCGAATGAGACATGGGAACATATGAGAAGAAGGTAAATCAGTTAAAAGATTTGATGGTAAGGAAATACAAATCGGCTTACAACGAATCCAAGGGAATGGACATAGATATAAGCTCGATGACATATCTTCCGGAACCAGACGCGTTTAACGTCATAAATATTGAAAAAATGCATATTATTCTTGATCGGGTCAATAAGATCATAGATGATAACAAGGATAAGCTTAAGAATCCGACTTGCTCTACATGCGTACATCTGCATGATAATGATTGGGCGAAAAGATACGGGAAGGTATGTTGCTCTATTTGGCAAGTTTGCGACCATTATATCAACCCTGACAGGAAATGTAACAGGAAGCAGACTACTTACGTAAGACGGCCAGGCAACAAAGCTTGTCCTAATTATGAGTATGGTGATGATAATTTTGAAAACAGAAGAAGATGTATAAAAGAAAAGAATACCCAATAAAGAGCTATGGGCCGATGCGCACCAACAAGGATAGGACGTGTATCTGCTGTGGCAATACGATCCCAGCCGGCAGCAGCAGGATGATACCTGGACACGCCAAGGCAAATCATAGTCTATGTTTCCCGTGCTTCAGGAAATGGAAAGATGTTGGAGGAGATCTTAAGCTTATGGACAACCCCGGAGATGCGAAGAAAGAATATGTCATACATATGTCTAATATCCTGAAAGGGAATTGTGATATAATAAAAGGTCGAAAGCTTTACGTGGCTTTTAAAAAGGCGATAAACGGCGGAAAGAAGATCGTTATCAAATTTGACACTGATCAACCGATATCTATGTCAACAAGAGTCATGAATCCTTCATTCGGGGAGATTATGGATGAGTACGGCAAGGACATATTCCAAGGTAATCTCAAACTGGTAGATGTCCCAAAAGGAGTTAAAGACTTGATAGTTAACTATATAGAAAAATATCGTAAATTATGAACTTCAAGACATTTGTATTCATGATCCTGACATTCAGGAGAGTAGATCCTGTACCTAGGAATATAGGTCTTATGTTAAGTACAACGTTCTGGATATCTATAGTATGGATAATATCCAACTTTACTATATTGATAATGAGATTAATAAAATAGACAAGATGAAACAAGGAGACGTGATATACAAGAATGGTGTGGAGCTGCTTGTAGTATTAAGCTACGACCATAATGAACCATGTAAGGGTCGCTTCTTCTACGAGGATAAGGCGTGCGGATCAGAAAGACTGATAAAATGCTGGGATTGTAAAAAGGAATATATATTCACGGCTATACGTAAATATAATACGACTGAACTGTGCGGAATAGTAAAAAGATATGAGGAGACAATACTTAAAACAATCAAGAAGATTGAGAAAGAATGTCAAAAATATGTTATCTGGGATACTGTGCATGTGATGTTGAAAGATGATGGAGAGCTTATTATAAAAGCCTTATCCAAGGATAAGTCCGTGCTTTTAAATGATTTCATTATATATGTCAACAATAATGGGAGTATAGATGAAGAGGACTATGATCTATTATTAACTAAATAATTGATAGTACAAATGGACAAATCAAACAAAATAGAGAATCTAGCAAACAAGTATGTTGAAAGGCATATAAGAGATAGACATCTAAGCGATGATACGATAAAAGAAATAAAAATAGCTTATATTATGATTATAAAAGATTTTATAGCTATTGTCGATAAATCTACATCAATGAATGAAGATGATATAATATACGTCGTTAACAACATATCATCAATATTATATGAACCTGTAGAAATCTCTAATACCGATAAAAAATATTGGAGATAGGGATAGCGCTAGGCCTAAAGGGCGCCATATCATGTATATTTGGTTCATTATTAAAAGATGACTGCAATATAAAAGATGAGATAATTGATATATCTAAACATATAAAAGAAAAATTAATATCAAATAAGATGGAATGAATCACGCTAGTCTTTTCTCAGGTATAGGAGGCTTTGATTTAGCCGCTAGAGAGGTAGGATGGAACAATGTCTTTCAATGCGAGATAGATCCATTCTGTCAAAGTGTATTAAAATATTATTTTCCAAAAACAGTATTATATGAAGATATTAAAAGAACTGATTTCACTTCATGGAAAGGGAAAATCGACGTGCTCACCGGAGGTTTCCCTTGTCAACCATTTAGCGTCGCTGGACAACGAAAGGGAGCGGATGATAACCGTTATCTCTGGCCGGAAATGCTTAGAGTCATACGAGAGACAAGACCGCTCTGGATTATTGGCGAGAATGTTGCTGGAATCACCAATATGGTTCAACCCGGTAGTGAAACTGACGTGGAAACGAAAAGTGATCAAGATGAAGAAAATTACAAGGAAACGATACTTGAGCAAGAATATATCATCAATACCATCTGCGACGATCTTGAACGTGAAGGATATTCCGTCCAACCGATCATTGTTCCAGCTTGCGGTGTCGGAGCGCCACATAAACGGTATAGGATATGGTTCATTGCTTCCGACTGCTCAGACGCAAGGGTTGAAGGTTCGCGACAAGGACGGGAAGACAAGATTCATGGATTTGAGTTCACTTCCCAAACAGGGGATAAAATACGGAGACTTATTACCGACACCAGTGGCCTCAGATCACACAGGTTCTTGTACGATAAGGAAGATGACAAAAAGCAACGGAGCACCGAGAACAGACTCTTTAAGAAATATGCCTGCCGTGATTGGGATGGACGGGGATCGACTCAATGGAAGAGTTTTCCAACTCAGCCCCCTATTTGTAGAGGAAATGATGGGCTACCCTTTAATGTGGACAACCTTACCATTCCTTACGGGAAATGGAGAAAAGAATCAATAAAGGCTTATGGCAATGCCATAGTGCCGTTGATAGCGGTGAAAATATTCGAGATGATAAATAAAATAGAAGGATATGAACAACAAACAACTTTATAAAATAACATTGACAAGGGAACAACTGATGCTGATATCCCGGTGCGTGGAGGACATAAGCAGATACGCGGCCGGAGACATGGATCTTCAGCATACCACGGAAACTTTGATAAATGATATGGATAGAACGGAAACGCTGGGGATAAGAAGCTTTATAGTCAATAACTCACGAGCGATAAGAAGAAGGTTGTTCCCGGATCTCGAAGACTATGAACATATAGGGTATGATGGAGGTAGTAAAGATATGATCAATAGAAAGAGACTTATCGGAAATACCTACCAGATATATAGATCTATACTGCATCAGCTAGCTATTGACGAGAACTGGAATAACGTGTATAGCGATATTACGTTACCTTCAGGTGATATGGGGACGATTAAAGTGGAGAGGATTGATGATGAAAAGAAAGATGAGGATGTTTAACGGGAATATGGCGTGGAAGGCAATCCAATGAACACTGTGCCGGACGGGGCGGTAGCCGTTACCCTTTCCCTTGCGGCGAGGAGAGGGGGCTTCCTGCTTGTGGAGATAGACCGTCAATTCTTTGATGAGATGATAAACAGATTTAATAACAATAACATTAAAATAGATAGGATATGAATAAGATTGAAGAACTGGAAAAACAGTTAAAAGAAGAAATGAGCAAGATACAAGTCGACCTAAAGGAGAAGTATAAATGGATTGTTGGAAAATATGCCAAATATAATGATTCTTTTATAACAAGAATAGATGATATACATCATATCCCTATGTTTTCTAAAAAATGGCTATACGACTGATTTAAAACCAGATGATTTTATTTTCGTAAACGGCACTGTAGTTCGTTACTCTGTCAATAGTAATTGCTATTCTTTAGCAAAAGAAAGAATACAAGTGCAGATAAAAGACATAATAGATATGCCTGATGGAGAATTTGAGAATCTAGTAGAACGGTTGTTTAATGAAACAAAAAAGAACTTACTATGAGCCTGTTTGTATGCGCTAAATGCGGTTGCGTTGATAATACCGCTACGTCTAGTTATTGGATGTTGACAAACGAGTATATGGTGGATAAATTCGACTATGCCAAGGAACTACAGCCGTACAAGGGCATGGGGCTGTGCAGTGAATGCGGGAGGCTGGCTACCAGCCCCGACGGCCGTGATGTCGTGGACTGGTTTAAATATAATCATATCAATCTGTATTCGGTAAACTACAATCCTGAGCCAGTATCATCATCACCAAAATTGTATTGTGATTATTATATAGATGATAGGAATATCGGCACTCCACTTACGGATAAAGGATATGTGGATTGGGATAAGATGCTGGTGCTATTAAGACAAAAGAACTTATTATGAAGACAATAAAAATGAATATCAAAAGATATAAGGAGATTATAAGGAAAAAGGATATACTAACACGAGCCTTATCAGAGGCTCATAAATTAAACAAATCAATAATATGGGAATGAAATATTATACTGAAGCGGGAGTCGAATGCACCCCAGAAGAATGTAAGCTGATTGACTCATTAAATAGATTAGCGAAGAAATGGGAAAAGGATGGCAAACGTCTTTGGTTGTATTCCGCTAGTGGAGTTCTTACCGTTATGATGCATGGTGATAGGGAAGATAACCCTATACCTGAGATGCTTCCTAACGCAGGGACAAATCCAGATAATATTATAACTACAATATTAGGAATAGGTAATGATGGAGGAGATTGGTAAGCAAATTATAATTCATGAAAATAGGAGAACAGACAATAGTATTTTTAGCCGTGAACAAAAACGGTGACGAGGTTATTCTTAACAACGCCCCCGCTCGGCAAGGAGAGATATGGACGGACGAGAGGTCAGCGCACGACGAGGAATATTTCTCTGTCGAGGATCACAATTCGGCGATCGTACTTCCAAGAGGTACAATCTATAAGTTAGCAGGTAGGCGCCTGACATGGGAGGATGACCCTATATCTCTTAAATCCGTCATTGAGGAACTTCCTCATGAACTTCGCAAAATGAATATGATTAAACATAAGGGCTGATAACAGTAGAAGGATAGGGTGACAATCTCCTATCCTTCTATTATTATGTAAATCCATTTTTGGATTACATTAAATATCAATGATATAACTATATCTTTTTATCTTTAACGCTGTTCCTTACCCGAATAAAACCATACTCGTTGATTATATTGTCTATATCATTATCAGATAAATGAAACCATTCTCTTTCCATCCTTTTTATCTCAAATTTGCTATGCAATTCATTTTCTATATCTCTGCCAACAAAGGCTATTATCTTAAAATCTATATTACCGGTTCTTATCGTATTTTCCCTTTTGTCAATATTATTGGTTTTACCTATCTTAATATAACCATAAATATTACCTGATCCTAAATATGTATATACTACCTTGTTATCTAATATATCAAATGACATATCATATAAATAGACAAAATCTTTATATATCTTAGTTATCAGATGTCCTATGCTCAAATTATTAATATCGTTAAAATATTCAAAAACAGATATTAAATTAAAAAAATCAATTCTTTTAGCATTTAGAAATTTTCTAAACATATTTGATACATTATTTGATATATCCATATTTGACTTGACTGGGACAAACACCTCAATATTGTCTACTATACAATTATCATATCCAGTCACCAATCTTATAGAAAATCTATATCCAAAAATGTTATCAATAATAGTTTTGTAAAGAGCGTTTAAATCATCGATAAATTCATGAGGGATATCACGTCTAACATCAATATTATCAACTTTATAGATACATATATTATCATATGTTATAAAAATACTATTTATATAGTCTATAACAATATCCCTTTCTGATATATTTTTCAATCTTATGCTATATCTGTATCCACCAAGAATCCTAAGGTCATTTAAATTAGCTATCTGACATAACATAAAACCTAATACAGGGAAATTATTAAATATTGATATATATTCATGTTTACTAGTATTGTTATTGATATGTTTTATTTTGTTTATGATTAGTTCATAATCATATTCCATTTCTCTATCAGATTGTATATCAAATCCATAATAATCTTTATTCCCTTTAACGAAATCGTCTATATGGCATATGTAGGACGATCGAGCTGTCAACTGATTCAATTTATCAGGCATGATAATTTTCAAAGACCCTATTTCGTTGGATTCGGACGTCAAAATTCCATTACTATTGTTCGTGGAATCATGAAAAAGATCTACATTTGCATTCATGAATAGAGTATTTATTCCCATCCGTCCGGGATGGATAGATGGGAATGCAAAAATAGCCAATCTGATTGTTTTAAGCAATCGACTGGCTATTTTTTTGTCATACTATATCAGTTATCTTCCCCTGTCAAAATACCAATTAGCGTCCTCTCCGGACTCATCCTTATTCCTGCCACCTAGAAAGAATCCCATCGTCATGCCGTTGGTCATCGACCAGTAGTCGGATGTCTGCTTAATATCCCTAGCCGTCTTGATATTATACCATTGCTTACCAAACGAGAACTTCATGAGCTGCCTCCATAGTTTGCTCTCGCCCTTATATACGCCGGTCTGGACAGTAGCGAACGGATCCCAGTTTCGAGGATCGGTGAGGTCGCCTAACTTCCGGGCGGTGACCAGCGGATCCTGTAGCATGTCTATGGCGTTAAGCTCCATGAACGGGGATGTCTGGGAGGCGATCTCATTGATCGTCCTGAACCCGATGTAGGTAATGAACTGCCCGAACCAGCTATCCTCATTATCCTCCCTATATCCCATCAATGCCCGTCCTATGGCCATCATCGTAGCGAATACCGCCATGTTGATAATCGATCTCTTGATATTGATCTGCTCGTAGGGGGTAAGCTTATCATACTCTTCCTTAAGCACGTCATATGCCTCTCCCATCCTGCCCTCGGACATCGATCCATAGACATTACCGGCCAGTCTCCATAACGTTCTCATATATCCTTCCTCAAACTGGTTGGTTTGGAAATTGAAACCGGCTTTCTTATACGCCCGCTGTACGGCCAATATAAACCATCCACGGTGAGGCAGCACCATATTAAGGATAGCGTTCCGGCTAGCCCCCACCCGGTTCTGCTCGTTCAAGGCGCCGTCACAGATCTGCACCATACTCCTTACCCTACTGGACAAGGTGGGTATATATCGGTCTATAATATCCTTGTTAGCCTCGTTCTTAGCCACGATCTTTCCGTCCTTGACATCTACCATGTTCCACATAGAATAATCCCTTAAACGCTCCCAATCGCGTTTAGCCTCGTTAGCGGACATATTTCTGTCTTTCATCATCATCTCCTTGAAATTGGAGTATGACCAGAACTGACCCTCGTATAGGCGGGTATCATCCATGACCGAGATAATGACCTGCGGATCCAACGGGGAGTTAAGAACCTCCATCATCTTAAACGGCAGGTCCCGGAATAAGGTTCTCCAGATTTTGTTATACGCTGCCGATCGTACACGGTTACGGACATTGAACACGCCTAGAGCCTCTCCAACGACATATAGCTTGTTGGTGCGGTTTATATCCCCGATCTCCGACACGTACGTACTTAACTGCTTCTGGGCTTCCCCATAGGCGTATTTCATGGAGTCCTTGCTTATATACTGCCCTACCATACCCTCCAAAAGGAAGTTGGCCTGCCCGGTAAGGGCGCCGGTAGCCGCGACGAATGGGGAGAAGCCTAAGTTGGATTTGGATACGAATTTGGTAAACATAAGAGCCAGCTTATTAAGATCGACCTTATAATTACCTATATTCCATTCCGCCCGCTTATTGTTTATCCTGACGTCATAGATACTGGCGTTAACCCAATCTTGGAACATCCTATAGGCATGCGTCGCCTCTGGGTTCTTACCGCCGTCGTATTGCGTCTCCAGCATCATGTTCCTATATCCCATGACATCATCCAAGGCCGCCCTCTTATACTTGTAAGAGGTCGCTTGTAAGGACAACATGGAATAAGAGTAGGCGAAGTCATGGGACACGTCATCGGCGTTCTCCAACTTACTAAGATAGTATTTGGGGATCATACGATATTTGTTATCGTTCTCATCAATCCCTCCTAGGTCTTGCCCCTGACCATGTATAGGGTCATCCACCCTCTCGCCAACGATATCACGTACGGCGTTGCCGATGGCCGCCTTCGGGTCAACCCCGGCCTGCACCATCCTCTCCACGCCGCCCTTGGATATCTGTGGTATTTGGTAGATGTTCCGGAATCGCTCATCATAATCCTCCATAGCCTTACGGCTTATGTTAAGCAGCTCCTTCCTCATCTCCCACTTATCCTTATTGATCGTAGCTTCCTCCCCCTCGTTGGTAATACCGTATTTCTTGAAGAAAGCCTCGTTCTTGTACTTATCGAACCTAGGCGTATGATATCCATAACCCAGATCGGGATTATAATTAGGATTACGGAAAGAACTCTCGGCATCGGCCTCTTCTAGCCACTGGTTATTGATCGATAAGTCAATCATATTAATATCGAACCCGAAACGGGATACGCTCTCTTCCTTTGATATACCATTTTCCATGGCATCAAAGAACTCGGATACCTTATACGTACCGTTATTTATCTTCCTGACAAAGCCAGAATACCCCTTGGGAGAGTATTTTCTCATATAAGGATATAGCCGAGTTCTGGCGTACTCAACAAGAACCTCATTAGCCTTACCCATCGCTATGTCGTTAGCTAGCTTATTATTGAAGTCAGGACCGTATTTCCTTCTCAAAAACGATACCTCCACGGTCGTCCATGACGGGTTCTTCCTAGATAGCTTAGCGGCCATCCTATCCACCTGACTCCGGGAGCGGGCAGACATATGTTCCTTGGCGAATTTAATCTCATCCATACCCTTGTCGTATGCCATGGCATCCCTTAAAGCGTTACGGTAAGAATCCGTGACTCCACTCTCCACCGTATCAGGCATATCCATCTCAATAGCCTCAGCGGAAGCGGCGGCGTTAATAACGCTCTTAGCCTCAGCCAGACGATCATATAACTCGTTTATCTTTCTTAATGAGGCGGATCCGCGTAACCTATCGAAATCATATTCCCCGTATCTCGTGCTATCCCGGTACTGGATAAGCAAAGGCCTTAGCTGGTCATTGATCTCGTTTATTGTCGCCATCGCCTCCTCTACCTTCTCTATTCTTGATGATGATACAGATTGCTCCGTGATCTTATCAACAAGATTCTCGTAATAATCACCCTCCTCGGATCCCCACATATCCTTGGAGAAACCAAGATGACCGCCAGCTAGCAGGAACTCGAACGCCGCCTTACCGCCCTCTGACCGCTCTATCCCGCGAAGTATCTCCTTGAATTCCGCGGAAGCCTTACGACCCTCGTTGGTATTCCCGAACTCCTCGGCCCATGCCTCGTCCCATGCCTTGATCTCCTCGGACATCATCAACGCCTCGGACCCCGTTTCCTTTGGTGTCCCGTCGGAATACCACTCGCTCTTGGCTATAGCCCTGTCACGTAAAATATCCAGATAAGATCTCCAAGCTATAGGATCGGATTGAAACGCCTTCCAATCGACCTCCCCGTTCCTCACGAACTTATCCATAGCCACATACCGGCTCCTGCGGATACGGGTCATGAAATCGGACGTAGCTTGCGATACCCTACGACCCAGTCTTTCCTCGACCTTCTTATTGACTTTCTCGATCTTATCGTAATAAGCCTGCACCATAGGTTTCTCCCGGTTCTCATCCAACCACTTATTTATCGTATCCAGATACCGTTGCTGATCCTCGAACGTCATGTCCGAGATATCGAAATTCTGGATGGTAGGCTTGAATATATGATATACCTCCTTAGTGATAGGCTTATCCCCGTCATATCCTACTATGTCGTCACGGGTCTTCACATTAAGACCTCTATCGGATAGAAGAAGGTCGATAAGTTGTTTCTCGGTCTTACCCGTAACATTCTTAAGATCATATATATCGATAATAGCCTTAGCCTGCTCGGTCCTGTATAGTAAATCGTATTTGGCGAAATCACGGGACGAGTCAAGGTAATCCGAGTTCTTCCCATTTATCTTCTGTATAAGATCCTCATTATCCTTTATCCCCCATCCACGCTCTTTCATCATCCTAGTCATCTTATTGATATTAGATATACCTTCGATATGGGCTTCATTATGGGCCTTGGCTAGACGTTGGCCTAACATACCTAAAATAGCGTTACCACTATGCTCCAGCGTACCAAAGAACCGGGACATGACATTGATATCCTTATGGATGTTATTTATCAACTTCTTTATCCCATTCCAATATCTTTCCGGGATATTAAACATCCTGAGCTGTCCATCCAGCCAGTCCTCATTACGATCACTTCGAAGAGCATTTATATCAGACATGGATGTCTCAGCCATACGTAATATATCATCCATATCCTCTACCATACCAACCTTATTGCTGCCATAATAATCAGCCGCCTGATTATTGACGAATCCACGAAGGTTCCTGATCAGAGGAACTATCTCCCCATATACGTTATCGATAACCTGTATCGTCTCATAATCCAATCCTTTTCCGCTCTTACGTAGGCTACTGGCGACAGTGACCAAATACTCCACCTCAGCCTTGGCGGTCGCTATGACGCTCTTGGTGGATAATAGGTTGTTATTCTTATTCAGCTCACCCCCGACTTGTCTTACCTTCTCGCCTATATCACGTAGAAGGGAGATACTCTCACCGATCCTCTGGCTTTGGCTTGACCTCATCCTCTGCAATCTGGTATATAGTCTTTCCAATGACCTACCGTTCTTGATCAGCTTATTAGCCACATCAACATCCGATAATGAGTACATGAGATGGTCGCTATCCTTTAACAGAAGCACGTCAAATGCGCTTGGATCATCAGCTAACGCCGACTCCTTTATCCTATCAAGAACCTTATTCAAGTCTGATCTTTGGGTAGAGAAGAAATTCCTTATAGCCCGGATTATCCTGCCAAACAAGGAGAGCTGGGCGTCCTCGGACGAGGCCGGATCCTCCACCGCCTGTTCCATGCCCGGTACGAACCGCTGGGCCAACGTCTTACCTAGGATCTCCCGCTTCACCATCCGATCCAGTTCCTCCCCTTGGTATTCCTTCCCATACACCTCATAGTAACGACCGGCGAATTGATTCCATAATGGCGTGTCGACAACAGAGTCCAGAACCTCGTCAATCTCCTGCTGATTACGATAAGTATCGATCAAGAAGTGAGCCACCTCCTCATTAAGATCCTCTACCGTAGCTCCCTCAGCCATGGCAATAACCCCATTAGCCATATCGGATAAGGCCCTAGCCGAAGGCTCGACACCATTACGCATCTTATACTTATCCATATATTCGGACATACCCATCACACGGATACCTAACGTGGATAAGATGTTGGTGATATCAGTCCTGTTCTGAAGATCCTCCGCCTTCTCATTCTCAATAACCCCACGGACATTACTTCCGTACAAGGCGTTATCCTCCATCATCAACGACAAGGCTAGCTCCATGAACCCATCATACTTATTATTAAGCTCCTCAAACTTACCTTGCCTTAACATGCCCTTTATCTCCGATCTGCTTACCGTAACCTTCTCCCCTGATGTCGTGATAAGATCAAGATCGTTATTTACCTCCGTATCAAAACCGATGGAGCCTAATACGTTCATCTCAGAAGACATACTACCAAACCTGTTCCTTAGTCTAGACAAGGCGTCCATAGCGTTATAGATCTTAAGACCATCAGAGTCGCCGGCTCCGGTAAGATAATACCTATCCCCTAACCTTATACGCTCCCCGCTCAACAGACCTTTCTTGATAAGGTAATTGACAAACCCTCCACGAGTGCTTATATTAGAGCCTGAGCTGATACCAAGGACCGGTATGAATGACTCGCTGTTGTTAAGGGTTATGGAGGACGAGCCAAAGGAGATATCAGCCGTACCGGACGGGACGTCACTCTCCTCGACACTGCCGGCCAAGAACCCGGCCTCGATCCGCCCGCCGGACGAGCCTTTTATGACGTTGGCGTAAGAGTCGTGTATCTTGCCGTCATCCGATCTAAAGAACAACCTGGGCTCCCCGCTATCATAAGCAAGGAGATTGTTTATCTGGTTCATGGGCTTACTAAGCTCCTTATCCACCTCCGATAACCTATCCCTTGACCTAGTGAGAAGCGTACGCATATCCGTATCATTCATTTTAATATCGAGACCCATGGAACGAAGGGCATCACGAACAAACGATATGATCTTATCCCATAAACTGGAGTTTGGATTGGATTCGGCAAGGGCAGCCATAAACTCCTCGGCGGCTATGACCTGATCGCCGTATCGGTCTAAATAAGACCGCTGGTCAGCCTCGTCCATCGAATCGAATATCTTCCTCATCGTATCATCAAAACGATTACCAAGAAGATCTCTAAGCCCTTTATGCGCAACTACCTCATGCAAGATAGTTCTCTCCAAATCCTGCTCATCCTCTATATTGTCAGCTACGATAGTGATGGTATCGGTATCCGTGTCATACCATCCCTTGCTCTTGGACATCATATCGGCGTAATCATGATCACTTACCTCACTTCTTATATCGTCAATCGAAACGATATTCACCGTAGTACCTAATTTAGCGAGACCAGATACTTTCTCCGACATACCGGCCTTTACCTCGCTTACGTCCCTGAATCTCAAATCCCCAGGTCTCTTCCTTGTCACGACGACGGCCGTCATGCCAGACGCCATTCCGCTGTTGCCGGGATTCGCAGTCTCCACCTCGAACATACCCCCAAGCTCACGCTCGACATATTCTTTAAGCGACGACCTCGTGAACCCTTTTTGATAGGCCCTGATATTCCCCTTTGAATCAGTGACAAGTATCTCCGACGGATCGTCAAGCTCTATTTTCTGCTTTTGCGCGGACACGCCCTTAGCGTCACGGACATTTATGAACAACTTGCCTCCGACCTTCAATTTGTCAGCCATTGATTTAAGTACGTCGGATCTCCAATCATCAGGGATCACGTTCAAGACAGCGTTGCTGATTATGTAATCATATTTCTTGTCTATATCCTCGTACCTTGAATACGTGGGAGGAATCCTTTTTGACGACGGATATGGCTCAACGTCATCGACATCCATCCCCATATCACGCAACGCCCGCGTGCCAACGCCAAGACCGGATGAGGCGTCAAGCACGGATTTGCCCTCCAGACCTTCATTGGATATAAAATCACCGATCTTCTTATACGTGTTCACGGTAGACGTGATCTGCGTGGAATGCTGACCGGTGGAAGTGGTTTGGCCGCTAAGCCACGTGGGGTATTCCTCGAACAGCTGTGACGACGTTCTAAACCTAAGAGATGACCTTAATCCCTCTCTTTTGGCATTAGACACCCAATCCCCGAACTTAGACCTAAACTTATCATTATATGCGGTCATATAAGCCTCAGCCGCCTTATCAAGATCACTTACGGCGGCTATACCCGCTATCTTATCGAACAAGGTGGATACCTCGCCGGAAGGGGTCAAGACACGGGTTATCTTGCCTTCCTTATTCCTTTTAATTACGCAACTCGACATAACTTCATGTTTTTGACAAAGATAAACAAAAAGCCCCCACAAATAAGCGGAGGCTGATATTCTTATATTCCTTATAGAATTTATGACTTAATCCGTATTCTTGCTATTGATGAACTCACTAACGCAATCACCAGCGAAGCCGGCTATATACGCTGCGTGTTCATCCTCTCCAACCTTAAATCCAAGAGACATGTCGCAAAATTGGCATACGCTCATTGCTATATGGAATGACTCGTGACATATATTTCTCATTATTAAATCATCGTCGCTCGAAAAATTCCAAAGTATGGCAAATTTATCATCATCGTCCCTATCCCTTACCAAATTTGCGAAAGACGCCTCCTTGTCCATATCATCCTCATCTCCCCATTTCCCCTCGTGTTCAGGTTCCATATTCTCGAAACGATCACACAACGTCTTATAATCTAATCCAACCGTGATAATCAAATCCAACGGATATATCACGAAATCAAATTTCTTTTCTCTCATAATCCCTTTAATTTTTCTATAACCTCAAAACACATCTTACACTCAATCCTACGATACAACTGCCTTACGCCATCTATCGTAGTCCAATAACGACCACCCTCTCGGTGCAGGAACTCACCCATTACCTTAGTGTCAGCCACATCATGTAGATCGTATGAGTCAAAACATAACTTACATATATCGTCAAGATCAAAATAAGTAACCTTATTATACGACATACAACGGATTTGTCTCCCATCAGGAACCTGAACATCGAAAACATTTATCTTCTCCATATTAAAAACAGAGGGATGCCGATCCCATCACAGACCGGTATCCCTTATAATAAATTAGCGACGAAAAGCATGGTGATGGACATGCGCCACAAATGTAATTACAAAATTCGTAAAAACAAAATATCAAGGACAATCACCTACGCATTCGCACGGAGCATCGCTTTTCAAAACCCCATACACCCGATTGTCGCTAGTCAGCCATCGTTTGCCGTCACTCGTAATATAAGCCTGCCGGCATCCCTCCTGATTCACCGTGAGCGTCTTCTTAATACCTTTTGGAGTTGTTATCTCCAGCTCAAGAGTCCGATCAAGACCGTTGTTCATCACCGAGCCAAAGGAAACGGGGGCGCTTCCGGCCCCGGACCCCGGACTGACGGTCAGAGGCTGGTCCGTTACCTCGCCTACCCCGTCCTTCCAATTAATATTCAAATCATTAGCCATAGTTGTATTATTTTTGTTCTATTGCAAAGATAGCAAAACAAATAACCCCAACCGGCTTTAGTCGATCGGGGTCTGAGTAAGAGAAAAGAAACTGATTATCGTCCTATCATTCTCGATACGGTTCTAGCCGCAGCTTGCGCCCATGTCCAGCTGTCATTAGATGTTACGTTAACCGTCTGTTGAGTACCATTTACATCCAAGTTAATAGTCTCCTTGTCAAGCTCGATAGTAGAGTCTCCAGCGGCTTGCGTTACCGTCACGTTGGCTATCTGGCCACCAGCGGCAGTTACCCTCAATGTAGCTGTCAGTTCCTCGATCGTGACGTTGGTCGGTACGTCCGAGATCGT
>ULRB01059461.1_pt1 | contig 15489 bp, 9 predicted proteins | sample 1955051 | NCBI WGS metagenome assembly ULRB01 (sample SAMEA4835671, study PRJEB28245) | human gut metagenome | biome: gut microbiome; material: fecal sample | place: Denmark | collected 2008 | reverse complement strand
CCCGCCTCTTCCTGCCGAAGCCGCAGTCCAAGATGCTCCCAGAAGGCTTTCTGTGCCTCTGCGCCGCAGTGAGACAGCACATCCGCTGCGAACGCCGCATTTCCCGGATAGCGCGGCGCACCCGTGTTCATCAGGTTGCAGCGGCCGTTGCCCGTCGCGAGAATTTTTTTGCCAACGCGATCCATTTTTTCCGCCACCGTGACCGTATCGCCGCATTCCGCCGCCGCAATCGCCGCTGCCAATCCCGCTGCGCCGCCGCCGATGACCAAAACGCTTCCCATAATCTGTGTTTCCTCCGCTTCTTTCCTGTATGCCGCGCCGCCTGATGGCATAGGCTATCCGTGTCATAGGAGGCGATAACTTTGACGCAGCAAGGCAAAAAGGCCACTTGGCGCTCGCTCGTCGCGCTGGAAGCCGCCACGCTCGGCGCAGGGGCGCTCGTCGGCTACCTCACCCGCGACGGCATGGACTTCTTCCACGCTCTGAACAAACCCGGCTTTGCGCCGCCAGGCTGCCTCTTCCCCATCGTTTGGAGTATCCTCTATGCGCTGATGGCGTACTGCATGTGGCTCGTCCTGCGCGCGCAGGGGCGCGACCGTTTCCTGCTGCTGGGGCTGTATATCGCCCAGTTAGCCGTCAACCTGATGTGGCCCGTGCTGTTCTTTATCCTGAAGGCGCTTGGGCTTTCCTTCTTTTGGCTAATTCTGCTGCTCTGCCTGATTTTCATCATGGCGGTGCAATTCGGGCAGCAGAAGCCCCTCGCCGGATGGCTGCTCGTGCCGTACCTGCTGTGGGTGACGTTCGCGGGCGTGCTGAATTTCGCCGTCGCCCGCATGAACCCCTGATGCACGCTCCATGGCGTAAATCTTCCGCAGCGGCGCGGTCAGTGTGCCGTCCGGCTCGTAAATCATCAGCGGCGGTTCGGGGTGCAGCATCGGGCGCGCATCCTTGAGCGCCTCAATCATCACCAGATTCGCCGCCTTTTGCGCCGAGGGATAAATCAGCTGGAACCGCTTCGGCGCAAGTCCGGCTTTCTCCATGTCCTTCATCACTTCCAGCATCCGCGCCGCCGGATAGATGACCGCCATCCGCCCCTTGCCGCGCAGCAGATGATACGCCATCTTGAACCACGCCGTCAGCCCGCTTTTCTGCTGATGGCGCGCCAAGGACAGCGTTTGCGCCGGATTCGGCAGTGTCGTGCCATGATGCCCATACGGCGGATTGCACACAATGACGTCGATGCTGCCGGGCGCAAGCACCTCGTCGGCACTCTCCACCGGCAGAGCGTGGATGCGGATGATATGTTCCAGCCCGTTGAGCAGCACGCTCCGCCGCGCCATATCCGCCATATCCGGCTGAATTTCAAACGCATCGACGCTTTTCGCGCGCCCCATGCCTGCCAGCAGCAGCGGCAGGATACCCGTCCCCGTGCCGAAATCAGCACAGCGATCGCGGCTTTCCGCCCGCACGAAGCTCGACAGCAGCACGGCATCCATGCCGAAGCGGAAACCCTGCTCCTTTTGCAGGATGCGCAGCCCCGCCTGCTGCAATTCGTCCACCCGTTCGCCGGGCAGGATGGTCAGTTTTCCGGCGCAATCAGCGTCAATCGGCTTGTCAGACAATAGCCTTCCTTCCCTTCTTCTGTCCGCACACGGCACCAGATTTCGCCCTTTTCCAGCACGGTCAGCACCAAATCCGCTTCGACTTTCGCCGTTTCGGGCGCATCGGCGCTGCACCACTGGTAGAGCGTTTCTGCTTGGCGGATGCTCGCTGTCCACCCAGTCACTTTTTCCAGCGTCACATCCAGAATCGGCGTATCGCTGATGACGACCGCACCGGGCGCGCTGTCGCTCAAATACTGCGACGCGCAGTAGCCCTCTTTGCCGCCGTAGCGGATGTAACTCCAGCCGTTTTCCTGCGAAATGAATGTCACCAGTGCGCCGCGCGGAAGCCATTGTACAATCGCCGCGCCCGCATTGGGCGACTGCCGCATCGCCAGCGAATCCGACTTTGTGCTGACGTATTTCTGCCCCAGCGGCGCGTCCGGCTGCTCGCAGGAGAGCGCATCCGCCGTGAAATAGCCCGTCATCTGCCCGACCGCGGCATAGCACCAATTGCCGCTCTGTGCAAGCACCGTCACCTGCGTTCCGCGCGGGATTGTCGCCAGCACTGCCGCATCCGCAGCCATCGTCTGGCGAAGCGGCGCATTGTCCGTGCTCACCCACGCAACGTAGCTGCCAGCTGACACGTCATTCTCCACCTTTGCAGGCGGTTCGGAGGCAGCTGGGACAGGCGTTGGCGCTTCGCTTGGTTCGGGGGATGCCGTCGGTTCGGGCGTTGTGCCCGGTGTGGGCGTCCCACTCGGCGCGGGCGTCGCCGTCGGCACATCAAAGCGCAGGTACTGCGTCATGACGTACCCGGTCAGGCTGCCCCAGCGAACAGCACACCACGTTTCGCCGTATGCCGTGACGATGATGCTCGTTCCCTTCGGGATTTCCGCCAGCACGGGGTATTCCGTGCCCGCGCCCTGCCGGAGGTTGAGCGTCGAGGCGGTGGAATTGACAATCGCGGTCTGTTCGCCGCTTGTCGTCGGCACAGGCGTCAATTCGATGCCGACGGCGCTGAAATCAAGGCTGCTTGCCAGCACATAGCCGTCAATGCCACCCGCCGTCACGCGGCACCAGCTGCCGTCGCTGCTCTGCACAGCAATTTGAACGCCCTGCGGCAGGTTCATCAGCACCGCCGCAGAGGTGGACGGGGTCGCCCGAAGCGCTGTCGCCGTCCTGACCATCGCAGAACGCCCGGTCTGGCTCGTTTTGCCCGGATAAGTATCGCTGAACGTGAGATACCCCGCCGCGCAGTAGCCTGTTTTCGCGCCATACTGTATGCTCGCCCAGCCGTTCTCCACCGCGAACACGCACAGCACCGCGCCCCCGGGGATGGTGGACTGCACCGCCGCATCGTAGCTGCCGGACGCACGCAGATTCAGCGAATTCGTGCCGGTCACGGTCGCCCAGCGGGTGATGGGTGTCGGGTTTTCGTCGCTCTGCGTCGGCGGCGTGCCGGTGAACGTCAGGTTTTCCGTGCGGACGTAGCCGACAATCCGCCCAAAGCGGATGAGCGTCCAATTATCGCCCTTCGCCAGCACGGTCACGGCGGTTCCGGCGGGCAGCGTCGTCAACAGTGTGCCGTTGTCCGAGGCGGTCAGGCGCACGTTCAGGACATCCTCCACATTCACCAGCGTCACCATGGCCTGATTAGGCGCGGCGGGCGAAATCGTCGCGGGGGCTTCAGTCGCCGTCACGGGCGCGTCGCCCACGGGCGGCAGAATCGTGTGCGTGAAGGTGTACTGCATTCGCACGCAGTTCTCGTAGTAGAATCCGAGAATCTGGTCGTATGTATATCCTAAATTCGCCATCTGCTGTGCCCCGCGTTGGCTCATGCCGATGCCGTGTCCGTAGCGCCTGACGGTCAGCACAAACGTCTCCCCATCTGCCTTGACCGACCAGAGTTCGTTTTTCGTCGTGTTAATGGACAGATTGAGTGCGCTTTCCAGCTCGCTGAAAATGTCGAACGTCAGCGTCAGTCGGCGTGTTTCGCCATCCACAAGCGCCGTCACGTCAAAATCCAGCTTCGTATATAAGCGGCTGGGTGCGGCATACTTCGGCGTGTGCGGCGTAACGGCCTCGATGCGCAGAATCGTCGCATTCGGCGCTTTCGCCTGCAACAGGCGCGTCAGGGTCTGATTCTGGCTCGCGTGGGAAAATGCAGCGTAAATCGTCATCTTGCGTGTGCTGCTGTACGGGTTCATGCGGTCGAACGGGTCGTCCTTAACCGTCAGGTAATTCACGCCGGATGAGCCCCACGCGTTGCGGGCGGATTCGGTCTGCCCACCGTTGGACGCGGTGTAGTACGTCCCGGTCAGCTTGCCGTCGTTCATGGCGACAATGCCGCGCGTTGCGTCCACCGCCTCCGCCGCCCGGTCGCGCTCCGCCGGACTGCCGTTGTACACCTGGTCAGCGGTCGTGTCCACGACGTCGTAGACCTTCGATGCGTTCGCATTCATGGCGCGCACGGTGTACGTCCGCGCCGCAACTGCCTGTGCTTTCAATGCTTCCAGCGCCGATGATGACCCCATTTCATACGGCACGACGCCATAGAGGTACGATTCGATGTACACATTCGCCACGACATAGAGCCGATACGTCCCGCTTTCCAGCTTCGACACAAGGTGCAGGTCACCAGGGTAGACGTTTTGCGGTCTTCTTGCCTGTGCAATGCGGAATCCGCCGTCCGTCTGCCGACGCCTGATCGCCATCTCCCGCCCCATGCTGACCGTCTCGCTGCCCCGCGTCAGGCGGATTTCGCCCGTCGCGCTGCTGTGGCTGATGCTGACTTTCTCGCCATTCGCCAGCGCCATCGTCTGCCCACCGCTGACCGCCATTGCGCCGACTGCCGTCACCGTAAGCGACGCAGGATTGCTGCCAATGGACAGCAGGCGCACACGCACCATGCCGTTGCGTGTGGCAGTGCTCCGCTCCAGCGGCGCGGAGTGCACGGCAACATCCGCTGTATCCTCGGCGAGCGCAGCGGGTAAGCCGGACGTTCCGGGTACAGCCGACAAAATCAGGAAAAGCATCAGAAGCAGGCACAGTGCCCGCTGGTATCGGAATTGCACGGGAAAATCCTCCTTGTGGTGGTACTTCTCCTCCATTGTAGCAGAAAGCGCCCGGCGTGTCATGCAGATTGTAACAAACCGCGCTGGAAATTTCCGTCACGCACAAAAAGGCAGGCGCTCCGACCTGTTGGGTTCAGGTCAGAACGCCTGTCGGATGATGCGGATTATTCCTGCGTTTCCGCTTTCTTCGCGCGCGGCTTGCGGGCGGGCTTTTCTGCCTTTGCCGCTTCCTTCGCCGCCTTGTCCGCCTCGATTTCCGCCTTCGTGCGGCGCTTGCGGGCGGGCTTCGCGGGGGCTTCCGCGGTCACTTCCGCCGCAGCGGCTTTTGCCGCCTTGTCAGCTTCAATTTCCGCCTTTGTGCGGCGCTTGCGGGCAGGCTTTGCAGGCGCTTCGGCGGCTTTCGCGGCTTCCTTGGCTGCCTTCTCCGCTTCCTTCGCCGCCTTGTCGGCCGCAATCTGCTCCTTCGTGCGGCGGACGCGCTTGGGCTTCACGGGCGCTTCAGGTTCTTCCTTCTCATACGGATACGGGACGACCACTGGGTTTGCCTCCGCGTCGTCGTCAGAAGATGCTTTCTCCTGATTCGATGCGGAGTCATGGTCGAAACGCCCGCTCACCAAGCCTTCGTACAGTTCCATATATTTCTTAGAGGAGTTCGTCCAGCTGTAATCGCCAGTCATGCCGCGCTGCTGGAGCGTGTGCCACACATCCTTGTGGTTCTCGTAGTAGTCGATGGCACGGTTGATGACATTGAGCATGTCATTGGCGTTGTAGTTGAAGAACGTGAAGCCATTGCCGTCGCCGGTGTACTCGTTGTAGGACAGCACCGTGTCGCGCAGACCGCCCGTCTCGCGGACAATCGGCACTGTGCCGTAGCGCAGGGCAATCAGCTGGCTCAAGCCGCACGGCTCGAACTGGCTGGGCATAAGGAACATGTCGCAGCCCGCGTAGATTTGATGCGCCAGTGCGTGGTCCATCGCAAACCGCGCCGCGACCTTGCCCTTGAACTCGCCCTCTGCCCACGAGAACAGATTGACATAGCGGCTCTCGCCCATGCCCAGCACAACCAGCTGCACGTTCTCGCTCATCAGGTCGCCGATGATGTAGTCCACAAGGTCAAGCCCCTTCTGGCTGCTCAGGCGGCCCACCATGCCGATAATCGGCACATTCGGGTCAACGGTCAAACCGAGCTTTTCCTGCAGTTCCGCCTTGCACTTTGCCTTGCCAGACAGGTCATCCGCGGTATATTCCGCCGGAATGCGAGCGTCCGTCGCGGGATTGTAGTCCGCCATGTCGATGCCATTGAGCACGCCGAACACTTCGTGCTTGCGCGCGCGGAGCAGTCCATCCAGCCGCTCACCGTAGTATGCCGTCTGAATTTCCTCGGCATAGGACGGGCTGACGGTGGTGATGATGTCGGAATACACCAGCGCAGCCTTCATGAAGTTCGCGCAGCCGTAGCACTCCAGCTTGTCGTCCGTCCACAGGCTGTCGCCCAGACCCAGCACATCCTGCACTTCGCGGATGCCGAACACGCCCTGATACTGCAGATTGTGGATGGTGAACATGGTCTTGATGTTCGCGAAGAACGGCAGGTGGGCATACTGAATTTTCAGCAGTGCGGGCACCATGCCGGACTGCCAGTCATGCGCATGAATCACGTCGGGCTGGAAGTCCAGCAGCGGCAGGGCGTTCAGCGCCGCGCGGCAGAAGAAACCAAAGCGTTCGTACTCGTCGCCGCCCATGCCGTAGATATACGGACGGCCGAAATAGAACTTGTTGTCCACAAAGTAGAACTTCACGCCGTCCTTTTCCAGCAGTTCAATGCCGCAGTACTGACGGCGCCAGCCCAGCGCGACCTCAAAGTCGGTCACATGGGTCATCTGGTCAACATACTGCTTCGGCACCGCCGCATACAGGGGCAGCATCACGCGCACGTCGTGACCCTGCTTCGCCAGAACGGGCGCCAGCGCGCCGACAACATCCGCCAGACCGCCGGTCTTGATAAACGGGACGCACTCGCTCGCCGTAAAGAGAATCTTCATCGTTTCTATCCTCCATCAGAAATATTTCCTGCCGGGGGCAAGGGAAAAACAATCAGGGAAATTCAGCGAATTAAGCTCAGATACGATTTTCAGATGAGAATGAGCCAAGATGCGAAGCGAATTTTTCTTTCCTGCTAACGGGAGTGAAACGCAGCGTAGCAGCGCTACGCTAAGTGGAACGACCGGACGCAGGAAGGAAAAAGGCGCGAGCAGATGGCTCAGGCGAATCTGAAAAGCGTATCCAAAAAACCGCACCAACAGTATAGCACATATTGGCGCGGTTTGCAAATCCGAACCGCGTCAGTGATTCAGGCGATTCGTTTGTTAGATGACAACATTCTTCGCGATAACAATCGGGTACGCCGCCGGGCCGATGAGCCGCGCGCTGCGCTTGATGACCGTTTGCTTGTCCAGAATGCAGTTTTCGATGGAAGCGTCGTTGTGCACCTGACCATCCTGCATGATGATGCAGTTCTTCACATGCGCACCGGGGGCAATGCGCACGCCGCGCGCCAGCACAGAGTTCTCCACCGTGCCTTCGATGATGCAGCCATCCGCCACCAGCGAGTTGACGACGGTCACATTGTCGCCATAGCGGGCGGGCATCTCGTCGCGAACCTTGGTGTACACAGGCAGCTCCGCCGTGAACAGACGATGGCGAATCTGGGTATCCAGCATATCCATATTGAACTTGAAGTAGCTCTGCACGGAGTCCATGCGCCAGCACAGACCAGTATACGCCCACGCATTCACGCGCGCCGTGCCTTCCGTCACCAGACGGAGCAGCACATCACGGTTGAAGTCATGATAGCCGTGCGCCACGCCCTTGTCCACCAGCGTGCGCAGCAGCTCACGCTTCATCACGACGACCTCCATGCTCGTCAGCGGCAGGTTCGGATGCGTCGGATCAACTTCCATGTCCGTCACCATGCCGCTTTCGTCCACCGCCAGATAGCAGCCCAGTTCGTCGCGCTGCATGTTCGGATCAGCAGTGTACATGATGGTGATGTCCGCGCCGCTGTTCTGATGATACGCCACAAACTCCGCGATATTCGCGTTGTAGATGATGGTGGAGTTGCTCAGCACCAGATATTCCTGCTTGGAGCGGGAGAGATAGTTGGTGTTGGAGCGCAGCGCATCCAGCATACCAGAGTACACGCCAACATTTTCGCGCGTCAGGAACGGCGGCAGCACCTTGAGACCGTCATTCTTCCCGTGCAGATCCCACTCCTTGCCGGAGCCGATGTGATCCATCAGGGAGTGATAATTCTTCTGCATGATGACGCCGACGTTCTTGATGCCGCCGTTGACCATCGAGGACAGCAGGAAGTCAATGACGCGGTAGCGACCGCCCACAGGCAGCGCCGCGATGGCGCGGGTCAGGGTCAGCTCGCGCAGCTTGGCGTCATTTTCGCCGGTGTAGATAACACCCATTACGTTTTTCATTTTCTTACATCCTTTCCGCTGCTGTGATTATCAGAATTTGGTGTTTTCGTCCACCTGCTGACCCGCGGTCACGCTGACACCGGCGGGAAGGGTGACGCCCTGACCGACGACGGCGATATTGCCCGTCTCTTCGCCGACCATGCAGCCCGCACCAATCACGGCGTTCTCCGCCACAATCGCCCGACGGACAACCGCACCGCGCTTGATGACCGCGTAGGGCATGACAACCGAGTCAATGACGCTTGCACCCTCTTCAATGGTCACGCCTGCGAAAATCACGGAGTGCTGCACAGAGCCGTAGACTTCCGAGCCTTCCGTAACCAGCGAATCGCTCACGACAGCGCCCTTGGCGATGTAGTGCGGCGCAAGGCCCGGATTCTTGGCATAGATGCGCCACTTCTTGTCATGCAGGTCAATCGGCATGGGCACGCTGAGCAAGTCCATGTTCGCTTCCCACAGGGACTCAATCGTGCCAACGTCCTTCCAGTAGCCCTCGAAGTTGTATGCCACCATGACCTGCTTGTCGTTCAGCATCGCGGGGATGATGTTCTTGCCGAAGTCGTTGGCGGATGTCTTGTCTGCCTCGTCCGCGGTCAGGTACGCGCGGAGCTTCGCCCACGAGAAGATGTAAATGCCCATGGACGCCTTGTTGGACTTGGGCTGCTTGGGCTTTTCTTCAAATTCAACAATGTTGTCGTCCGCGTCCGTATTCATGATGCCGAAGCGGCTCGCTTCTTCCCACGGCACAGGGCGCACAGCAATCGTCGCATCCGCGCCTTTGCGGATGTGGTACTGCAGCATGGCATTGTAGTCCATCTTATAAATATGGTCGCCGGAGAGAATCAGGACGTAATCCGGGTCATACTGCTCGATAAACGCCATGTTCTGATAGATGGCGTTTGCCGTGCCGCGATACCAGTCGCCCGTCTTGCCCGTCTGATAGGGCGGCAGGACGAACACGCCGCCGGTGGACAAATCCAAATCCCACGGTGCGCCGGAGCCGATGTAGGAATTCAGTTCCAGCGGCATATACTGCGTCAGCACGCCCACGGTGTCAATGCCGCTGTTGGTGCAGTTGGACAGCGGGAAGTCAATGATGCGGTACTTGCCGCCGTAGGGAACAGCCGGCTTTGCCACCTTCTTAGTCAGGACACCCAGACGGCTGCCCTGTCCGCCTGCCAGCAGCATGGCAACACAGGTCTTCTTTTTCATGATGAGAACACGCTCCTTCATCCTTGTTTCTTGCGAAGCGCACCGACCGTGCAGGATTCGCGCCGCCCTCGGTGCATCAGGTGGCACGGTGATGTATGTGAAACAGCGCTTTCGCTCCTCCCCTGATTGCGACGAGCGCCGATTCAGCCGATGGAAATGGAATTGGCTTTGCCGGCGGACTTTTCCGGCAGGGGCTGCGGTTTCTTTGCCGTTTGGGATGCTTTCTTTGGCGGCACATCCGCGATTTCCGGCACGACGCGCGCTTTCTTCGCCTTCTCCGGCAGCGGGTCGCGCTGGTAGGTGAAGTAGACCGTCGCGAGCGGCGGCACGCAGATATCGCAGCTGTATTGGAAGTCCTGCAGCTGCTCTTCTTCCGTGCGAATCGCCCAGTTGTTGTACTGATTCGAGCCGCCGTATTCCTTGCGGTCGGTGTTGAAGCACTCCGTCAGCGTACCCATCTGCGGCAGCCCAATGCGGTACTGCGGATGGAATACAGGCGTGAAGTTCGTCACGCACAGGAGCGAGTTGCCCCGCTTATCCGTGCGCAGGAACGCAACGATGGAGTTATCGCTGTCGTTCGCCTGAATCCACTGGAAGCCGTCCCAGCTGTCATCAATCTGGTAGAGCGCAGGCGTCGTGCGGTAGATTTCGTTCAGGCGCTTGCAGCACTGCTGCACCTGCGGATGATTCTCGTACAGCAGCAAGAACCAGTCCAGCTGGTCGTCATACTTCCACTCGATGAAGTGCCCAAACTCGCCGCCCATGAACAGCAGCTTCTTGCCCGGATGCGCCATCGTGTAGCCGTACAGCGCGCGAAGTCCTGCGAATTTCTTCCACAAGTCGCCCGGCTGCTTGTCCAGCATCGAGTGCTTGCCGTGCACCACCTCGTCGTGGCTGAACGGCAGGATGTAGTTCTCCGAGAAGGCGTACATCAGCGAGAACGTCAGCTTATCATGGTGATACTTGCGGTAGACCGGGTCGAGCTTGATATACGCCAGCATATCATTCATCCAGCCCATGTTCCACTTGAACCCGAAGCCCAGCCCGCCCAGATAAATCGGGCGCGTGACCATCGGATAGGCGCTGGATTCCTCCGCCACCATCATCACACCGGGAAAATCGCGATAGACGGTTTCGTTCATCCGCCGCAGGAAGGCAATCGCATCAAGATTCTCGTGTCCGCCATACTTGTTGGGCAGCCATTGCCCCGGCTCACGGCAGAAGTCGTACATCAGCATGGACGTGACCGCATCCACGCGCAGCCCGTCGGCGTGATACCACTCCAGCCAGAAGCAGGCGTTGGAGAGCATGAACGAGTTGACCTCGCCGCGCGCGTAGTCGAACATGTGCGTCCCCCACTGTGGCATATCGCCGCGCCGGGGGTCGGGATGCTCGTAGCAGGGCGTACCGTCGAAGCGGCGCAGTCCCATTGCGTCGCGCGGGAAATGCGCGGGAACCCAGTCCAGCAGCACGCCGATGCCCGCCTGATGCAGCGCGTCAATGAGCGCCATCAGCTCCTTCGGTTCGCCGAAGCGCGCCGTCGCCGCATAGTAGCCGGACACCTGATAGCCCCACGACATATCCAGCGGATGCTCCATCACCGGCATGAACTCCACATGCGTGTAGCCCATTTCTTTGAGGTACGGGACGAGCTGTTCGGCAATCTCCGTGTACGTCAGGAACGTGCCATCCTTGTGCCGCCGCCACGAGCCAAGGTGCATCTCGTAGATGTTCACCGGACTGTGGTACGGGTCGTAGGATTTGCGTGCCTCCATCCAGTCCGCGTCGCCCCAGCGGTAGCCGCTCAGGTCGTAAATGCGGCTGGCAGTGTCGGGGCGCATCTGCATGGCGAACCCATAGGGGTCAGCCTTGTCCTGCCACGTTCCGTCTTGCGCCTGAATGCAATATTTGTAGGTTGTCAGCTTCTTTGCAGCGTCGGGATAATCATAGCGTTTCGGGTCGCTCTTCACATCGAAGGTTTTCGCGGGCAGCCGCACTTCCCATGTACCGTCGTAGACCTTCTGCATGGGCGTTTTTCCCCTGTCCCACTGGTTGAATTCGCCAATGAGAGAAACCGCCCGCGCGTTCGGCGCCCAGACAGCGAAATGCCACATTTCCTGTCCGTCCTGCGTCACCGGGTGCGCACCGAGCATCTCATAGGCTCTGCGGTTCGTTCCCTGATGGAACTGATCCCGCACCGCGGCGGTCGGGCCGTTGTAGCGCATAGTTACACCTGCCTTTGCTTGCGTTGCGTTCCTCCGCCTGCAATCACGGAGAGCCGCGTTTGCGTTCTTCACTCTTTTCACTTACTATTGAATCACTTTTATGCATTTTCGTCAAGTCATATTCAGCATTTTCTCCTGCATTTTTTGTGATTTTCGGAAAGTGCGTTCATTTTGACCGTAGACGATGCGGTAAGTATTTCGCCATTGCCGACATAAATTCCTGCTCATGCACGAAATTTTCCGTGCATAAACTGGTTTTGCGCCGTCGGAGCGAAAACTGTTTCCCCCGTGCGGCGATTTGTGCAATCCGAACATTTCCCGAAATTTCTGCGAAAAGGTTGTGTGCCCATGAAACAAAAACAGCTGTTGTCGTTTCTTGTGTGTATCCTGATGCTTTCTTCCTGTGCCGCGCCGACCGATTCCACGCTTGACAGCGGCTTAACACTTCGGGTCTACTTCGCCGATGCGGAGGAAATCCGCCTGCTGCCGCTGGAAGACTACGTTTTCGGCGCATTAGCGGCAGAGATGCCCGCGAATTACGCGCCGGAAGCGCTCAAATGCCAAGCAGTAGCCGCCCGTACGCGTGCCGTCGCACAGAGCCGCGCGTTCGGCGGAAACGGGTGCGTCCGCCACCCGGACTGCGATATCTGCACGGACAGCGCGTGCTGTCAGGCGTACCAGACGGATGCGCAGCTGCAAGCCCGCTGGGGCAGCGAGTACGCCGTCCTCCGCGCGCGCATTGACCGCGCGGTCCGCGCAACAGACGGCTTGCTGCTCACCAGCGGCGGCTTGCCCATCGAGGTGCTGTACCACGCCTGTTCCGGCGGAAAGACTGAAGATGCCGCCGCCGTGTTCGCGTCCGCCAAGCCGTATCTGGTCAGCGTAGACAGTCCCGGCGAAGAGGGATACGCCGGATTCCGCACTGACACGTCCTTCTCCTGCGAGGAAGCGGCAGATCTGCTCCTGCGCGCTTTTCCCGGCTGCGGCGTGACGGCGGACACGCTGCCCAGCGCGATTCGTCTGCAATCCACGACCGCTTCCGGGCGCGTCGCGACGCTGCTGGTCGGCAGTCAAACTGTCCGCGGCGCTGATTTCCGCAAAGCGCTCTCCTTGCGAAGCACCTACTTCACTTGGGAGGCGGATGGCGACCGCATCGTTTTCCACACCGTCGGATACGGGCACGGCGTCGGCTTATCGCAGGCAGGCGCGCAGGCGATGGCGGCGGACGGCGCGGATTTCGCGGAAATTTTGGCGCACTACTACCCCGGCACGCAGCTGACACGGATGGATAAAACAGGTTTCTCCGGCTCATAATAGGAGAAAACGCCCTACACGGCATGGTTGAGGTGATTTTCTCATGGCTGACCGTCACTTTCGTTCTCTTTTCCGCGCGCTGCATCTGCGCCGGGAGCAGTGGACATTTCTGCTGATGGCGCTGTTGTGCGTCTCGGTGATTGTCGGCACGGCGCTGTGGACGCGGCAGGCGGAATTCGCACGCGTCACGCCGACTCCGCCCATCTCCGGCGACATATCCGCCGCGCAGCTGCTCCAGCAGTCGCTTGACAGTGCGCAGACCGCGACGCCTGCGCCGACGACCGCCCCCACTAACCGCAGCGTTACCACGCCGCTCGAAAGCATGACGCTGCTGCGTCCCTTCGACAACACGCGGATGCGGCAAAGCAGCGCCACGGGCTTGTGGGCGCTGCACGATGCGGCAGATTACGCTGGTGCGGAGGGTGCGAAAGTCAGCGCCATGGCAGACGGCACCGTCATCAATTGCGCGGACAGCGGCGTTTTCGGCGCGTATGCGGAAATCGACCACGGCGGCGTCCTCGTGCGCTATGCGAACCTGTCGATGCTCTACGCGATTCGCGCGGGTGATCCGGTTCGCGCTGGGCAGACGATTGGCTTCATCGGGCGCACGATGCCGGAGGAATGTGACCTGCCAGCGCACCTGCACCTGCGGATCGTCGTCGGCGATACGGCGGTTGACCCCGAAAAAGTGCTGCAAAACGGTATTTTTCCTGACCCGTAAAAAAAAGACGCACATGGGGTGTTGCATTTTCATCGAAATCAGCGTATAATACAACAGGTTGAACTTGTATTATAACGTCTTATTCGACTTGGAAGGAGCGATTCCCTATGTGCGGCATCGTTGGCTATATTGGTGCGCAGCAGGCGCAGGACATTTTATTGGACGGACTTTCCCGGCTGGAGTACCGCGGCTATGACAGCGCGGGCATTGCGGTCATGGACGGCGGCATCATCCGGCTGAGCAAGGCGAAGGGACGGCTGGCGAACCTTGCCGCGCGGGTGGCATCGAATCCCCTGCCCGGCACCATCGGCATCGGTCACACGCGCTGGGCAACCCACGGCGAACCAAACGACATCAACGCCCATCCGCACACGGATATGAAAGGGCATATCGCCGTCGTCCACAACGGCATCATCGAGAACTACGAGGAGCTGCGCGCTCAGCTGAAGGCGAAGGGCTGCGTGTTCGTATCCGAAACGGACACGGAGGTAATCGCCCATCTGCTGCATACGCTTTACGACGGCGACATGCTCTCGACCATTCTGCGCGCGCAGACGATGCTCGAAGGCAGCTACGCATTGTGCGTTCTGAACGCCGAAGCGCCGGATACGCTCTACTGCACGCGCAAGGATTCTCCGCTTGTCGTCGGGCTGTCCGACGGCGCACAGTACGTCGGCAGCGACATTCCGGCGCTGATTCGCCACACGCGGACGGTGGAGCTGCTTGATGAACGCGAAGTCGCCGTGCTGACCCGGAGCGGTGTACGCGTGTACGACCATTTCGGCAACGAGCGCGCGCTCAAGCCCATTCACGTTGATTGGGACGTGGAAGCAGCAGAAAAAGGCGGCTATGCGCACTTCATGCTCAAGGAGATTCACGAAGAGCCCGCCGCGCTGAAAAAGACGTTTTCCGCCCACGTCGACGCAGAAAAAATGGCGATTCGCCCCGGCGCGTTCCCGATTTCGGCGGAAGAAGCGAATTCCCTGCGCACGCTGACGATTGTCGCCTGCGGCACAGCGTACCATGCGGGTGTTGTCGGCAAGTATGTAATCGAGAAGCTGGCGCGGCTGCCCGTGGTGGTGGATGTAGCATCCGAGTTCCGCTATCGCAACCCGATTCTGGGCGCAGGCGACTGCTTCCTTGCAATTTCGCAGAGCGGCGAAACGGCGGACACGCTGGCCGCCATGCGTGAGGCGGAGCGGCTGGGCGCAAAAGTGATGGCGCTGACGAACGTCGTCGGCTCATCGATTGCCCGCACCGCTGGAGATTGCGTCATGTACACCTACGCGGGGCCGGAAATCGCCGTCGCAAGCACAAAAGCATACATCACGCAAGTGGAAATGATGGTGCTGCTGGCGATTGATCTCGGCGTGAAGCGCGGACATCTAACGGAGAGCGTAGCATCGGAGCTTCTGCGGCAGATGGCGGACATTCCCGCGCTGGCGGAGCAGGTGATGGCGCTCGAACCCGCGGTGCAGCGCTTCTCCAGCCTGTACCACGACCGGCAGCATGTATTCTACATCGGGCGCGGGCTGGACAACGCGCTGGCAATGGAAGCGTCGCTGAAACTGAAGGAAGTCAGCTATATCATGTCCGAAGCGTATGCAGCGGGCGAACTGAAGCACGGCACAATCGCGCTGATTGAACAGGGCACGCTGGTCTGCGCGCTGCTGACGCAGGAGCATCTGGCAGATAAAACGCTCTCGAACGTGCGCGAAGTAAAGAGCCGCGGCGCGAAAGTCCTCATCGTCTGCCCGGAAGCCCTGCGCGACCGCGCCGCGAAGGATGCGGACGAACTCTGGGTCATCCCGGACGCTGCGTCGGACTTGCTGCCGCTGCTGGCGATTATTC
>ULRB01004810.1_pt1 | contig 15571 bp, 14 predicted proteins | sample 1955051 | NCBI WGS metagenome assembly ULRB01 (sample SAMEA4835671, study PRJEB28245) | human gut metagenome | biome: gut microbiome; material: fecal sample | place: Denmark | collected 2008 | reverse complement strand
TCACCACCTCTTTGTCAATTCCACATTTTGTACAAGCTTTTTGCAATAAAATTAAGTGTTTTACAGTAAAAATAAACAAGGAGCCGCATATTATATCATGCAGCTCCAAACAATCAACTATTTTATAAGACTAAAAACAGTATTTGTTCCACCATTACGTTCCGTTTGTTTGTCAGGATAAGAACCCAAATACAAATCATTATCACTTCGTCCGGAAACAACTGACTCAACCATATAATTATTTATATGAATAAAATAAACTGTTTCATCAGAATCAGAAAAAATCTTATTTATCTTTTCCGCAAAATCATCATTAAAATTAGGAGATGCTTTAAGTTGATTTGTTGATAAAGTAATTATATTTCCCGCATTATCACTGACGTCACCATCACCATGGTCACAATAAAAATAAAAATCTCCGTCACCTAAGATTTTTTCATCAGCTTTCAGCTTACGTTCATAGAACTTATAGTCCTGAGCCGCTGTTTGTGCAGCATTAAAAATAATTTTAGCATTTTCATTTTGCTTTTTTATCTTACTATTTGCAATATAATTCATCCAAGATGGAATAAGAATACCGCCCAATATTCCTATGATAGCTAATACAATAATCATCTCGATTAAAGTAAAACCTTTAACTTTTTTCATATATTCGCCTCCACTTAGAATAATTTTCATAATATCTATATATAGTATAACACTGAATTAACAATTTGTCAATATTTTTCCAACATCATTTATTACAATGTTATTATGTTTTTTTGTGCAAAACGTCAAATAATCCCTCTAATTAATGAGGGATTATAAATCAATTAATATATGATAACTGTCCATTATTTATAGTAAGGGTATCAGAATAGTGTTTCGCAATCACATTTGCTGCCACATCATCACAATAATTAGTAGAAGTCCTTGGACTCTCCGCATGATATCCGCTGTTTTTATAATTATCCGTAGTCACAACATTTCCGGGATATGTTCCGCAAAATTCAGAATCTGTATTCGCAACCAGAATCTTACATGTGTTATCTATAATATATGCCTTGAATGTTATGCCTACTGCACCTCCAAAAAATCCCTTGATTTTTTTAAACAGCAAATCATCAGCAGAAGTTCCATCAGCAAGAAAATGGTTTGATTACTCACAACAGTTGTAGAACCTATTGCATGAGTAATATAAATACAGTCATCCATATCCGCACCCTCATTACTTAATTCTGTAAGTGCAGAGTTTACTGCTTTAAACGCATTTGATGCGTTTGAATTTATTGCTGTTATTTTTGATTTTCTCACATACCCAATAAGTGTCGGTACTAAAAGAGCTGCTAAAACTCCAATAATCGCAATTACTACGATAAGTTCAATAAGCGTAAAACCTTTTAATTTCTTCATAAATTATTCCCTCTTATTAATTTAAAAACTTCAATATACCTTGAAAATACTTGCTCTATTGTGTAATAATTAAATAAGATAAGAATTAGAATATAATACGTTATATTATTAAGGTATTTTTTATATTATAACACTATGTCCATAACTTGTCAATGTTTAATTAAAAATCAGTCACTTGTTTTCCAGAATTTCAATCGCCTTTTTCAACTGTATATCATCATCTGTTCCGATTAAAGCGCTGTCCATTTTAACCTCAACATCAGGTTCAATACCTATACCCTGATAGCATTCCATATCACCAACCGTATAATATCCGGCAGTATAATGAAGCTTTCCGCCGTCAGATAAACTTTCTTCCTTTTGATATATGCCCTTACCAAATGTTTTTTCTCCCACAACCGTCACGTCTGTACCATATTGCTTTATTAAAGCTGTCATAATTTCTGCCGCACTTGCTGTATTGTTGTTGGTTAAAATTACAATCGGAACCTTTACATCTTTTTCTGATTTTTTAGTTTCATAAACCTCTGATTCACCATTATAAGCATGCATTACAACTTTGGCATCACCAATAAAATGGTCCGATATTTGCACCGAAACATCAGTTAATCCACCACGGTTTTCTCTCAAATCAATAATATAAGCCTTGCAATCAGACAAATCATTCATTGCATTCGACATATTTCCTGCTGTAAAATATTCATATGTACTGATACTTATATAACCTAAGTCATTTATTTTTTTCCAATTTGCAGTACGCTGATACTCATTATCACGTTTAAAAGTTAAACTGATTTCTTCATTTTCTCTGATTACTTTCAAGTCAACTGTTGTATCCTGTTTTCCCATGAGTTTATTCGCAATATTTTCAATCTTTTTTTCAGATACACTTACACCGTTAATATCTATAATAATATCATTAACCTTTAGTCCCTGATTATCGGCTGCCATACCTTTAGTTATATCAGTTATAAGTATATTTCCGTCATCATTTGCAGCAATCTGAAATCCGCTTGCTTTTGCAGTACCTGAATTATTTACATAACTAATCATTTCTGCAACAGGATCAGCATTATCATGTTTATAATAATACGTATATTTATCTCCACCTGAATTTAAATATCCATTTATTGCTCCATAATACGCTTCCTCATCGTTAAAATCAGGATTACCGTTTTTACTTATTATATCTCTGCATTCTCTAATGATGTCGAGTTTTTTGCCAAACCTAATATTATCTCCATATTGAATATAAACCAATCCGGCAGTTGTCAAAGAGCCTATAGCAAGAGAAATAAAAGAACACACTATGTATTTTTTATATTTATTGATATTCAAAATAAAATCTCCTATAAGAAAAACCTCTCTCAATATTGAGAGAGGTTTTAAATTAATATTTTGTATTACGATCTTGTATTATTTTCTTCTGTAATATCAATCTTTGCTTTCTTAATTGCTTTATCGAGAGCGCCAGCCAAGTCAGTATCTGTTTCTGAACTATAAGTCTTATATGTTTCATTAGTTACAACTCCACCTGGATATGTACCTGTATATGTTTTATCCTGAGCAGTAGCTACTGCTACGCAAGCACCGCCAACTGTCTGTGCTCTAGCAACCTTAACCTTATCAATGCTACCAAAGAAATTCTTAACTTTTTTGTCAAAAGTATTATCTGCTCCTAAAACATCTCCAAGACTTTCATCAGTTGCATCTTCATCTGACCAAGCTGTACCATTGTATGTAAGAACATACATTCCTGAAACGTCAATACCTTCTTCATCAAGTTCAGTTAAAGCTGAGTTGATAGCCTTGTAAACGTTTGAAGCTGCTGTGTTAGCTGAAGAAATCTTTGACTTTCTTACATAGCCAAGCATTGATGGAACGAGGATTGCTGCGAGAACACCGATAATAGCGATAACAACGATGAGCTCGATAAGTGTAAAGCCCTTAACTTTCTTTGTAGTTTTCATAAGAAAACCCTCCTTTTAAAATATAATTTTTGCTCACGCCTAGTAAGCAATTTAATTTTTGGACATTGACTTTGTTTGTTGTCTTTATGTCCTCCCTGTGATTATAGTATAACAGATAACAATTAAAATGTCAACACTTTTCTAAAATAAAAATTAATTATGAACAAACTTTTACGTTTAGGAAACTTTCAACGTTAAAAACCGCATGTTTTTCGTCGAATTAAACAAAAGCGTGTTACAATGCGGTTACATTGCACGAAGGAATCTATAGAATTCCTGTTTGTCCTGACATTTTTCAAGTGCATCCGGTTCAGAAATGACATTATTATGAACAAGTCTTGCAAGCTCTTGGTCAAGACTCATCATGCCCTGCTGCTTACCTGTCTGAATAGCAGACTGAATAAGGTGAATTTTGTTATCACGAATCATAGCAGCACAAGCGTCTGTAACATTAAGAATTTCCATACATGCAATACGTCCGCTGCCGTCTTTCTTAGGAATAAGAGTCTGTGAAATAACTGCAACAAGAATGTTAGCAAGCTGTGTACGAATCTGCTGCTGCTGATGTTCAGGATAAACGTCAATGATACGGTTAATTGTATCAGCGGCACTTGTTGTATGAAGTGTAGACATGACCAAGTGACCTGTTTCAGCGGCAGTTACAGCAGCCTGTACAGTTTCAAGGTCACGCATTTCTCCTACGAGAATAACGTCAGGGTCTTCACGAAGTGCAGCTCTTAAAGCCATGGCAAAGTTAGGAACGTCATCACCGACTTCTCTCTGATTGACCATACAGCGTTTATGCTCATGTACATACTCGATAGGGTCTTCAACTGTGATAATATGTGCGGATTTATTAAGGTTTACAAAGTCGATCATACCTGCAAGAGTTGTTGACTTACCTGAACTGGTAGGACCTGTTACAAGCACAAGACCTCTCGGACGCATTGCAAAGTCAGCCAAAATCGGCGGAAGCCCTAAATCCTCAAGTGTAGGAATGTCATTTCTCAAAAGACGGATAGCAATTGCTGTCTTTCCTCTCTGGAAGTAAATATTTACACGGTGACGGTAACCGCTGCGTGTTGTAAATGAAAAGTCGGTATCTTTATGTGCGGCCACACTCTTAGCCTGTGCTTCATTTGTCATCTGATTTACAATATCAAGAATTTGCTCCTCGTCCATTTCAGGATATTGAGCTCTCATTGTTCTGAGCATACCATTAAGACGTACAACAGGGGCAATACCTGTAGTAAAATGCAAGTCTGAGCAGCCTAAAAGACGTACCTCATCAAGAATTCTGTGAATTTGAATACCCATTTATGTAATTCCTCCTTATTATTATACTGTATATGTAACTCTTATAAGTTCGTCCATAGAAGTATCGCCTCGCTGAACAAGCTCAGATACGTTATCACGCAAAAGTTTTGTACCATTACGCTTAGCAACTTCTTCAATCTGTTCTTTTCCGCCGCCTTGTGCGATAATTGTTGATACTCCGGAAGTACAGTGAATTATTTCATGAATAGCAGTTCTTCCCTTATAACCTGTATTGTTGCAGGAAGGACAGCCGCAAGCGTCAAATATCTGAACAGAGTGGTCTATTTTCATAAGTTTGTTTTCTTCTTCTGTGGAGTATCTCGGAGTTTTACAATGCGGACAAAGTACCTTTACAAGACGCTGAGCTATAACACCAATAAGTGATGTGGCAACCATATACGGTGCAACTCCCATATCCACAAGTCTTACGATTGTTGATGCAGCATCATTTGTATGAAGTGTTGAAAGAACCAAGTGACCTGTAATAGCAGCTCTGATACCGATATCAGCAGTTTCAGAGTCACGCATCTCACCGATCATTACAATATCAGGGTCCTGACGGAGAATTGAACGAAGAGCAGCGGCAAATGTCATGCCTGCCTTTGAGTTAACCTGAACCTGATTAATTCCGTCAATATTCTTTTCGACAGGGTCTTCAACTGTAATAACGTTTACATTCGGCTTAGCAAGCTCACCGAGAGCAGCATAAAGTGTTGTTGTTTTACCTGAACCTGTAGGGCCTGTAACAAGAATAACGCCATGAGGACACTTAATCATAGATTCAAACATTGCATAGTTGTAATCAGTCATACCGAGGTCAGTAATCTTACGAAGTGCAATCTGACCTGTTGAAAGAATACGAATAACTATCTTTTCACCGTTAACTGTAGGAAGTGAAGATACACGGACATCAAGTGTAGTGCCGTCAACTACCTGAGTGAAACGGCCGTCCTGAGGAATACGCTTTTCAGCAATGTTCATTCCGCTTATAAGCTTTAAACGAGTAGTAAGTGAATTATGTACAACATTTGAAACGTTCATAAGCTCAACGAGGTCGCCGTTAACACGAATACGAATTCTTGTGTATGTTTTAAACGGTTCGATATGAATATCGGTTGCGTCAGATCTGAACGCATTTTCAACAATTGTAGTAGCGAGCTTAACGATAGGAGCATTTTCAATTCTGTCCTTTGAACCGTCATCTTCAGTTTCTTCGCCCTCGCTGAACTGCTGAACGCCTTCAAGAACGCTGTCAACATTCTGCATTGAATAACACTTACCGATAGCCTTGTTGATAGCAGATCTTGTTGCAAGAACCGGAACAGTATCCATACCTGTTGAAACCTTGATATCTTCAAGAATAATAAAGTTAATAGGATCGTCTGTTGCAACTGTCAGACGCTTACCCTGAATATTAATAGCAATAACCGTATGTTTCTTGGCAAGTGCTTCCGGTACCTTTCTTACTGCTTCATAATCTATTTCAATATTATCGAGATCAACATACTGAACATGAAGCTTACCTGCTAAAGCCTGAGCAAATTTAACTTCAGACATAAATCCGAGTTCTACAACAAGCTCACCGAAACGCTTTGTACCTTGTGCTTCTTTTTGAGCGGCAAGAACTTCCTGAAGCTGTTCTGTAGTAATTAAATTCTGCTCAACAAGATAATCACCAATTCTGACATTTCTCATAACAAACCTCCATATATTTATTAAATTTACTTGTTTTTTTCTTTATTTATGTTATAATTAAAACATAACTAAATTATTAAAAGGTGGTGAACCAAAATGGAATTTGAAAACGTCCTTAAAAGTGAATTTATGGATGCCCAATTCTACATAATGTTCTATGCAATTGTTTTCCTTTTCGGAATTTGTATTGGCAGCTTTTTAAATGTAGTAATATTCAGACTGCCAAAAAACGAATCATTAATCAAACGCTCATCTCACTGTATGACTTGCGGCGAGAAAATAAGAGTTATTGACCTGATTCCTGTTTTCAGCTGGATTTTCCTTAGAGGAAAATGTCATAACTGCGGTGAAAAAATCTCAGCACGTTATCCCATTGTAGAAAGTCTTACGGGACTTATGTTTATGCTGGTTTTCTATGTAATGGATTTAAATGCTGAATCCATAATAACCTGCGTATTGTTTGCATTGCTTATTGTCGTTGGTTTCATGGATTGGGATACTCTTGAAATGGATATAAGAATATTAGTACTTATATTTCTTCTTTCAATCCCTTCACAAATCTTCACTGACTCACTTGAAATTACCGATAGAATAATAGGTGCTTTATGCATAAGCGTACCATTCTTTATAATTGGTGAAATAAGCAGAGCAGTTATAAAAAAACGCAGCGGTGAAGATATGCGTGGCATTGAGCTAGGCGATACACTTCTTATGTTCTGTGCAGGAAGTGTAATCGGCACACGTGCTATTATCGTTTCAGCATTTGCGGGAATAATAATTGCAGCAATTTGCGGCATCATAAATAAGCGTATAAGCGGTGAATCAAAATTCGCATTCGGACCGTATCTTGCAATAGGAATTGCAATAGGAACGCTTTGGGGTGACAATCTTATTGATTGGTATACTTCATTATTACATTTTAATGAATAATTCAAAGCAGAATAAATATTTACAGGCAGCAGCATTTAATACTGCTGCCTGTTTTTTGTTAGCTTTCTATTTCACTTGGAAGTGCATAAACAAAATAGATTTTGTCTGTGTTGCCGTTATCTCTTTGCTGAAGCGGGTTAGGAGTTCCACCGCTTGTCGGTGGATATTTACGTACTGTTTCTCCTGTCGCAGCACCTGTATTATCTCTTTCAATAATAAAATAATTATTTACATATTCACTGGCTTTAATCATATTGACAAATGCCATTGATGAAGTTGAAAGATAAAATGGTGATTTAAAAACAGGTCCGTCAATTGCTGTTCCGCCTATAGTAAAAGGTCCGTCAAATCTGTGTGCTCCGTCATTTTTGTATGTCACAATAGAAATTGCAAACATAGACTGACTTAATGCATAAGGAGAACCGTCAGGATTTGTAGGTGTTACAGTAGAAGGATCTATTATGTCAAAAATTCTTCCATAATACGTTTTAGCTGAATTATCAGGTGTCAAACCATATGTTGCAGCGTCAATTGTTTCGGTATCTTTAAGTCCGAAATCAAAATAAAATGAATAATCATTGTAATAATCATTGTTAACAGCTTGTGTTCTGTGAATTGGATTGCCGGTGGAATCTTCCTGCAGTTTTACTTTCGGCTTATTTATTTGAACAATATCTCCTGAAGAATCCTCATATGAATCACCTGCTGTAAAATTATAAACACTTTCATAAATCTTGCCGCCGTGAATGTTATCAATTTCAATAACCCTTACTTTTCCCTTAGCCAAATTCTTATTGCTATCAATTCTGCTGTCGAAATAAGTATCAACAAAATCTTCTACAGCATCTTCCTCATCAACTATTGTTTTACTATTAAACACTGTACCATTAAATTCACCTGTATATGCTGTAAGAAAAGCTGAATATTTCATTGAACCTTCAAGATAGTCCTTAATGACATTAACAGAAGATGAATTTTTCTCCTGAATAGAAGCCTTGCTCATAACCTTTGAAACAGGATCGATAAGAGTCATTACAGCAGCCATAATTATTGTAAAAAGCGCTATAACAATTATTAATTCAAGGAGGGTAAAACCTTTCAGCTTTTTGGAAACTTTCATATTTTACCTCCTTTATGTTGTAGGCACTGTTGTCGGCTCAGGCTGTATATCCCTGATGAACTTAAAATTAAGTCCGTCATTCGGAATATCCTCATTAACAGGGTCATTTACTTCATCTCTTAATGAATACGCCTGACCGTTAAGCTTTATTTCCTTGCTTCCGCCATACTTAACCTCAATCTGAGTTGTACCGCCTGCAACAGGATATGCTGCACCGTTGTATTGAGCCTCCGCAATAGGTCCTTGCTCAGCAACCTTTGCATTCAATTGATTTGTTGACTTAAGATGAACATTTATCAGATTTGCAGCTGTAACAAGAAGTGCACCCATTATAGCAAATACTGCTATTGCAATTACAACTTCAACTAAGGTCATACCCTTAAGTTTCTTTTTAAATTGTTTCATAAGCACCCTCCTTAATATTCTTCATAATAGGTCAGCAACAGCCAATGTGTTTTTGAGGGATTAAGTGTTGGAGGATTTGAGCTTGAACTTGGATCAATATAAAGCATTACCCAGTTGTTACCGGCTTGCTCCGTACCATCAGGCTTTATATTATATTTTCCAACATTTAATGAACCTAAAATAGGAGCTATATTCATGCCGCTTATTTCATTGTCAGTCTTGCTTGCATCCTCAGTTCCATCAGGATTAATTCCAACAATAAATCTGCCACTATTATCACTTACTTGCTTTCCATTATAATAAATCTTTCCGGTAAATGAATTAGATGAAACATTAGGCATCATAAAATTCAAGTATGGTGCTTTAATGTAGCCTGTAATATAACCGCTGCTTTGCATACTCATTGAATAACCTGCATCTTCATCCGGACCTGCATATATATATATATTCGGTGCCGGCAATGTTACAATGCTGGGGTCATTTATGCCAACATTGTCATATGTGTTGATCTGGAAACTCTTATTATTTTCAATAATATCCTTAAAAGTAGTTGTAATTATTGATGAATTATCCATTTTTAAAGAATTACTGATGAAAAAGTTTACTCTGCCACCACTTTTATCATTAACGAATATCTTGGAATTATTCTGAAGGTTTACATTATCAATATTAATCCATATGGAATTTACACCAGGGTTAATATTTATTTCCTTTCCGCTAAAATCACCGGTTAAAGTACAGCTATCTGTAATTTCAGTCGGCAGTACATCTTGTGAATAAATTGTTGATACGTCATATGTAGACGGAATGTCATAAACAGTGTTGGTATATGGGTTAATAGAACCACTGCCTATTTCACTTAATGTCTGCACAATCTGAGTTTCTTCCTTCGGAAGAGGGTCGCCGTTTATATCATACAATGTAGTCAGACCAAGAATTGCTTTCTTTTCCATTTCAGCAGGATAAATTGAATCTGTATATAATGTTACAGGTAAAATTGCAGTACCATTATAGGACTGACCTGTTATCTCAAAAGCATCAACAGCATTTAAATAATTACCTGTTGTTGTATCTAGGTAAATTATATACTCAGGTGCTGTAACCGTTACAGTCTTCTTTGATCCTTCATTTTCAGGATCATCAATTTCATATTCATATTCGGATGCATTACCAATGACATCATATATACATGTAGCAGACGGTTCCGGCTTATCATCCTCATATTCAACATTTTCAACCAAATTACCTGCTTTATCAGAAACAAGCTGATTATCGTTTACATCTTTCCATACAGCAGTTGTACCAAGCAGAGGAACGTCTAATGTAGCATAATATGTTTCCTCAATAACACCTGCCTTTAAATTTGTATTAGTAACAATTCCCGTTGCTGAAACATTATTACAATAAATTGTACCGCCAATGCTCACATTCTTGCTTCCTGTAATTGTAAGCTTACCGCCAACAACAACATCTCCATCAATAGTCACATCAGTAGAATTAGCATTAATAGTAAGATCATTTTCTACTCTTACATTCTTTGTAACGCTAAAGTCCTCCAATGTTAAGCTACCCTTACTGAATATGCTGCCTGATGAATATGATACCGCATTTAAATCCCTTGTTTTATTGAGTACATCTGATGTCCATTGTCCCAATAAACTTCCTGAATTCATAGCTTTTATAAACGAATTGCTGTTATCCATCATATACATATCAGCATAGATTTTCACACCGGTACCACCGGTAATTTCAGTCTTGCCGCAGAAAACGTTTAGAGGTAAATTGCTGTTGCCCCATGTCAAATTATTACTTGCCCAGTTTCCATATTCATCCTGTGTTCTTATTGTGCCGTCAACATAAAGATATGGTATCTCATTATATTTATATGAATTACCGGCAATTACATTTTTTGATATGAAGTCCATTTTATCAGGGTTTTGAAAACTTAAATCTCCCCAAACAGATACGCCCTTGCCTGTTGTAGGAAAAAGAAAGATGCACTTTGTATTGATATACAAACTACCGTTCATTACAACGTCTGCTTCCATAACCTGACCATTGGTCAATGAGAATTTCTGATTACTCCAATATGATTTAGTTTCAGCCCCCAAATCCAATGAATTAAAATTCAGACTTGCTAATGTTTGATCAATATTAAAATATGTTCCACCAAAAGAAGATGTATGGTTTTTTGAGTTTGCTGTACCACCTGTAACGAAGCCGGCACCACCGCCGCTGCTTGAGTTATTCTTCGGCGGATCTTTAATAAGATAACCTGTAGCTGTTTTAGTGATTCCACCCAATGTAACCTGAGCAGTTATTTTCAGCTGATCCTTATCCTCCCATACCTTTGTGTTCTCATTATAATACTTTTGCTGTCCAACATATTCAATAACAACATCATGCACATCACCCATTGATGCAAGAGTTGATTGATCAAGCTCTACATCAACAGTTAACGAGCTATTGCTTGGACTTAAATCACAAATAGCTTCTGCAAAATCATCACTTGATGAAAAAGCCTCTAAAATACTGTCAATTGCAGTTCTGGCGGTATATTGTGTTTGCGAAGTAGAGTATGTTCGATGAGCACGATTAGATGCTGAAGTCGCCAAAACCAGTGTACCCATAAGGAAAATAATCAAAATTGCCATTACTGATACAACAGTAAAGAGAATAGAACCCTTTACCTTGTTATTTTTTTTGAACATTATCGCTTACCACCTTTCTACCGTAAATTTGTCATTTACAATCATTTCTTTAATTCAACGTCAGGTTTATCCATATTGTAAACAGAGTAAACATTTACAACGAATGTAACCTTTGAGTATCCCTGAGTCGGAGAATCAGCATTTGTAGGATGCTTTACGCCATTTTCATCTTCTGCACTCCATTGCAGCTCCTTATCCTCAGGAATTTCAAATGTATAGTCATTAATATCAACAGATTCAATAATAACAGAAGAATCAATGTCTGCAATTGCTTTCATATACTTCCAGATTTCTTCTCTTGAACCCATTGCTTCAATACCATACTGCTGAACAACAACTTCTTCAACCTCTCTGTCTGAAAGTGTTTCACTCTCAGCCATAATCTGTTCGTTGTTTTTACTGTAGTTTCCGTTAACATCAGCTGCCTCAAACATATCTGTTGTGAGGTCAACAGGAGTTAAGAAGTAATAATCAAGCTTGCCTGTTTTAGGATCGCTTGCTTCCATTTTAGAAATTTCAATATGGCACTTATCAGCATATTTCTGGAACTGCTGATCAAGCTGATATGCATAGTCATTCTGAGCAACAAAATCATTTGCAAGATCTGTAGCTTCATCATACACATCATTAATTGCATTCTGAAGAGGTTTGATTTTTGCTATTATCTCCTGCTTTTCATTCCATTCCTTATTTACCTTTGTTCTCTCCGCCTTGCTTGTTTTTATATCACTAAGCTTAGGTTTGATAAGAGCAAAGAATCCGCCAACTAAAATCAGCACTGTTAAAGCAACAAGCAGTATAATACGATCTCTATAAGTCAGTTTCATTATTACTTAGCCTCCTTTTCATCTTCAGCCTTATAAATTGTATGACCCTTCAAAGTAATTGTCATATCAAATTCAACATTCAGCTGCTTTTCATCTGTTATAACTGCAACATCATTCTCTGTAACAACAGCATCCTCGGTTGCCTTTACTGTGTAATCATTGTATGTAACATGTGCAAATTCCTCATACTTTAAGAGGTTTTCAGCCAATTTAGCAGGGAATTTCTGTGAAGGCTCAAGAACACCGTCACATTCAATTGAAAAATCAATAATACCACTTTCATATTTAGGTTTTTTCAGCACAGCTCTTTCAATTTCACATTCTTCAGCTGTCTTATCAATAATCTCTTCAATTTTATCATATGTATCGCCAAGAATAGTAGGCTGTGATTCAAATGCATCATGAGCATTATCAATTCTTACCAGGTAATTGTCAACCTTTACTTTCATTGCTTCAAGTCTGTCAACCAAAGCAAGCTTATCCTTGGTATCCTTACTGTTTATCTTTGCAACTGTTTCACTGATATCATTTCGTATAGACTTATTGTACAAAAACAAGCCTGTAAACGCACCGCCTACAAGAACAATTGAGCCAATTAAAACTCCTGCAAGAATTGCGGTATAAGAACTGTCTGATTTGATTTTATTGCTGTTAATGCCGTCTGACTGAAGAAGGTTAATTTTCTCATTTTCTTTATTTCTTTTAAATAAAGCACCGATAGCATTAGCATAAAGTGAAAATTCCAGATTCTGATAACCATAAATTTGCGGCGGAACCTGAATAATACTTGTATTCAAGTCCATTTTTCCAAGTTCATCGGTAAGTCTGTTGAACTCACTTGTATCACCGTAAAATACTACGTTTTCAATCTGTTCTCCAAGATTACGGCTCTTATGGAACTGAAGCATACGGAAGATATTTTCATTAACTGCTTCAAATACATAGTCATTGGAATTGCCATAGTCAGCAGGGTCAATTGTAGCAAATCTCGAGAATGAAAGCTGACCCTTCTCATAAATATTCAAGCTGATAAAGTTAGGGTCAATCTGAACTGCAAGAAGCGGCATCTTTGCCCTGATTTTAGTATCAGAGAGAAGAACCTTAGTAATACAATTACAGCCAACCATAACTGACTTCAATGAAATGCCGAGCATCTGGAATACTTTTTTATAGCATTCAACCACTTCAAAAGGACATGCAGTTGCAAGAACCTTGACCATAACTTCGCCGTTCTGACCTTTATCCTCTGCACCGCCGACAATTACATATGAAACTGAATATGAGTCATCAATGTTAAGTGATGACAGCATTTCCTGTCTTACCATCTTAGCAAATTCCTGTTCCTTAGCTCTTGGAACCTGGAGCTCCTTAAAGATGGTAAGGTTTGAAGAAATACTGACAATAGCTTCCTTATCAGCCATACCGCTTTTCTTTAAAATGCCGTTAATAATAGTTGCCACTCTTGGAATGTCTTTAACGTGACCGTTAATAATAACCTCTTCTTCAAGGTTAAGTGTTGCAGCCTTGCTGATTTTAATTTTTCCGCCTGACTCAGCACCTTTAATAATTCGTATGTTTCTATCTGTAATATCAAATGAAAGCATTTAATTTTCCACCTCTTCAATCTAAATTTACTGACTGTTTTCAATTGCTTCGAATGAACCGTAAAGTGCCGGATAAACACCTGCAACTACAAGACCGATTACGATACCGAGAATTATAACAAGTAATGGCTGAAGCATACCAACAAGTCTTTGTATAGCAGCTTCTGATTCTTCTTCGTAATAATCAGAAGTTTTTGCAAGAATATCATCAAGTGCACCGGCTTCTTCACCTACATAAATAATAGAGCAGAACATTGAATCAAAAATTTCTGTTCTCTGAATAGAAGATGAAAGTGTTTCGCCCTGTTTTACTTCATCAACAACATTTTCAAAGCATTGGTCTATATAACTGTTGCCGAGAATAGAAGATGATCTTTCAAGACATTCAACCATTGGAATACCGCTTGAATAAAGTGATGAAAGTGTTCTTGAAAAACGTCCTGTATAAACCTTAACGATAAGCGGACCAAATCCCGGACCCTTAATAAGCAGTCTGTCGAACTTAATGCGAAATTTCGGAATCTTAAGTACATACATCAAGCCGAACACAATACCGCCAACAACAATAATAAGTATGTACCATTTAGTTCTCAGGAAGTTACTTACATGCATAAGACCTCTTGTTAAAACAGGCATATCAGCCGGATCTTCAAACATGTCAATAAATGTAGGCATAATAAATGTAAACAAACCAATAACAACTGCAACAGTAAGCACTAAAAGAATAATAGGGTAAATCATGGCACCTTTGATTACGTTATTAAGTTTATTTTCTTTTGCGTAGTGGTCAGACATTCTTTTCATAATAATATCCAATGAACCGCTTGATTCACCGGCACTGACCATTGAAATCAGGAATGGCGGGAAAGCACCTTCGTGCATTTCCAGTGATGCAGAAAATGACTGACCCTTTTGAACGTTCTCGTAAACGTCACGCCATATCATCTTTGCGGACTCCTTAGCTTGTTCCCTGCAAAGAATATCCAATGCCTTTACAAGAGTAAGACCTGATGACAGCATCGCACTAAGCTGTCTACAGTTAAACGCAAGCTCCTTTGTGTTAAATTTATGCACCGTTCTTGCATCGTCTGAATCGCTTTCCTTGAAATCAACGCAAACCAAACCTCTTTCGTTCAGCTTAAGCATGAATTCCTTTTCATCATTCGCGACAATCATACCTTTGGACTGTGTTCCCTTGGCATCTCTTGCGACATAGGAAAACTTCTTCATTTAACCACCTCCAATAATAATTAACCCAATAGACAAAGCATTTAGACACATTTCTCTAATGATAACAATTATAACATTTTAAAAGCTAATTTTCAATTGCCTTTTTACATAAATAATAACTCCATTTTTATTAATATTTACTAATTAATATACTAGATGTAATATCAACAAAAATACAATTTTTAATTATTAAAATTATTGCAAAGTATATTTAATTGTCTGAAACATCATGATTTTATGCCACGCCCATGTCATTGTTAAACTTATACAAATATTATATCATGTTCAACAGAAAAAAGCAACACAAATCATCTTATTTCTTAACTTTTTTTCTGCGTTGTCAATAGATGTGACCCAAAAAGAATAATTT
>ULRB01041216.1_pt1 | contig 15606 bp, 16 predicted proteins | sample 1955051 | NCBI WGS metagenome assembly ULRB01 (sample SAMEA4835671, study PRJEB28245) | human gut metagenome | biome: gut microbiome; material: fecal sample | place: Denmark | collected 2008 | reverse complement strand
CGGAGAAGCCGATGACGTTGCTGCGCACGTCGATGACCGGGAACATCAGGCGGCTGCGGAAGGTGTCGTAAAATCCGCCGCTTTTGCCCTTGCGGACAAGCCCCGCGTCGAACAGCTCAAAATCCGTGTAGCCCTTGGCTTTCATCGCGTTTCGCAGGCTGTCCCAAGTGTCGGGCGCGAAGCCGAGGCCGAAATTCGTCGCCGCCGCGCGGCCGATGCGCCGCCCCTGCATGTACTCAAGTCCCGGCCTGCCGGCAGGGGAATAGAGCTGCTCGTAGAAAAAGTGCGCCGCGTCCTTGTTCAGCGCCAGCATACGCGCGCGTTTCTGGCTTTCCTTGTCGTTTTCCTCCTCAGGCATCTGCATACCCGCGCGGCGGGCAAGAAACTCCACCGCGTCGCGGAAGCCGAGGTTTTCTATCTCCATTATGAAATTTATGACTCCGCCGCCCTTGCCGCAGCCGAAGCAATGGTATATCTGCTTGTCCGGGGAGACGGAGAACGAAGGCGTTTTCTCACTGTGGAACGGGCAGAGGCCGAACATGTTCGACCCGCTCTTCTTGCTCAGCCGCACATAGCCGGACACGACGTCCACTATGTCGTTGCGCTCCACAAGCTCGGTGAGAAAGCTTTCGGAAAAGGCCATGCGCTCACCTCCGATATGTAGTATGCGTTGTTATTTGACCGTCCACGCGAAGGGGATGAACAGCTCGCCGTATTTCTCCATGGCGTAGCCGTCGGTCATGCCGGATATGTAGTCCGTCGCGGCGCGCTCCGTGCCCTCATGCTCGATGATGCCGCGGAAATCCTCCGGCAGCGCGTCGGGGTGCGCGGTGTAGTAGTCGTAGAGGCGGCTGAGGATGCCCTCGACCTTGCTCTCCTCGCTCTTGGCGCGCGGATTCGTGTAGACGTCAGAATACATGAAGGCGTGGAAAAAGTCAAAGGTTTTCTGCATCCTGTCCGACATTTTCAGCACGCCGCCCGCGCTGTTTTCGATGAGATCGGTCAGGATGGAGTTGATACGCTCGCTGTTGCGCTCGCCGCAGTTCTTGCGGATAAGCTCCGGCACGTCGGCGTCGGTGAGTATTCCGGCGCGGATCGAGTCGTCAAGGTCGTGGTTGACGTAGGCGATGCGGTCGCACAGGCGCACGGCGACGGCCTCCGGCGTGTCGTCCGGCGCGCCGTGAGTGTGGTGCAGGATGCCCATGCGCGTCTCGTAGCAGAGGTTCAGGCCGCGGCCGTCGCGCTCAAGAATGTCCACAACGCGCAGGCTCTGCTCGTAGTGCTTGAAGCCGCCGGGGTATATCTTCGCCAGCGCGCGCTCTCCGGCGTGGCCGAATGGGGTATGCCCCAGATCGTGCCCCAGCGCTATTGCCTCGGCCAGATCTTCGTTCAGCGCGAGCGCCCGCGCGACGGTGCGCGCAAGGCGGCTGACCTCCAGCGTGTGGGTCAGGCGCGTGCGGTAGTGGTCGCCCTCCGGCTGGAGAAAGACCTGCGTCTTGTGCTTGAGGCGGCGGAAAGATTTGGAGTGGGTGATACGGTCGATATCCCGCTGAAAGCAGGTGCGGATGTAGCATTCGTCTTCGGGCGTAAGGCGTCCGCGCGAATTTTCGGACAGAAGGCCATATGGGCCGATTATGTAATGCTCGGCGCGTTCTCGTTCTTCTCTGGGACAGGACATTGCAGCACCACCTTTGTGTCGTTTTGGGGTAAGTAACCCGTCTGATTCTCTTATACGACGCAAAAAAATATTTCCCTTTATTTTTCCGAAAAATTTTGAGGGGATGGGGAGGGAGAAGATTGACCAGTCCCTTGGCTCCCACTGATGAGGGAGCTGTCGCGGAGCGACTGAGGGAGAGAATTCTCGTAAACTTTGCGCCGTATGACAAACTGACGCACAATCTTAAACTCTGCTTGTCATTCCGAGGAGCGGAGCGGCGTGGGAATCCGTTCTCTTCCAGCATAATGTGCATCCCACTTGCGGTGCATAGGGGATGCGGATTGCGAGACCGGTGTGTGCACCGGTCTCGCAATGACAGGACTTTATGTTGCCTTTTCTTTTCCATAATGGCAGCAGACCGAGTCTGGCGACCCCTTTCCCCAGTGTGCGCACTGGGGACTTACCCTAGAAGGGGCAGCGCTTCGCAGCAAAGGTTTCGGACTGACGCGGCGGGGCGGTGCTCCGTGGTGAAAATTTCGGATTGACGCAGCTGTTGCTCCACCCCCTTGACGCCCCTTTTAGGGGAGCTGTCGGCGGGAGCCGACTGAGGGGTCACCAGAGTCGAGATGTGAGCAGAGTAAAAAAGAAAGAATACATCACAAGGAATAATGTAATACGGGAAGGCACAGAGGCCGTCCCCTACGATGGAGCATTCAGTTCGGTTGCGTCAGATGCACCCCCAACGTGCGTTTATCCCCCATTCCAATGACTCAGAATGGGGGATAATGAGGGGATAAAAGATGTAACAAAATCAGGTGCCGCTCAGATCATTCGTCGTGGCAGTGCTCGCAGTCGTGGATCTGGAACTTCTCCGGATCGTAGGCGATGCCGTTTTTGTCATAATAATCCTTGACGGCGGCGCGGACAGCTTCCTCCGCCAGCACGGAACAGTGAATCTTGTGGGCGGGCAGGCCGTCCAGCGCCTCAACAACGGCCTTGTTGGACAGCTCCAGCGCCTCGCTGATGGGCTTGCCCTTGATAAGCTCGGTCGCCATGGAGCTGGTCGCGATAGCGCTGCCGCAGCCGAAAGTGTTGAACTTGCAGTCGGTGATGACGTCGTCCTTGACCTTTATATACATGCGCATGATGTCGCCGCACTTGGCGTTGCCGACCTCGCCGATACCGTCAGCGTCGTCGATCTTGCCGACATTGCGGGGATGTTGGAAATGATCCATAACCTTATCGCTGTAAAGTGCCATAATTAGTTCCTCCTATTTATAAAGTGGTAGCTCTTTATTATATCAGATGCGGGCGCTGACCCTTTTCAAGCTCGTCCCACACGGGGGACATGTTGCGCAGGTACTCGACGACTTCGGGGACGACCTTGATAATGTGGTCGATATCCTCCATGGTGTTGTATTCGCCGATGGACAAGCGCAGCGAGCCGTGCGCTATCTCGTGCGGCAGGCCGAGCGCGAGCAGAACGTGGCTGGGGTCGAGCGAGCCGGAGGTGCATGCGCTGCCGGAAGAGGCGCAGACGCCCTTATCGTCCAGCATCAGCAGCAGGCTCTCGCCCTCAATGCCCTCGAAGCACATGTTTACCGTGCCGGGAACATGATGCTCAAGGCTGCCGTTTATCTTGCTGTGGGGGATCTTCGACAGCTCCGCGAAGAGCTTGTCGCGCATGGGGATGATCTTGGCGTTGTTGGCCTCCATATTGTCGCAGGACTCCTTGAGCGCCGCGGCCAGAGCGACTATACCCGCCATATTCTCAGTGCCGGCGCGCTTGCCGCGCTCCTGCGTGCCGCCCTCGATGAGAGACAGCAGGGGGATATTGCGCTTGACGTACAGCACGCCCACGCCCTTCGGCGAATGGAACTTATGGCCGGACATGGAGAGCATGTCGATATTCATGGCCTTGACGTCGATGGGCATGTGCCCCGCGGCCTGAACGGCGTCGGTGTGGAATGGAACACCGCGCTCACGGCAGATCGCGCCAATCTCGGTGATGGGCTGCACGGTGCCGATCTCGTTGTTGGCGAACATCACGGTCACAAGACATGTATCCTCGCGGATAGCGTCGCGCAGCTCGTCAACGCGGACTACGCCGTCCTCATGGACGTCCAACAGCGTGACCTCCCAGCCCTCTTTTTCAAGCTTCTTGAGAGTGTGCAGCACGGCGTGATGCTCAAACTTGGTGGAGATGATGTGTTTCTTGCCCTTCTTCGCGCCGAGCTTCGCGGCGGAAATTATGGCCTGATTGTCCGCCTCGCTGCCGCCGGAGGTGAAGTATATCTCACGCGGCTCGGCGTTGATGCACTGGGCAACGGTGGCTCTAGCGTTTGCGAGATCCTCGGTGACTATCTGTGCGAAGGCGTACAGGCTGGAGGGGTTGCCGTATCTCTCGGTGAGGTAGGGCATCATCGCCTCGCGCGCGGTCTTGCTGACGCAGGTAGTGGCTGCGTTGTCGGCATATACGAACATGGTTTTCTTTCCTTTCTAGGCTGTTTAATCCTGCGGTACTTTAATCTCCTATCATTCTGATAGGAATTATATCATAGCTTCAGCTTTTGTCAACGTTTTTATTCCCGCGCCATTTTTCGCCGGTGAGAAGATCGGAGAGACTGACGGTGTCGAGGTAGGCGTTTGTGATATCGTCCAGCTCTTTCCACATCGGAACGGTCAGGCAGCTGCTGGCGTGGTTGCAGGTGATGCTGCCGTACCTGATGCAGGAGACGGGAGCGAGATTGTCCTCGATGCAGCGCAGGATCATGCCGACGGTGTACTCCTCCGGCGCGCGGTTGAGCTTATAGCCGCCCTCCTTGCCGCGGATGCTGTCCACAAGCTCCGCTTTCTTCAGGCTGCCGACTATCATCTCAAGGTACTTCATCGAAATGCCCTGCCGGTCGGCGATGGTCTTGAGCGATATGAAGCCGTCGTCCGGATGCTGGGCGAGGTCGATCATGACCATGAGCGCGTAACGGCCTTTGCTGGTAACATTCATTATAACAAGTCTCCTTTAATTCCTACGACTTTAATCTACCATAAATTCAGTAGGAATTAAATAGCCGCGGCTAACATTTTTGCCGGAAACGCTGTGCAAAAAATGCACAACATGCAGCGAAGAAAACTCTTGCTTTATTACGCCAATGTGATATTATACTACCACGCTGAAGCAAAAAGGAGACTGCACAAAATGAAAAAGATAATTGCTATTGCTCTTACCGTTATAATGATGCTCGCGCTGTGCGCCTGCGGCGCAAAGGATTCCGGCGCCGACAGCGACCTGAAGTATGTTCAGGACAAGGGAACGCTCATTGTGGGCATAACCGACTTCGCGCCGATGGATTATCAGGACGAGTCCGGCGAATGGATCGGCTTCGATGCTGACATGGCCAAGGCCTTTGCCGAGAACATCGGAGTCAAGGCGGAGTTCGTTGAGATAAACTGGGACAACAAGGTGCTTGAGCTGAACGCCAAGAGCATCGACTGTGTCTGGAACGGCATGACCCTGACCGACGAAGTCACGAAGACCATGAGCTGCGGCGAAGCCTACTGCAACAACGCGCAGGTCGTCGTTGTGAACAAGGACGTCGCCGACAAGTATCAGGACGTTGAAAGCCTCAAGGAGCTGAACTTCGCGGTCGAATCCGGCTCCGCCGGTGAAGCTGCCGCGACCGAGGCCGGACTTAACTACACCGCGGTGCTGACCCAGGCGGACGCGCTGATGGAGGTCTCCGCCGGCACATCCGACGCCTGCATCATCGACCTGCTGATGGCTGGCGCGATGATCGGCGAGGGCACGAGCTACCCCGACCTGACCTACACTGTCGCTCTCACCAGTGAGGAATACGGCGTCGGCTTCCGCTCCGGAAGCGACCTCGCGGCGAAGTTCAACGAGTTCTACAAGGCCGCATATGCTGACGGCACGGTCATGGAGATAGCCAACCAGTACGGCGTACAGGAGTCCGTCATCGCAAAATAATACCGGCGATATTCCAAGCTCCCCGAAAGGGGAGCTTGGTCTGCCCGAATAAATTTAACCGAGGTCTGATATGTTCCAAACCGTTCTGTCGTCCCTGAATCAGGGTTTTCTGAAATCGCTTGAAATATTCGCTCTGACGCTGGCCGGAGCCATTCCGCTCGGACTGCTGATATCGCTCGGCTCCATGAACCGGCTCAAGCTGCTGCAATATCCGGTGAAGTTCATCGTGTGGATAGTGCGCGGCACGCCGCTGATGCTGCAGCTACTTATTATATATTACGGGCCGGGCATGCTCCTCGGAAACAACTGGTGGGGCAGCGGCAGCGGCGGACGCTTCGTCGCGGCCATCGTCACGTTCATTTTCAACTATGCCTGCTATTTTTCGGAGATATTCCGCGGCGGCATCGAGGGCGTCCCCAAGGGGCAGAACGAGGCGGGGCAGGTGCTTGGCATGACCAAGGGGCAGATATTCTTCAAGGTCACGCTGATGCAGGTCATAAAGCGCATCGTGCCGCCCATCGGTAACGAGATCATCACGCTCGTTAAGGACACCTCGCTCGTGCGCGTTATCGCGGTGTACGAGATCATGTGGAACGGCGAACGATTCATCAAGCAGGGCATTATCTGGCCGCTGTTTTTCACCGGCGTTTACTACCTGCTGTTCAGCGGCATCCTGACGGTGCTGCTGGGCAAGCTGGAGAAAAAGCTGGACTATTTCAAGGTGTGAGGTGCGGACATGGCGCTGCTTGAGGTAAAAGATTTATATAAGAGCTTCGAATCATTGCAGGTTCTGCGGGGCATCAGCTTCTCGCTGGAGCAGGGCGAGACGCTGTCCGTCATCGGCCCCTCCGGAGGCGGCAAGACCACGCTGCTGCGCTGCATGAATTTCCTTGGCCTGCCTGACAGCGGCAGCATCTCCGTTAACGGCGAGACGCTGTTTGATTCCGGCAGCGGGAAAACGCTGAGCGACGCAGATATACGCCGCAATCGCCTGCACTTCGGGCTGGTTTTCCAGAACTTCAACTTGTTCCCGCAGTATACGGCGCTGGAGAACGTCATGCTCGCGCCGCGGCTTCAGGCCAAGGAGCGGTCGGATTTCCGCGCAAACAGGAAGGCGATATACGCCGAGCTCCGCGCGAAGAGCGAGGAGCTGCTTGCCCGCGTCGGCCTTGCGGACAAGCTGGATTACTATCCGCACCAGCTCTCCGGCGGCCAGCAGCAGCGCGTCGCCATTGCGCGCGCGCTTGCGCTCAAGCCCGAAGTGCTGTTCTTCGACGAGCCGACGTCCGCGCTAGACCCGGAGCTGACCGGCGAGGTGCTGAACGTCATAAAGCAGCTCGCGGCGGAGAAGATGACGATGGTCATCGTCACGCACGAGATGAGCTTTGCCGAGGCCGTGTCCGACCGCGTGATCTTCATGGACGGCGGTACGATAGCCGAGCAGGGAACGCCGCAGCAGGTGTTCCACGAGACGCAGGAGGAGCGGACAAAACAGTTCCTGCGCGTGCTTGAGAAATGATCGGATAATGAAACACCCCCAATGCGGAGAATTCTCCGCATTGGGGGTGTTTGTTAGTTGTCGGGAAAACGGGTGGCAAAGTTCTTTTCCAGAATCTCTATCCATCGTTGCAGATTTTCGAATGTGGGACTGCTGAGTGCCGCGTCATACACCGCGGCTGCATCAGGGGCGTACTGCTGCATATATCGCAGTGCCTTTTTAGCACCGAAGAAGTATTCACCGACGATGTTGCTGTAAATCTCCAAGCTGTCAGTCAGCAGCCAGCATCGGCGGTATCGTCCTTCAAAGTCTCCGCGTTCTGTTCGCGCCAGCATCTTCCTGCACCAGTTGAGATTCTGAAGGTTTTCCTCCCGCCCCTTTGCTGCCGTGCTGTGTATGTACTCGCGGACTTCCGTTTGCAGGCTCGAAAGAAGCCCCGTTTCATCGGAGATAATGATGCCGTCCCAAATTTGCAGAAATTCGTAGGCATCGTGAGGGGCTTCAATTTTGGCTCGCGGATATATCCAAACATCAAGTTCAACGCCGGACATTACGGAACTGTCGTGCAGCTCTGAACTACCGTTGGTCAGAAGCAGCGCGTCGAAATCGCTATTAAGGTTGTTTGTACCATCCGCGTACGACCCGTATACTATTATGCCCAGCGGATGATATTTCGCTTCGAGCGCCTTTATTATCTCGTTCATCAATGAATCTCCCATGGTTTTCACAAACTCTTTTTCCCATACACCGCCGTGGATATCGCCCACGACACGGCGAACAGCGCCGCCGCGATGACCGGCAGCAAGAACACCGACGCGGTGCTCATACCACCGTCCAGCGCGTTAGATGGCAGCGCGAACGGTATCGCGCAGGCGGCGCCGATGCAGAAATAGTACACGATGCGCCCCTTCTCCATGCCGAACTTATACACTGCGGGCAGCATGACGCACGGCGGCAGCAGACCGACGGTGAAGGTCAGCGCCGCAATTAGGCCGAGATCGTCCGGCGCTTCGCCCGTCCTGCCGGATGCCATCAGCTGCACGGCGACAGAACCCGCTGTGAGCAGCAGCACCGTCGCCGCAGTCAGCACATATTTCTCCGCCACAACGGCAGCGCGGCTTATCGGCATCGTATCGCAATACTGGTTCCAGCGGAACTTTTCGTCATATGACAGCAGCGTCGCCGGTGTGACCGAGCCGACTATCACGGGGAAAAATGTCCAGAATAGGTTCCCAGAATCGGCGAATATCGACGCGCCCCAGAATATCACCACCATCAACAGCACCGAACGGCAGTATTTTTTCATAATGTAAAGGTCTTTCAAAATCAGTGCGCTCATTGCCTGCCGCCCTCCTTGACCATGAATATGAACAGCTCCTCGATGCTCACCGGACTGAGACTCAGCCCAGCCGGAGCTGCGGCGCGTCGGATTATGGCCTCACTGCCATAGCGCCCGTCGCGGCGGCCAATCATGCTGCCGCGGTCTATAGCGTCCAGTTCCGCCGCTGTACCGCGCGCGAAGCAGTATTCGGCCAGCAGTGCATCCTTCTCCTCGCATAGCATAAGGCGGCCTTGGTGCAGGAAAGCTATGTAGTCGCAGAGCTTTTCGAGATCGCTGACAATGTGCGATGAGATCAGAACGGAGTGTTCCTCGTCGCGCGTGAAGTCCGAGAACAGCTCCACCACCTCGTCGCGCACGACGGGGTCAAGCCCGCTCGTCGCCTCGTCGAGGATAAGCAGCTTCGAGTTGTGCGACAGCGCCGCCGCGATGCCGAGCTTCATTTTCATCCCGCGCGAGAAATCGCCGAAGGGCTTGCTTTCGGGGATGCTCAGCTTCTTCAGATATCCGAAAAACGCGTACTCGTCCCAGTTCTTGTACGCCTTGCGCAGAACCTTGTTTGCCTGCGCGGCGGTCAGGCAGTCGGGGAAGCCTACTTCGTCGAGCACAACTCCAATGTCCTCCTTGAGCGCGCGCTCGGAGTTTGGGCGGCCAAAGAGATTTATACTGCCCGCGTCGGGCTTTATCATGTCGAGTATCAGGCGGATGGTCGTGCTCTTGCCCGCGCCGTTTTCGCCGATAAGCCCCATTATGCAGCCGCCCGGCAAGCAGAGATCAAGCCCCGCCAGCTCAAAGTCGGGGTATGCCTTCCGCAGGCCGGTTATTTCTATTGCGTTCATGTCAACTCCTCCTCGGAAATCAATGTGTACATCTCGCTCAGTTCCTGCCGCGTCAGGCCGCTCTGCACGGCGAGTGCAGAAATTTCGCGCATGTGCTCTTCAATGCGGCGCAGGTTTTCCTCCCGCAGCAGCTCCGTGTTTTTCGGCGCGACAAAGCTGCCCTTGCCGGGGAGCGTATATATGAAGCCCTCGGCCTCCAGCTCGTCATAGGCGCGCTTTGTCGTGATGACGCTGATGCGCAGATCCTTGGCGAGACTGCGTATCGAGGGCAGCGCCTCATCCTGCCGCAGCGCGTCGCCGATTATCTGCGCCTTTATCTGAGAATATATCTGGTCGTATATCGGCACGCCGCTTTTGTTGTCGATGATTATGGTCATACGCGCCACCCCGTTATAACTGTATATATGCAGTATACACAGTTATAACGCCATTGTCAACCGCAAAATTCCGAAATATGCTGTTGGGGCAAAAAAATGCTTGACTTTGTGTGGCCTGTGAATTATAATAACCAAGCTGATAATTGAATAACATGTTCACTTGAGCAAACACGGAGAAGTCGCGTAGTTGGTCGAGCGCGCACGATTGGAAATCGTGTATACCCCATAAGGGTATCAAGGGTTCGAATCCCTTCTTCTCCGCCAAATAAGTTGCCTGATTTGTCTACCAGATAGATCAGGCAATTTTCTTGCTTTTAGGGCAAAAACAGCCCAAAATACTGTAAAATCAGAGAAAACCGGCTTCGGAATGGCGATCACAGCCAGACTGAGGCCGGTTTTTTGCGTTTTCAGGGTAAAAATTCCGCGCACCTTTTGGGGCAAATGCACTGAGCAAAGTAATCGGAAAAAGTTAGCAGTGGGTGGATTTGAACCACGTAACGCCTGAATGGTGGGAGAAAAATCGACAAACGGCGCAGAATTGGCGAGGTAAAATCTTGTGATTTGACAAAGAGCGTGCTATACTTTTAACTGTATAGCTATAGCCTTTGAAGATGTGGTGGATACTCCATAGTACAAAATACATTGACGAACGCTCGTATAAAACTCTTTCTGCAAAATGTACATCTTTGCGTGTTATGCTGATTGCATCCTGCAAAACCGCAAAGGAGAATGTGAAATGAACATAACCGGGGCTTGACTTATCCTTGTTCCCGGTGTATGCTATATCTGTCAGTTCAACTGACAGATACATGGGAGGGAGCATTACTTGCCGCACGAGGAACAACGGGAGAAAAACATCCGGCTGGTTACGGAAAAGGCCCTGGACTGTTTTCTTGAAAACGGAATCGAGAAAACAAAGATTGCAGACATTGCCCGGCTGTCCGGGCTTACCGAGCGTTCGGTGTTCCGGTATTTTGAAACCAAGGCGGATCTGGTTTTGTCTGCTTCCCTGCTGTACTGGAACCGGGTGTTGAAACGCATTGACCGGATGTTTCAGGACGACAGCCCCGGAGACAGCACGACCGGCTTGGAGGATGCGGCAAAACTTTTTGTCTGCTACTCCAGACTCTACCGTGTGGATCCCAAGGGGATGAGGTTCACCCTGGATGCGGAGCTGACGCTGCACAGTGCGGGAAAGCTCCACGAAATTAAGAACCAGCCCCCCGAGCCCTTTGAAGCCTCCAACGGTCCCATGGCCAAGGCTATCCGGAAGGGACTTTTGGACGGCTCCATCAGTCCGGATGTGGACGTGCGGGAGATTTACTACAACTCCTATGACGCAATTCTTGGAATCATGCAGCGCCTTTCCATCGGCGGCACGCCCAGCGCCAGAGAGTTGGACTACGACAGCCGAATGCTCCATTTAAGCCAGCTTTTCGTAAGGGCTTTGAGCGGCAAATAACTTTATACACTTCAAATCCCGATTCATCGGGATTTGCGTACTCCCACTTGTGTCAGTTTGACTGACACAAGTGGGAGAGAAAAAATAACACAGAGAAAGAAGGGCGGCAATGAAAGAACTGAAGCATTTGATCTACTTCGAGAATCTTCTGGAAGACGCAAACAACGAGTTAGTGAGGAAAGCGGAGGCGGAGGGGAACCTTGCCATCGGTTACACCTGTTTCCATGCGCCGGAGGTACTGCTGAACCTGGGGAACTGTTTCTCGGTCCGGCTCCGTGCCCCGCACACCAACTCCATGGAGTTAGCCACCTATTACATGGCAAACAATAGCTGTGAATTTTCAAGGGCGCTTCTGGAGAGGGCGTTGGAGGGCAACTACGGCTTTCTCCACGCCATGGCCGGCGTTGACGTCTGCGAAGCCAACAACCGCGCCGTTGAGAACATGGAGATCATGCATATGCAGGGAGAGGACAAGAAGAAGTTCTTCTACTGCAATCTGGACATCCCCTACTCTGACGATGAGGACTGCGTTGAGCATATCCGTGAACAGCTCTCCCGAAAGATACTGAAGCCTCTGCGGGAAAACTACGGAGTGGACACTTCGGACGCCGCCATCCGCGCGGCAGTCCGGGAGCACAACGAGGTCTGCCGCATCCTCACGGAGATCGGGGAGCTGCGCAAGCTGGACCTTCCGCCCATAACCGGATATGAGTTTGCCGTTCTGGTTCTGGTGAGCTATACCTGTCCCAAGCGGCTGATTCTGCCCCTGCTACGGGAGACGCTGGAGGAGATCCGGGTTCGTCAGGTTGACGCCGAGAAGAATTACCGGGTTCGGGTGGCAGTGGTCGGTTCCGAAATCGATGATCCCAATCTGATCAGGCTGATCGAGAGCTGCGGCGCTCTGGTGGTGGCGGATCGCTTCTGCTACGGCAGCTTTCCCGGCCGGCAGGAGATTGCGCTTTCCGAGCAGGAGGACGCCCTGACTCAGGTCTGCCGCTGGTACCTGCAAAACACTGAGTGCCCCCGCCAGAGCGCTCTGCACAGGGTCAAATACCGCAATGACCATGTGGCTCAGCTCGTCAGGGATTTCAGGGCGGACGGCGCCATTTATGAGCAGATGAAGTTCTGCACCTACTGGTCCTATGAGCGGGTCATTGCCAACCAGATCATGCCCAGAGATTACGGGATTCAGGTTCTCTCCATCGACAGACCCTATATCGTGGGACAGAGCGGCCAGCTTCGCACCAGAGTGCAGGCTTTTGTGGAGAGTATTGAGATGAAGAAACTTCGCGCAGCCCGAAAGGAGGAGAAATAACATGGCATATGACCCCAAAACCGGCAAGGGATTGGGCCGGTTCTACGACGCCAATCACCGTGCTTTCCGCGCCCGCGAATGGCGCGGCTTCCGGGACACCTTTTACGACTTTTTCCGCTGGCTCTATCTCTACGGCTTCATGGCCGTAAAGCTGGGCTGTCACCCCATCCTCATGGTAAAAGCCATGATGCGCTACCGTTGGATGGTGTCCTATCTCACCGCCGCACACATGGTGGACCGGCACACCATGGGTCTGCGCGGCAAGGAGCTGCGCTATGCCCACAACCAGTTCTTCTCGGTTCTGCACAACTCGGTTCTCGGTGTGCGAGACATAATCGTCCGGGACGAGAACCTGCGCCCCCACAGCAAGCGGGCCGCAAGGCTGCGGGAGAACACCGTAATGTTCGACGAGATGACCCCTCATTTGATCATGATGGGCTTTCCCACGGTCAAGTGGATCGACATTGCCATGTTTGCCATCGGTCTGCCCTCAGAGGTGGATCAGAACGCCAGCATGTACTACATCGACGCCATGGAGCATCTGGGTCTGCCCGCCGATGTCTGCCCGGAACCGGCTGCAGAAAGCGGCTGCGCCGTTGTGGACGACTATCCCCGCGTAGGCAAGTGCTACTTCACCAGCTCCATGCCCTGCGACGGCGCCATTTCCCAGACCAACATCATTACACGCCACTTCAAAGACCTGCCCTCCTTCCAGATCACCCCGCCACAGCGGGTGAATGAGCCGGAAGTGCAGACCTATGCGGTGAAGAATCTGAAAAAAGGCATCGCCTTTCTGGAGCAGCAGTTCAATGTCAAGTGGGACTGGGACGCTTTCTGGAAAAATGCCGAAATGTACAACGAGAGCTCCCACTGCATGATTGAAAAGTGGGATGTGAACTGCACCGATTATCCCCAGGTCTGCGGCGCCGCTCTGGCTCTTCAGCGGGAATATGAGTTCATGGCCGCCGCCTGTATGGATGAGTTCATGCTCAAGACCGACCGCAAGGTCACAAAGATGATGCTGAAAGGCTATGAGCAGGACAAGGCGGCAGATGCCAACAAGCCCAAATACCGCTGCATTGTCTGGGCCTGCCCCGCCCATTATTACACCAATTTCACCTATTGGACACAGCACTGCTGGGGTGTCACCTGTGTCAACGACATGGAGGCCATGCTCAGCTATCTGCCCATCACCATTGGTGACAAGGAACAGGCCCTTGCGGATCTGGTTCGCTGCTACGAAAAAATGATGATGCGTTCCCACACCAATGGCGGCTATGTGAATCTGCTGGATGAGTGCTGGAAGATGTGCGAAAAGTTCAATGTGAACATCGTCATCATGTACGACCATGTATCCTGCAAGAACGTGGGCGGTCTGCACGGCCTGTTTGAGGATCAGGCGCGGGAGCGGGGCATTCACCTCATCTGGGTTCCCCACGATGTTATGGACCCCCGCACCGTTTCCCGCCGCGAGATGCGGGAAGCCTTCAACCAATACATGATCACCGTCTTGCGGGAAGAGCCGCTGGATCCAACGCTGTTGGATTACGAAGACGCACTAAGCTGGTAAAGGAGGATAAAAAATGGCCTGGTACTGGATTGTTCTGATTGTGGCTGCAGCCCTTTTCGGTCTGCTGTTTCTTGCCTATATGACCAATGCGGACATGAAGCTCATTGAGAAGCTGTACGACGCGCTCATCAAATACCACGACAGCAAAACCGTGGAAGAAAAAATCTGATATGAGTCAAAGGCGTTGTCTCAAAACAGCAGAAAGGCTGTTGAGAGGCAGCGCCTTCAATGATATCCGTTCCACGCGGAAAGGATGATTTATCATTGTATCGCGGCATACCCCCCCTCTCGCGCTCGCTCCATGGGGTTTTGGACAGTTGTTGCCGGCGGTATCATTTTCGTCATGTGAATTCTGTAATGAGCAGAGTAATGTCTTATCTGTATCCTTACATCCTTTTATCTTTAGAAAAAGACATTGGAGTACGAGATATACTCAGTTTGCTATGATATTGGCTGGTGTACTTTTGGGGCAAATACCCTGCCTCTACGCACCGTTTGGGGCAAATACAGCAAAAGTCCACCGTAATTTACGGTGGACTTTTTTATAACTGTTGTCCAGAATCGCAGGTCATGATATAATAAGTCCGGTCAGAATTTGCTGCTTATTGGGTGTTTGTATTTGATATGCTGCTTCAATCAAAGAAAAAGAAAATAGAGCAATATCTGAAGGACAGAAACGGTGATCTTTCTGGTTTTGATGAGTTGCTTTCGGATTATCTCAACGGAAGCCTCAAAGCGTTTTTTACAGAGCTGGGAATGACGAAGATACAAATATATATTACATGGCTGAAAGAATATAAATGTATCGACTTGCAAGGCCGTTATAACGGTAATTACGTTGATATCCAGATCGATGAGGCAGGATTTGAGATAGCTGTTGACTCCGATGAGCCAGATATATACGATAGCTATAAGCTTGTATCAAAGAATAATGTATATTCAATTTGCGGAAATTATCTTAAAAATTTTTGAAATATGCAAATTCCGCAAACGGTAAAAGCCCACCGTGATTCTTATAGAATCACGGTGGGCTTTTCTATGCCTGCGGCCTTATTTCAGATATTCATCGAAGAAAGCTTTCAGCTTCTCGAACGGGATGACGTCCATCTGATCGTAAAGATCGGTGTGGTTGGCACCGGGGATGATGAGCAGCTCCTTGTTGTCGCCGGTGAGCTTGCTGTAAGCTGTCTCACTGAAATAGCGGGAATGCGCTTTCTCTCCGTGTACCAGCAGCACGGCAGAGCGAATCTCGCTGCTGTACTGCAGGATCGGCATATTCAGGAGCGAGAGCGGAGAGGTCACATTCCAGCCCCTGTTGGAGTTGAGGCTGCGCGGATGATAGCCGTGCGGGGTCTTGTAATAGGCGTAGTAGTCCTTCACGAACTGCGGCGCGTTCTCCGGCAGCGGATCGACCACACCGCCAGCCAGCGCGTAGGTGCCGTTTCTGTAGTCCTCGGTGCGCTGGGCGTTCATGGCCTTTCTCTTTTCAAAGCGCGCCTGCTCGGAATCCTCCGCGTCAAAATAGCCGTTGGCGGTCACGCGGGTCATGTCGTACATGGTCATG
>ULRB01029507.1_pt1 | contig 15765 bp, 20 predicted proteins | sample 1955051 | NCBI WGS metagenome assembly ULRB01 (sample SAMEA4835671, study PRJEB28245) | human gut metagenome | biome: gut microbiome; material: fecal sample | place: Denmark | collected 2008 | reverse complement strand
TTTTTACCGGATTGTTTGAAAGACCGGAACTTTAGACCTGATTTATTATGCACATTCTCATAATGCGTTTTACACTCCCAATGAAATTTGCATTTATGAGTACAAATTGAAGTTCCGTAATTTCGTGAGTAACACATTGTTTGCATAATTACCTACAATTCATCATGCGCATAATATCTCTAAACCAACCTTTGAGCTTGATTGATTCGTATCTAATCGCGCCCATATTATAAGCATCCATTAGATGCTTAAAGCTGTTCATATTTTTAGCAGTCTTAATAAGCATCACATTTGGCTTGTGGTCATCGGTAGTTGCAGAATACTTAAATGGGCATTGCAAATCAACATCGTCACTAATGTAGTATAGCCAATCAAGCTCGTCAAACCATACGCCAATCCATGTGCCATTAAATCTAATGCTCATTCTGTATTCGCAGTTTTTGGTTTTCTTCTTAATGAAGTCTGTGTCATCCTCAAGCCATTCGTTATCAATAGCGTATGATGCATATTCAGTGCCATTGATAAGCTGCCCAAAACGACTTTTATGCTTATCTTCCTGAAGCTCGGGAACGTCAACATCCTGCACAAGTATATCCTTCGTTTTACCGAATTTCTTATATTGCCCCTCGTAAGGTCTCTCAAGGTAGAAGTATTCAAAATATGGATTTGTCTGCGTTACAGCGTTACCAAGAAAGAAAACTTTAACAATTGGATGGTCTGTACCTGGTCGCGAAATCGTTTCGTACAATTCAAGGAATTTTGTTACTTCGTCAGGCAGATAGGAAGAGCGCTTAATTGCAATAAATTCATCGAAGATAATGAATTGCACGTCAGGGAAAGTATCAGATTTTTGAGTGAATGCATTAGAAAGCTGTACGGCATAGCCACATACTTCACCATCGCAATACAGCGTATTGCTTTCTGCTTTTAGAATATGCCCAGGAAATTCTTTCTGCACAGCAGCGAATAAACGTCCGCCACGTGATATGGTAAGCTTCTTCAGCTCATTCTCTTGCCTTCGCACATAGATGAATTGCCACGTTCTGCCATTTCTTTTCTCATCCAGGTATTTTTTAATGCAGTATTTCAGGCAACCGTATGTTTTACCACCACCACGTAAGCTGATGATAAAATTGAACAGGCAGTTGTGGCTAAGCGTTTTTCCAATGTCCCAATATTTTGAATTATTTTTCATAGCGCAATATCCCGTCCCATCCGCGTCCGTAATTGTCATTCTCGTGACGCTGCACACAAGCAGGCGTAGACCCGCAATTTACGTCTTGGTTTCCACCGATATACATTTGAGTGTGGTTAACTTCGTCAAGAAGAATATCGCCACGCAGCAATTCCGAAGAAGTCCAATAACTCCCAGGAATCCATGTGAACCCAAGTGCGGTGAATCCGCTTCGCATGTTTCCTGTATATGTTGCATTTACATCAAAACCGCCAACGTAAAAAGCCGTGATGATAAATGAAGAACAGTCATAGCTATATCCAGCAGGATTTTTTAGATTTCTGTTTGATTGACTATATGTAATATAGTTGCTAGTTGCTTTTTTAATAGCCCACCTAACAGCTTTTTCAACACTTGCATTCTTAGCTATTGAACCATTTCCAGCCAGCAGTCCTGATATGTGAAGCCCGTCTTTCACAATTTGCTGTACCATTTCAATAATTGAAGTATGGTGACAACCTAATAGCCAGTTTATTCTATTTACGTTTTGCGAGTTAGTTGTGGTTGAACCGTTGAACGCATAAAATGGATAGTCGCTCATATTTGCACCTCAAGATTAAAGTGGAGAACTTCCCTGGGGGAAGTTGTTGCCTATTTCGGCATTATAATATCTGCTGTTTGCGCTGAACACGATTCCGTTCAGGTACAAAATTCCGTCAGCATCAATCGCCAATGACATTTCTCCATTTGGGGAAATAGTCATCTTGGTTAGCTCATCCTCAATGTAAACAGGAATGACAACCTCGCTTGTCGGGCGCATACTTTCTGCCAGCGTTGCAAATGCAGTATTAGAAGCGTACCCAGTTAGTTCTATATTTCCCATGAAAGATACGCTGTTATTAAGTGACATTACAGTGCATTTGTTGTCGGTTGTTGCATTGCTTGAAAGCGTCAGCAGTTGCAAATCGCCTAGTTTAGTATATGGCATTCAAGTCTCCTTTAATAATGCCCACACTAGGCATTAGCAAAGTGTGGGCTTAGTAGTGTAGCAGTCAAAGAAGTTGCTCACAGAGTATGCCTAGCTCCTTTTAATCCCCGTGCGTTTTACCGCAGGCATTCGGGTAGATTAGCGAGTTATTACTCCTTTGGTGCTTGATTCAATTCTAGCTTATTTTCTTTTTCTTTGTCAATCGGCATCTCGAAAATAGCCAAAATCTTTGCAATAGGGATATTGGTGTTAATCTTGCAAATGTTTTCAAGTATAGAAAGAAGTTCCATTCCAGCTATGTAAATAACAACTGTGTATAGTATTTCAGGTGGTATACCCATTTTTGAAAATGGCTCGATAGTAAGAATGAATTCACAGAATCCTGCAACTCCGATAAGAAGCAATTCTCCTATCTTGTTATAAAGACCAGTGCGCATCTTAGTGCTGCTAAGCTCTTTGTTTTTTGCGCCTGCTACAACTCCACTAAGAATGTCAAGTACGATGAAAACGATACAGACAATACATATAGTGCTCATTACTTCCTCACTTTCTCGTAAGCGCAAGCACCTGCGATTGCCCCTATAATGAAGCAGTAGAAGTGCGTAAGCGGCGCTCCCGTCAATGTGTCAATTATTATCTCCATTGGTGATTTTCTCCAACTTTTCATTTATCTCATGAACTTCGTTAGCTATCTCCCATAGCAGATTTGCTGGCGTTGTGTATGATTCTGTCTGCGGCGTTGTGCGAGAATTAAGCGTATCACTGAACCATACGTCATTGAAAATGTCGGTCATTTCATCTTCCTCTTTGTAATTTGGTCTACAGAAATATGTTTGCGGCGGATGCTTATCGTTATCGTAAGTGTAAACTCCAACGCTGTAGTTGCTCCCGCTGTTCCCCTCTATCGTACGGTATGTGTTGCTCTCATGGTCGAACCAAAGAACAAGACCAATATGGTCGAACCACGATTTATCTTCGCGACCGTCAAGGTTGAACACAACGAAATCTCCCGCTTTAACCTCGCTGTCATCTAAGGGACTGCACCAGTCGTACAGTCCCTTAGCGCTCCACGTGTCAGGCGGATTCATTCCAATGTCCCTCATGCAAGCAACAAGGAATCTAGCGCACCATGCCCAGTCAGGATTCTCCCCTGTGTACAGAGAAAGCTCCCCAATGTGCTTCTTGCATTCGCTGATAAGCTTATCTGCTTCCATGATTCTCCTAGCTTGGCAATTGTACAGTAGCAGTCGGGTAAAGCGATGTTGGAATTCCTGATTGAGTTTGGACTTCAATCTTATCTTTTCCGATTGAGTAGGTTTTTCCACTGCCAAACACAGTCAAAGTTCCGTAGTTGAAAGCTTCAATGAAACGGCATGCTGTTCTAAATGCAGGATTTCTAACATCTAAATCATACGTCAGTGTTCCTGTAAGGTCGGTGTTGAACCTGATGCTCAAAGAATTCTGCGTTGCGCTGATTTTCACAGTCGCGCTCCCGTCAGTGACGTTTTGCGAAATAGCGAATGAAGGCGCGCCATTAAGGCAGGAAATGATATACGGTGCAACAATCTCCGTATGGCTTCCTAGTGTGATTCCGTCAGAACCGTAGAAGTCACTGATAGCAAGACCCATATAAGTAAGACCGTAGTGCATATTTGCAGGAATTGTTTTCAAAGCATCGGCAATGGGGTATGCATTAAGATGCCCTGAAAGAAAGCTGTTAACGGCAGTTTTACTCGTTGCATCGCTACCCCAGCAAGCATTGTTGATAAATACATGAACCTCGCAATTCTTAAAAGATTCCCTAATGCGGTTAACGGTATCAAGAATCGTTTGAGCAAATCCAGCAGAAAAGGTGATTCCAGCTTTGAAATCGTTGATTCCTCCAACAATGATAGCTTTAGAGTAGGCACGACCAGCATAGCGTCCACCAGGGGCAGTATCGGCAATAGCACTGTCAAGCTGCGCTGTATACGAATTTTCATCTACGGGATTTCTGAACTTGACACCAGGGCTCGAATAGTTTGAAACGTTGTCGAACATAGCGCCAAGCTTCGTCACAACGTCATCTGTTACCCATTCATCACCAAGAACAAGCAGGTTGTTCTGCGTGGCAGCGGCAAGCTTAACATCAACATTGTCTACAGTTTCAGCTAGTTTGGCATCAACATCGCTCACGGTTTTTGCAAGCTTTGCATCAACTTCGGAAGTTGTCTGATTAAGCGAATCATCAACATGCTTTCTTACTTGTTTGACTTCGATACGATACTGTTCAACCTGGGCATTGTAGTTTCCCGTTTCAGCCCAATACACGGTATCGTCAATGCTTACGCCGATAGGAACGCTCTGCTTTGAAGTGTAGCTGTTCCCCTTATACAAGACGATTGTCAGCGGTTCATAGGCTCGCGAGTTGTCCCATTCGGCTGGTTCAGCGAACAGTGGCATATAGCGCGCTCCGATATATTGCGTAACACTCATTTATCTTTCCTTTCTATTTAGGGTCAACTCTCATGCAATTCCATATAGTGTTAAGCATTACATGGATAGAAGTACCAGTCGGCGGTTGTACCACAGCTACAAGAACAACAGCAATGGTCACTGAATTATCATTAACAGATTCGATAGCAGTATTTACTAATAATGGATTCTTCACAAGATTGTCGTTATATTTACCATTCAAGCTAGCGAATGCTCCGTTGAACACATATTTCCAATCAGTGCCAGGTATTGCTTCCTGATTATTTTTAACGGTAACTCGCGCAACCTTTATTTGTTCATCGGAAGTAAATTCAAAAATAACATCCCTGTTCGTAACAATAGTTTGAAGTCTCTTTACGTTATCGTCAAGCTGCTCAAGCGCAATGGAATTTTCGCCAGGAATCGCTATCTGCTGCATTATGTTTGTAAGCCTGTTGTTAATGAAGTCGGCAATCTCAATCTCTGCTTCGCGCATTGGCTGATTCTTATTTACTAAAGCCATATCAAGCACCTCCCTCGCTCAAATTTGTGAACAGCGCGTTATACGACTGGTGAACCTTTGCAGCCAAATCCTGATACGGGTCGATAGAGCCAGGCGCGCCGTAACCTGTGTTGTCGATAACGCCGCTTCCGTCAACATCGTAGCGAAGAATCAAGCGACCGTAAGTGTATGTTCCGTAAACAGCTCCCGTGTCAAACTCAATATCTTCCCAGCTGTCGGGAATGTAAGCGCAGAAATAACCGTCATCTGTCAGACCGAAGAAAACCATTTTCACAGTCTCGCTTATGAATTCGGGCATATGCTCGAAAATCCATTGCTCAATCTGCTCTTGGTAATAATCCTCGAATCCGCTTTCCTTGAATTCCTCGAAAAGCTTTTCAAGCTCTTCAATGGATTCAGAGTTAGCCTTGATTAGCGTTAGCAGATTGTTGCTCTCTTCTGTAATCCCGTTAAGCTTCTCAACTACCTTGGCAAGCAGCTCGTAATACGAAAGGCTGTCATCGAAAACAGCTGGCAGTACGAATTGACACCAATAGCGCAAACGTGTCTGCACAGTGGTTATGCCATCGTTGATACCCATGAAATCACCTCTTTACCATAGTCCCATGAACAACGATTCAAGTTCCTTAATAATATCCAGGTCGATATTAAGGAATGTTTTACGATATGTCAATAGCAATTCTGATTGAGAAACAGTGAAGCCAGTCTCGCTGTGCTTCCTCGTTCCATCGTAATCGCCTGTGAAGCTGTCGCTGGTGTTGTAGCCAGCAGTGGAATTGGAAGTATTCTCATTGCTTGCGCTAGTAGTACCGTTGTCGAAAGTGACGTTGGTTGCGTAATCCATTGAAGATATAGCATCTGTGTCAAGTCCGTTCATAGGCGTATCTTGGAACACATTCCTGTCTGTAGATTCGCTGCTGCTGCTTCCATTTGCAGTCGAATTTGAATGCGATGAATTTGTTACGGTCTTTTCCGTTTTCTCATCGCGCGCCCATGTCTCGCTGTAATCCTTTCCGAGTGTCAGCAGCGGTTCTATCTTGATTCTCTCGGATTCGTAAAGCTGGTTGTAGTAAGGCATAATCTCGTGCATAGTCCTTCGTAAGTACCATGCGAATATGCCAAGCGTCTCGAATCCGATTTCCCTAAAGTAATATGCGCGGATAATCTTGTTGTTAAGAGTTTCCCGATACGTCTCATCGAAAATCGGATAATCGTAAAGCCCGAGCATCCTGTAGCAGTCTTTCCAGTTCGATTCGTCATTAGGCTTTCCAATGTCTTTAAGATGCTGTTCTATCGGGAATCGCAGAAGTGTCGTGTATTTACTCATAGCTAACACCAGCTTTCCCGTCATCCATATTCGTCACAGGCACTTGCACATCGCCTGTAGCTCCCGTTCTGATGTATGTGCCGCTGCGGAAATCAACATCAACGTCAAGACCGAAAAGGTTGTTAATCTCATCGCAGGCTTGCTTGCGCGCGTTAAGGCGCGTGAAACGCTCTGCTTCAACATCGCCCATGTTGTTTATAACCTCATCGCTGATAAGCCGTTCCTTCTTGTCGGTGTTGACATTTTCGATACCAAGGTAGGTAAGCGCTTCGTTCCAAAGCTGGTGCTTGTAAACCTGCATCTCGTTTGCAACGAAAGGCGTTGTAATGTCGAACACTTGGAAGTTGTCCATATCCAGGTTCTTGTTACCATGAACCCAGTTCCTTCCCTCATCAACTTCCTTTGCCGCGTTAAGGTATGTCAATCGTTCCTTTTCATCGCATCGTATTACGCGCGCGGTTCTCTGCTGCTTGCAATTAATGTCTATCGTTCGCTGAACCTCGCTAAGCCGATACGCATATTGCCACAGCGTCATCCACATAGGAACACGAAGATAGTTGTTGAAGATGATAACGGAATTATCCTCGTTGCAGTCATATTGGAAGCCATTTACAGCGTATGCGCACCTGCTCTTAGGGTACTCGTACATGTCCCATTCGCCCTGAAGAAGAAGCGGAAGAACAGCATATCCTTCGGGCGCTCTTCGTTTCTCATCGGATTTAAGCATTTCATCATAGAAGAAACCAACGAATCCGTCCCTAAGAAGCCAAAACTCAAGCATCCTGCTGTCAACTCCTTCGGGAAGGTTGTCCCATTTGAACACGCTTATAGCTAAATTCATCAATCGCCACATGAACATGGTCGCAGTGTCCTGGTTCGTTAGGAAAGTTTCAGCGTTCTGCGCCCTCTGCCCATCCTGCATGATTCCAGGCGGAATCATTCCGTTCGGCATGAACATACCTGTATACATAGTCACCTCCTAAAGTGAATTGTCCTGCGAATAATCGCCAAAGCCCGTTGTCGTGTGCCAAAAAGTTATCCCGCTATCGAAACACCTTCGGATAACGTCAAGCGCTGCGGCAGGCGTTCCCCTACCGCGCGTGAATGGCGCTTCGTTTCCCGATGCGCTGTTAAGCGAACGCGGCGCGCTGTCTACCGTCTGCACGTAATTCCAGCTCGGGCGCGATGTGATGTTAACAGGCTCTATTCGCTCGATAGCATATCCCTTCTTGTCGAAGTAAGCATCAATCTGCTGTGCTATTTCCGCTTTTACGCATATTTTCTGCGCGTGAACTCCCTGCAAGCCCACGGAATATGCAAGGTCTGCGCTTGTCTGTCCCCTAGCCTGGTTAGGCTGCTTGCTGGCGTTGTATACGTTCGCAGCAGTCTGCGCAGCGCCCATCACGCTAGACCCGATAAGCGCCTGCCCTGCCGTTGCCTTAAGAGCGGCATCGCGTTCGGCAACTCCCGCGAATGCAGTCATTCCAGCACCCCTAAGCGCTGTCGCTTCACTTGTGTTCGCTGCTGCTGCTGCCAGCGAAGTTCCTCCCGTAACCAACCCCACTGCAACGCCTGCAACGGTAAGCGCGATTGTCGCTCCGTTCTGCGCAAGCCAGTTTGTGAATGTGTTGCTGGTAATGCTTCCACGCGTTCCGCACATAACAGGGAAGCCGTCATCGAACCCGAGCCTTCCCATGTACTGTGTTGGGAACACGTAAGCCTGGCAGGTAAGCGTTGGTCGATATTTGATACCGATGGTAAGCGAATCCATGAATTCGTAACGAAGTTCTGTATTGCTCCCGTTGTAGTCCGTCAGGTTGCAATAGGTATAAGGGTAATATAAAAGCTTGGCGTTGCGCGGCGTGTAACCGTCAACAGTCGTTCCCCATTCAGGCGCTTCAAACGTTGCCGTAATATCTCTGTTGCTATCCTGCGGCGTGTTTGTCTCTTTTGATACAGTTCCATCGAATTTATAGAAGCTCGGGATTGATATGATTCCAACTATCGAATCTGTAGAGCCAGCTTGATTCATCCTTTTTACGAATTCTTGCGCTTTCTCGCTTCCTGCTCCTACGGCATCCAGCGCATATATGGTAAGCGGCGCTCCTTGAGCTACACCACGTGAAGTAACAGGCTCGGTTGCAACTGCTACAACACCTTCAGGATTCCACGGTTGGAATAGGTACTCAAGCGTTCCGAAATCAACATCGGAAGCACTGAATATTCCAATGCTGCCAGTGCGGAAGAACATATGCTTTTCCGCATCAACCTTGTAAATCAATGGGAAATCGGCTTCGGGCGTGTAAAGATACTTCGAGCTTTCGCTTGGTGGCGTTTCTCGCGCGATAAAGCAGCTGCGAATGTCCCAATCCCCGTCGTAAAGATACGTTTGGAAAATGTCGGTCTCAAGCACAATCTCCGTGGTGTTGTCGTTTATGTAATTGACTGAAGTCACGAAACAATAGATATACGTGTCCGATACAGACGAATTCTGATACATGCAATAGTTGCACGAATACAGTCTGTCTGCTTCGATAGCTACTTTCAAGCGCCTTTCCCTTCCGATATACGTATAGGTATCGCTTGTGATATACATCTGCGCTGCAATATCCTCATACTGCTCGCTTCGGTTGTTATACAGTCGCACGTGCTTATAGCCGTTGTCCCATGGTACAGAGCCAAAAAGAACAACGCCCTCAGGCGTGTAATTAGGTAACATTCTTATCTCCCAAACAGCACGGCATGGTCTCCCATGCCGTGCAAAGTCGATTTTCCTATGCCGTTACTGTGATAGCGGCAGTTCCAGTCTTACCATCCTTTGCCGTAGCCTTGACGGTAATGGTAGCTCCTACTGCTTCATCCTTAGCGATGTGAAGAACGCCCGAAGTCGCGTCAATCGCTGTATCGGCGGAAAGTTCCTGCTCGCTTTCGATAGACCACGTTACGGTTTTCTCGAAAAGACCAGTTCCCTTCACGTCTGCCAGCATCGCGATGCTCGTTCCTACTGCCGCGTTGGCAGCTGCAGGCGATACGGTAACGCTAGTGATAGAGCTTTTCTGCGAAGTGAAGATAATCGCATTGGCAAAAGGCGATACAGAGAAAGTTTTCCATACATGATAGAAATACTGCCAGTAAAGACCCTGCCCGTTGTAGTTCTCCGTGAATTGCTCAAAGTTATCGAACACCATGAACCAATCCTCATCGAACTTGGCAGCATTGATATTCTGCAATGCAGTCTTTTCAGTGCTGGTGAACGGCTTGTAATCATCATCGCCCTCGAAAAGCTCTGCAAGACGTTCCTCGTCATCGGCATCGAATTCCCACGCGTCAACGGGAATGCGCTTGGAAATATAGTCAACCTCTCCGATGTTGAAAGCGGAAGCAAGCACCTTCACGCCAAGCACGGCTTCAGACTTGTTAGGCATGATAATAACCTGCTTATCAATCGGCGTTGAAGTCCGAACGCCTGCACGGTTGTAGGCAGTCTTAAGGAACTTCATGTTGTTGGTGTACTCGCGATAGCTGGCGATGATGCTCTCACGGTCATCCTGAGTTCCGTCAATTGCAGGCGTTACGACCGTATAGATTCCGCCATTTAGCGCTTCTCGGCAAAGCATGTATTTCATAGTAAGGAACTCATCAAGCTGCATTCCCGTGGAAAGGGTATCAACGATTCGCGCAATCAAGTCGGTAAGCTCCCCGTATGAAAGAAAAGCCTGGCGCAACTGCGCGGTTGTGATGGTAACCTTATAGAACTTTTGGAAGTTCATGGAATGGAACGCTGCGCGAACATCGGGAATCTCGCGCTTGAATACCTCTTTCTCAGCCTTGCTAGGGTTGAATGAATGCGGTTTCGCTATGTTTGCGAAAATCTCTTCAACCGTCTCACCGTACTCAAGCTTTCCCTTCTTGAATACAGCCCATGGATTCTCCCATAGGCGCGATGTGACAAGAACGCGCCCGATTCGGTTGACAAGCGCAGTAAGGAACGCGTTCTGATAGGCTTGATAGCTCAAAATGTAATTGCCGATGTTGTGGATAGAACGTGTATCATCGGGAACTCGTACTGCATTAGCCATTTTTAATCTCCTCTACTAGTCCTTCTGCCAGCAGCGCGTCACGCAGCTGCGGCGTTTCATTGATAATCGCTTCCAAGCAATCTTTCCCGAAATTCGGGTTGCTTTCCATTGCCTTGGCAGCTCCCAGTTCGGCTGCTGTGGGTTTAGTTGCCATTTAGATTCTTCCTTTCTGTGAACAACGTTGCGAACGTCATAGGTTTCTCTTGCTCCAGCACTTCCCCTGCTGCCACATTCTTAGCCTTCTGCGGCGATGACAGGAAAGCATTCGCGAACTTGGTCTTTGCTTCTCCAAGTTCCTGCTCAAGGCTGTCCCGAGCAGATACCGCTTCATCATAGCTGCGTTGCAGCTCATCGCGCTCTGCCGTAAGGCCTTCAAGCGAAGTCTGAAGCTCATCAAACGAAGTCTGAAGCTCACGATAAGATGATGCTTCCATCACATCGGCTTCCTCCTGCCCTTCAGCAAGCTCTTCAACAAATACATATGGCATTCAAATCACCTCACTTTCATCATTACGAATGATATTTCCAGTTTGCTCCTATGTCAACGGTAAAGAAGCAAATTCCTGGCAAGAGTTACAACAAGCACGACCATCACAATCCACATAACTCACTCCCTTATCTGCATCTTGTCAGGCTCAAGCACGATACCTCCTTTAACGCGATGCGTGTAAAGCTTACCATCGTACTCGCTCCCGAAGTCGAAATTGTCTATAGTCACGTATTTATGGCATTGCTTCGGCATCCCTGCAACATGGATAGTAGGCTCTTCGCTGCCAACCTCGTATTCCATGTAGCATTTCGCACGAAGAAACTTAGCCTGCCAAAAAGTGCTTTCATGCTTCCATGCCCCAAGCCTAACATCATCAACGTCTATGCAATCGGGCACTTCAGTCCCAACAAGGTGGATGCTGTCCGTATCGGCGTATATGAATCTGTCGTAAACCTTCTGCGCTGTCGTTATAGTCTTGTACCTCGCCCATGCTGTTATGAAAACTCCCACAGGCAAATATATGGGCTGTCTTTCCTGCGGCGGCAGGTCAACATATTTAAGCACATCATTTACCAGCATCGGTCTGCGCGAATACACGGTTGTCCTTGTCGCGAATTTACCGTAAAGCGAATTGAGCATCAGCTTCGCAATCTGCCGCATTCCCGCGTTTCCGTCAATTGTTGCCTGATTCTTTACTCCCACCCACTTGTTTACATATCCGCTGAAAAGGAACTTGGCGCTCTTGAAATAATATCCGCCGTGCCAGCGAAGATTGTAGACGTGGTATTGCTGCTTTATAAGCTCCCAATCAACAGAGCTTATAGTGAATGTAACTTCACCATCGCTTTTCTCAAGGTATTCCGTCTGCTTGAATCTGAAATTCCCCTTCAGCTGAATGCACGGGATATGCTCATCGCGCAAACGGAAGCAGCATGTAATCTGCGCAACCCACAGGTCGTAGGCTTCTATCTCCTTCGGCTTCCCCGAAAACCACACAGGATTGCCGTAAGGCAACCTTTCATCTGCGCAGCTTGCCATTACGCTCGGATATAGGCTGTTAACATCGAACACGATTCCATCTGCTATCCGCTTCCCCTGATATTTAGGATTAACCCACGTGAAACCCCCCCTGTAAGCCTTGCGAATGAACGCATCCTCTTCATCGTCAAGCTTCGGAAACCAGCATCGAAATCCCTTCATTCCTCCTTGCATAGCCTTGTAATCGGAAAGAGCGTTGCTTCCGCATGTCATCTTTGTTAGACCCTGTTCCAAGAATTTCTCTATTACAAGCGCGGCAATCCTCACATCGTTGTCTATGTACGCAATCTCTTCCTCGGTAAGCTCATGCCCTATTTCCCTCTTCGCAGCATAGTCAATCTCACCTTTGAGCAACGGAAGCTGGTAAGCTTTAGCCATTTGCTCGATTGAAAGCGGAATAATCTTCAGGCTGTCAAGTATGTGAATCTCATGCCCATGGAAATGAATGTCTATGCAATAAACCTGGTTCGCATCGCTGATAATAGTTGAATAAGTACCCTCATCCTTGCATTTAGGATCATCGCACCACACCCATCCGTTCCTCTCAAGGTAATCCATTATGAATGCCCCATCGAATGCAAGGTTGTGGAAATACACTGTGCAGCTTTCCTGTTGCCTGCACCAATTTATGAACCACTCAAGGCAATTGCCGCGCTCTATGTTGTCCACATTTCCCACCTCGCACACAGCAGCAGCCCATACGCGGCAATCATCCCTATCAACGGTTGTCTCGAAATCAGCTGTGTAGCATCTACGCGGCATATCATCGCCTTCTAAATCGTCACCGAAAGTGCTTTCCTCGGGCGAAGTGTACTCTTCCCCGAACGTCATGCATATGCTTCCCGAATCAGACCCCATAGCCAACAGCCTGTTAGCCTTCGGAACTGTCGAACACATTTCGCTAACCAGCATAACCAGCAGACCTAGCCTTACCAACAATGTAATCAACTGCCCTCATATGGCGAACATCGTAAGGTGTCATGACATAGGGATTCTTCTCACCGCCGCTTACCGTGATATAGTCAGGGTCTAGCTCATCGCGTCCAAGAGCGAACATTTTGTTAAGAACATCGGTCTTATTCTCGGCAAGCCAATCAAGCGCGTCAATCAAAGCCCGGTAGCCAGGCATTTCAGCGTGCATGTTAATCGGGTCTGTCCATACTCCCCTATATACCTCATACATCGCAGTAGGCGTTACCTGCGCTCGCTTGTTCCTGGCATCTTCCTGCTCCCATTCCTCCTTGGTCTGCGCGTCAATATCCTCAACGCTGTCATCGGGTTCTCCCTCATCCTGTGCCAAGTCAGTTCCATTCACAAGCGTTGCATATTCGGGGTCTGAAATATTTACAAAATCAACGAATTCGTCACCATCGTAAAATTCCGTCTCAACGTTCTTCCTAGTAGCCAACGCCTGCCGCTTCACTGCTCGTTTATTAAGCTCTTTCTCTCGCTTTGCATACTTGGTAGTAATAGCTCCTCTATCAGTTCTTACCAAATCCAGCGCATTCGGGTTGACGCTCTTCAGGATTCGCGTAAGCTCGCTGCTCCTTCCGCGCTTCGCGTCATTCGCATATCCCACTATTCGCCTGAAGTCATTTACGTTCGTGATTCGCGCCATAACGGATGACGTTGTTACGCGCTGTGGAAGAAATCGTGATAAATTTGGCGCTCCGATAGAACGATAATAGTTCTGCTTTCGCGTGATAGCGCCGTTGTACGCTCGCACGGCTGATGCAAGTCTCTTCAGGCGCGCCGCGTTCCAAATGAAGCTAGGCATTAGCGTCCACCACCTTCAGGCGAATTTCATCGCAAGAGCGAATAACCTTCCCGTAAGGCGTTAGAACGCGGAAACCACGCGTCTCCACAACCTTGTATAGCTGAAATACCGCTATAAGGTCGCTTTGCACCCTGAAATGGAATCGTCTGCTCATGCTATCCGTCATCCAGTCGCATTTCATTGTAAGGCGCGTATAGAAATTGCGCTCATGCGTATGCGAAGAAAAATAGAACCTGTACCCTTGCCAATCATGAAAGAATGGCGTTCGCTCCAAATCGTAGCAAACGCCATTTCTTGTAAGATTACCCATATTTATCACCACCTTCACAAAATCACGACAAAAATAAATGGGCGCTTTCGGGCGCGCCCGTACCCATAGACGAACTAAAACGGAATATCTTCCTCAATGAATTCAACTGCCGTGTATTCGCGGTTTTTCTTTGAAATCTGCTTCTTGAAAAGCAATGCAACGCTAGCAAGCTGTTCTAATACTTTCTCCTTGCTTCCGAAATCGCTTTCCATCATACGAACATCGGTCGTGATGATTGAATTGCCGAAAGCGAATTTCTTCGGGTACTCACGGAACGAAAGCACGATGAATTCCCCGCCTTCGTTGTCAATGAACCCGTAATCATTCACATGAAGCTTTTCACCAACAGGAATATCAATTTTGTCGGCATTGTCCATAAATGGAATTCCCTTGCCGCCATTGAACTTATCAAAATAACCCATGATTGTCCCCCTTAAATCTCTTCGCGCTCAACTGCGATTGACTGCAAATCCTCGATACGGAATTTGTAAAGAACTTTACCCTTGCGCTCCGCATAAACATCCATGCCGCGTGGGCAATCGTGCCCAGCTTCCTTAATGATAGAACGGATTTCCGCCTTTGAAAGCGAACCAGCTTCAACATCTGCAACGGGAACGCGCATCAAATCAAAACGCCCGTCATCCGCTTCCCGCATTTCTCGAAATCCAACCTCAAACTTGTAAAGCGTAAGTTGCTTAAGCATGGCAACTCCTTTCATACTCGCGCCCGTGCGCCCTTTGCCCACAGATTAAGCGCGTGGTTACGGAATCAGCGGCAATTGTCACAGATTCCGCAAACCGCGATTAATCTTCACTATACAAGGTACAAATTTTAACAATGGCTGATTCAGCTTTCTCAAGCAAATCACTTCTGCAAATGCTAAGTTCAATAATCTCATTAACCTCAGTCAGCGCGTCAAGCGCATAAGCCCTTACATTTTCACGTGTTGAAAAATCCTGAACCCTAGTCAAGCACCTAATCGCGCGCGCCGCATTGAAATAATTTGGATTGCACGTTTGAGCAAGATAATCGCATAATTTTCTAATAGCGCATTTAGCAAGCGTATTCTTTTGCTCAAAATCAATTTTTTCCACAATTGCCCCTTTCATCCCCATGCTGTTTTCCCACATACTCATAATACGCCTATTTTCGCGAAAATTCGCGAAAAATAGGCGCTTCACATTTTTACCACAATGGAAACATTGGCAACCATTTCCCGAAATTGTACCAATAAGCCAAATGCAGCATGAATTTAACGAACAGAAAAAACGCGCATGAACCAACAATGCACCAAAACAGGTCTTTTTTATCCATAATTCTACCTCACAAAATACGCGTCATTATTGCGCCCCGTCATGATAGCGCGCATATTCTCGCCTGTTTCGGGATTCGGAAAATCAAACGAAACGGTGAAAAATTGGCATGTGTGCGAAGTTATGCGGAAGTTGAACCCACCCATACGCTCACATAGCGCCCAACAATTAAAAGCAGCTCGCTGCTTCGCGTATGACGGATTTTTTATACACCTCAAAAATAGATTGTGGCAATTCGCGCCCAAACGCGTCATGTGTTGGGGTCTCGCTCACACGCTTTCGCGGATGAACG
>ULRB01031754.1_pt1 | contig 15882 bp, 15 predicted proteins | sample 1955051 | NCBI WGS metagenome assembly ULRB01 (sample SAMEA4835671, study PRJEB28245) | human gut metagenome | biome: gut microbiome; material: fecal sample | place: Denmark | collected 2008 | reverse complement strand
CGCCTCTGGCAGCGTTCGGGGAGCAAAAAAGCGCAGATGAATCCGGCGACATGCTAATTGTGCAAAAAAAACGACAGTTTGCGCCAAAATGCGGATAGGAAGATGGCAGTGTGCTATAATCTGATATGAAAAGTGAATCCGGCAGAACGAAATCTGATTCGATTCCGTTTCCGGTCATCGTTCCGTCCTCCTCTTGGAATGATGACTGCCCTTCCCATTAATCCCTTCGGCTTCTCCTCTTGCCGAAGGGATTTCTTGTTGCAAGGGAAGGGACGACTGTCAAAAACGGAACGTATTTTGCCAATCAAAACAGAATAGGAAGCCGAAATGACAGGTTTTGAAGTGAATGCACAAAATGGGCGGAAAGCGTGCTAAAATGGCATCATCAAGCTGGGAAGGGAGAAAAACAGATGAAACAGGTATTCAACCCGTATTTGCCCGCAGGGGAGTACATCCCGGACGGTGAGCCGCATGTCTTCGGCAATCGGGTGTATGTGTACGGCTCGCACGACCGCTTTAACGCCGCTATCTTCTGCGTCAACGACTATGTGTGCTACTCCGCGCCGGTGGACGATTTGTCCGCGTGGCGCTACGAGGGCGTTATCTACAAGAAAAAACAAGACCCGCTGAACAAGCTGGGCATCCGCCTGCTGTTCGCACCGGACGTGGTGCAGGGCGTGGACGGGCGCTATTACCTCTATTATGCCTATGATTTCCTTGGACGCATGGGCGTGGCGGTCAGCGATAAGCCGCAGGGCCCGTATGAATACTACGGCCATGTCCGTTATGCCGACGGGCGCGAGTGGGGCAGCCGATCCGGGGATGAGTTCCCGTTCGACCCCGGCGCGCTGGTGGATGACGACGGGCGCGTCTACCTCTACTCCGGCTTTGCGACGAAGGTGCCGTTCATCATGAGCCGCTTCCATAACCTCCGCAATTCCGGCGGCGTTGGCATGGAACTGGAACAGGACATGCTGACCATCAAGGATAAAATCCAGCTGATTTTCCCGCAGAAGGACAACAACCCGCCGAAGGATTTCATGGGACATGCCTTCTTCGAGGCAAGCAGCATCCGCAAAATTGACGGCAAGTACGTTTTTGTGTACTCGTCGGAGAACAATCACGAATTGTGCTATGCGGTCAGCGAACATCCGCTGTCCGGCTACCGCTACGGCGGAACGCTGGTGGACTTGGGCGACCTGTACATGGAGGACGGAACCTCCGACGAGACGCGCGGCACGAACTACCTCGGCAACACCCACGGCGGCATGGCGGAGCTGAACGGGCAGTGGTACATCTTCTACCATCGCCAGACGAACCAGCACTCCTACTCGCGCCAAGCCTGCGCCGAACCGCTGAAGCGCACGTCCGACGGCGGCTTCCAGCAGGCGGAAGTGACCAGCTGCGGTTTGAACGGCGGCCCGCTGGACGGTATCGGCGAATACGAGGCGCGCATCGCCTGCAACCTGTGGAGCAAGCACGGCGTCGCCCGCTACGACAAGCGCTTTAATAAGAAGGAACACCCGTATTTCACCCAGAGCGGGCGCGACGGCGATCCGGCGGCGGTGCAGTATATCGCCAACATGCGCGACGGCAGCGTATGCGGATTCAAGTACTTCCAGATGCACGGCGCGAAAGCCATTCGGTGCGCCGTCAGCGGGGGATGCCGCGGCAATATCGAGGTCAGCGATACGCCGGAGTTCGCGACGCTGGCGGCAAGCATCCCGGTCGAAGCCGGAAAGACCGTGATGAACGTCACCGCGCCGTTCCGTATGCCGGATGGTGTGAAGGCGCTGTACTTCCGCTTCCGCGGCGAGGGAGCAATGAATTTCTTCACGTTTGAACTCAGCTAAGAGGCGAATTATGCTGGTATTCTGCTGATGCTCCTGCTGTTCGGCGCGGCGCACGGGTTCTATCTGGACGACCGCAAAACGGCGTGCAAGGAAATGGAAGCATTCCTGAACGAGATTGATCGGTAACAAAAACGCACCTCCCCCAACCGGGCAGAGGTGCGTTTTTGGTTACAGTTCTTTGTCATCCAGCCGAATCGCGTCAATCAGCGCCTGCGGGGTGGAACAGTTCGCGCCGAACCGCTTCTCCGCGCGAAGCCCTGCCAGCGCGTGAATCAGCACGCCGTACGCTGCCAGCGCACTTGTGGAGAGCGACGTGGACAGCCGATTCCGCTGGCATAGCAGCGCCGTCAGGATGCCGGACAGCACGTCGCCGCTGCCGCCTTTCGCCAGCGCGGGCGTGCCGTAGAGGCTGATGTACGTCGCGTCGCCGTCGGACACAAGCGTCCGCGCGCCCTTGAGCAGCACGCAGCAGCCGCACAGGTCATGCAGCCGCGATAGGGCATCCAGCGGCTCATCAAGAATGAACTCGACGTGCTGTTCCAGCAGGCGCGCCGCTTCGCCGGGGTGCGGCGTGATGATGTCCTCCTCCTTCAGCGGGAGGATGCCGTCGTGCGTCGCCAGCAGGGTTAGCGCGTCCGCGTCCCAGACGATGGGGCAGTCCGCCTCGGCGAACACGCGCAACAGCATCGTCACGTCCGGGGTTAGCCCGCAGCCGCAGCCGATGCAAGCCGCGTCCGCCTTGTCCAGCGTCTCGCGGGTGATGCGCGCGGCTTGAGGCGTCAGCAGCCCGTTTGTTTCGGGCAGGGGAACGCACGTCGCGCCCGGCGCAAGCACTTGCAGCATCGGCAGCAGACTCTCACGGCACAAAAGCGTCGTCAGCCCCGCACCCGCGCGGATGCAGGCATTGGCGCAGAACGCCGCCGCGCCGACCATCCCGCGCGAACCGCAGAAAATCACCGCGCGGCCGCAATCGCCCTTGTGAAGCGCGGGTGTGCGGGCAAAAAGCGGCGCAAGCGCGGCAGGAGAGAACGTCTCCAAACCGTCGAAGCCAAGGTCAATGTCGTCGCCGGGGCGGATGAGAATCGGCTGCACGGTGATTTTGCCCGTGTATTCGACGCCCTGCCGCAGAAGCAAGCCCTGCTTGATGCGGTGGAACGTGACCGTCTCCGCCGCGCGGACGACATCAGCACCGAGCGTGCGCCCGGTTGTGCCGTCCAGTCCGCTGGGAATATCCACCGCGATAACTGGAATCTGCGGATGGTCGTTCAGACGGTGGATGAGAATCGCCGCGTCGCCCTCGATGGCGTGATTCAGCCCCGTGCCGTAGAGTGCGTCCACCACGGCGGCGTACTCGGCGACATCCACCGCGTCGGCGCTGGGCAGAACGCGGACGCCGTGCAGCAGCGCCAAGGTACGGTTCGTCAGTGCATCGCCGCGGACGGCGCTGGTCACTTCCCACACGTCTGCCTGACCGCCGCCTGAGCACCAGAGCCGCGCCGCCGCATAGCCGTCGCCGCCGTTATTGCCGGGACCGCAGAGGAACAGCACACGGGCGGATTTCGGTGCGTGGCGGGAAATTGCTGCGGCTACGCCCTGCGCAGCGTGTTCCATCAGCAGAATACTGGGCGTGCCGGTTTCGGACATGAAAAGCGTTTCCAAGGATTTCATCTCGTCGGGCGTAATCGTTGTCATGGAAGGCAGCCTCCTCCGGAAAGTCTCTTCCATTAGTATAGCGTATTTTCAGGAAATTGCAAGCACTCCGCAGATTTTCGGCTTTTTTCCTGTGCATAACGCCGCCGTGTCGCTTCGCCGCCGCGCAAATGGCGGACGGACTTGTTGTACGCCAGCAGCGCCGATACCTCGCGGGCGAGGGCTGCATCCGCCTGCGGAAGGTGCTGGAGCATGTCTTTGTGGATGCCGGATTTGGAGAGCTGGAACGCGGCGGCAGTCTGCCGGATGGTCGTCCGGTGGCGGAGCATATAGCGCGCCTCGGCAATGCAGCGCTGGGCGATGGCTTCGTCCATGTGCGAAACCTCCTTTTTGCGCTTCTGCATGGTCGCGCAGAAGGCTTTGCAGGAGGATATGAGCCGAAAACGCCCCTAATGACCGGCAGAGGGAAGCGAAAAATGCCGAAAAAACGGGCATTTGCGGGGATTTTCCGAAAAACGCCCAAAAAGAATCAAAAAATCCGCAAAAAAATTCATTTTGGGGGTTGACAAACTGCTGAAATGGGTGTATACTTAAGAAGTCGCCTGCAGGACATGCAAGAGACACGGGAACGACGGGGTGTAGCGCAGTCTGGTAGCGCACGTGCTTTGGGAGCATGGGGCCGGGGGTTCAAATCCCTTCACCCCGACAGCTACTACTCTCCTTCGGATGGGAAATATGGCCCCGTGGTCAAGTGGCCTAAGACACCGCCCTTTCACGGCGGCTACTCGGGTTCGAATCCCGACGGGGTCATCCTTCTTCTTTTCCCTTCCGTATGGGCCTTTAGCTCAGTTGGTTAGAGCAACCGGCTTATATCCGGTCGGTCCCGGGTTCGAGTCCCTGAAGGCCTACTTTCTCAGGTGGCCCGGTAGCTCAGTTGGTTAGAGCGCCAGCCTGTCACGTTGGAGGTCGAGGGTTCGAGCCCCTTCCGGGTCGTCTACTTTCTGGTTTGAACTTCGCAGGTGCTACCAAGTAAGCAATGCTGGTGTAGCTCAATTGGCAGAGCAGCTGATTTGTAATCAGCAGGTTGCGGGTTCAAGTCCCATCGCCAGCTCCATTCTCTGGGTTACAGAGAAATTTCATATGGATGGGTTCCCGAGTGGCCAAAGGGAGCAGACTGTAAATCTGCCGTCACCGACTTCGGTGGTTCGAATCCACCCCCATCCACATTCTGCGGGAATGGCGGAATTGGCAGACGCGCTAGATTCAGGTTCTAGTGAGGGCTAACTTCATGCAGGTTCAAGTCCTGTTTCCCGCACCATAACTGGACACCGGTTTTGATACATTTGTGTATACAAACGGGTGTCCAGTTTTTCTTTTAAGCATTACGGAGGAAAATATTATGGGGGGATTCGAAACTCTGCAAAAGCACTTATCATCAAAGACGGAAAAATGGCCGCTATCAAAATCAGAGATGCTGGTGAAGAATGGTATATTATGCCTGGCGGTGGTCAAGAAGCAGAAGAAACGCTAAATGAAGCTGTTTGCCGTGAAGTATCAGAGGAATTAGGTATTGCTATAGAGTGCAAAGAATTGCTTTTTGTAGTGGAAGGTGTTCATGGCGAAAACTTTCATCGTGTCGATTTGGTTTTTTCTTGTGAATATATTGATAACATACCGGATGCTGTTCTTCATGGAGATACGAATCAAGTTGGCATAGGATGGCTGGATATTTCTACGCTTGATTTGCAGCCCTTGTATCCTTCGAAATTAAGACGACAGATTATGAATTATTATCAAGGGAAACCATACAAAGTATATCTTGGAAACGAAGAAGCCGGTGATTCGGAATGTCTGGATTAGAAGTATGCAGCATCTTCTGCAAATACGGTGTGCACCATTTAACGATTTCCAAACATTTTAACGGAAAGGTGACAAGGTGTGCATTTCGTATCAAAATAGGTCTTTAGTTTCAAAGCCTTGAGAGTGAGAAATTTCAAGGCTTTTTTTCTATACGGATTCGGATGGCGGATGTGGAAAAATCATAAAAATAGTGAACAGGTGGGCGAAAAGCGGGAAAAACACTGCCGCGCAAAAGAAGCGGTGTTGTCGTCCGAAAAATAAGTAGATGCAGATTTTTTTGTGTCTGCTGATCGCTACATACTTCACCCCGCATCTGCCCAGTGCCAGTCATCTGACAAAATAATATTGTCCGTACACAACCCAATCCCCCCTAATTCTTCCTCAATCGCACATTTTCCTGCGCCAATGGGGGATGCAAAAAATCCGCCGCTGTGGTATCATCAAGATAGAAAGGAGTCCTTGCATGTTGCTGCGAATCGCCATCGTCGATGATCTCCCGCAGGACGCCGAACGTCTTCAACAGGCGCTGACCGCCGAGGGACAGACGAACATCATCCGCTACGAAAGCGGCGACGCACTGCTTAGCGCTATCAGCCCGGAGCAGCTGGATGCCCTCTTCCTCGACATTTGCATGGAGGGCACGAACGGCATCGACACCGCACGGAAACTCCGCGAACAGGCGCCAACGCTGCCGATTGTTTTCGTCACATCCTCGAAGGAGTACGTCTGGCAATCTTTCCCGGTGCATCCGTTCGATTATCTGCTCAAACCGTTCGAGCAAGCGCGCATTCGTCAGCTGCTGGATGACCTGCTGCGCATCCTGCAGCACCCCGAACCGGAAATCGAGGTGCGTTTTGCCCGCAAACTCATGCGCCTGCCGTACAGCAAGGTGTATTACGCCCTGGCGCAGAACCACTTCGTCCGCATCATGAGCGACGAGGGCGAATGCCGCGCAACGGGAATCTTCGCGCAGGTGGAAAAGGAGCTTTGCGCCGATCCGCGGTTTTTGGTCTGCAACCGCGGCATCATCATCAACATGAGCGCCGTTCTGCGGTTCGAGAATGACTGCATCCAGATGCTCGACGGCACGCAGTTCCCTGTCCGCCAGAAAGACAAGGGGCGCTTGTTCGCAACGTTCACGCAGTACCAGTTCCGCCATATGCGGCGCGAAATCTGACGAAATCCGCGCAGGAGGGGAGGAGACGACCATCGAAATTTCACAGTACATCCGCTATTTTCTGGAATTCTTGCCTATGCTGCCGGCGGCGGTCATGGTGCTGATGTCGGTCTGGGAGCAGCTGCTTTCGCCCAAACGAACGGCGTGTCAGGCGATGCTGTTCATCCTGCTGGCATGCGCGAGCGGCGCGGCTGTCTGCTGCTGGCAGGGCTGGGTAACAAACACGCTGCTGCTGCCCTTCATGGCGCTGGCGTTCGTGCTCTTCCGCCGTGCATTGAAACCAAATGTTTCAGTGTCACAAAGCATCCTTCTCTTTTTGAGCCCCGCCACCGTGGCGGCGGTGGCACTCATGCTGTCCGTCTGCCTGAACGCGCGGCGCGAGGTAACGAACGTTCAGCCAATCTACCTGCTGTCCACGGTACTGCTGAATCTCGGCATCGAAAGTTTACTGGCAATTGTCTACGCGCTGGTGGCTGTGCCGTGGCTGAGATGGCTGCTGCGCGAATATCAGATGGAACGCGTGTGGCGCGTTGTCAGCCCCATCCCCGCTATTTGCATCGCGTTCATCATCTTCATCATGCCGCAAGACCCGGCGACGGTGCTGGTTAACCGGAAGCAGCGCGTTTCCATTGTAGCATTGCTGATGGCGATGATGGCGATGCTTCTGCTGCTCTACCAGTTCTACCGCATGGCACAGGAGAGCGTGCGCAATCTGACGTTGATTCAGGAAAACCAGATGCTGGAATTGGAATCGCGTCGCTATGCACAATTGCGGGAGTACATGGCACAAACTCGCCGCCTCCGCCACGATTTCCGGCAGCACCTGCACGTTATTGCCGGGCTGACGGAGAGCGGCAAAATGGAGGAACTGCGCGCATATTTGAAGGAGTATGAGAGCGAATTCGTTGATGCGCACGCGACCTTCTGCGCCAATGGTGCGCTGGACGCAATTGCAGGCTACTACGCAGCGACGGCGGCGCAGAAGAACATCCCACTTGCCTGGCAGCTGAATTTGCCGGAAAAACTGCCGATGCGCGAGGCGGATTTGTGCATGGTGCTGGGCAATCTGCTGGAGAACGCCCTGCGCGCCAGTGAACGCCTGCCCGAAGCAATGCGACGCGTCAGCGTGATTTGCCACATGCTGTCGCCCGCCATGATGGGGCTGATTGTCGAAAATCGCTACGATGGGCAGCTTTCCCGTCGTGAAGGCAAGCTGCTGTCCACCAGCCACCCCGGCTTCGGCACAGGGCTGCTGAGCGTGGAGACAGTCGCGAAAAAGTACCACGGGCAGATGACCGTCGAGACGGAAAACGGCGTGTTCCGGGTGAATGTGCTGCTGAATCTATGATTTATACTATTTCCAACGGAAAAGGCGCAAACAGATGGCGCGGGTGAATTTGGAAATCGTATTACCTGCAATAGGCATCAATGGCGCGCGCGGCAAATTCGGCAGTGCCTTCGCCGCCCGCGTTGTCAATGTTTTTGGTGAATGAGCCGCCTGCCCTGTACATCGCGCCGAGTGCGTTCAGCATTTCCGGCGTGCAGTGATAGTAGTTTTCCGAGATGTACGCTTGCAGACGCTTCACCAAGGCTTGCGCTTCGGGGGATGCAGGGTCAGCAGACTTGCATTTGCCGAAATCCGCGAAAATCAGCATCATGCCGTTCGCCAGCGCCGCCGCCGCCTCTTTGGAGCGCCCTTTGCTTTTTTTCGCGTACTCCTGATAGGCGGGCGTGTGCTGCCACTGCGCTTTGGCTTGCGCGGCGTATTCATCCATCTGTGCCGTATCAAATGCAGAAAAGTCCATGTTTGTTCCTCCCATTTCTTTTAGTCCGCGAGCGAAGGTAATCAGGTTGTCGATATGCGCCCTTTTCAGCGTGAGCAGATGGATTTGCTGGTCTAACGCCCGATTCCTGTCAAAGTTCGGGCTTTGCAGAATCGCCTGAATCTCTTTGAGCGAAAACGCCAGCGCGCGAAGCAGCAGAATCTGCTGTAAGCGTTCCAGTGTCGCATCGTCATACAGCCGATAGCCCGCTTCTGTGCGCGCCGTCGGGGGCAGCAGCCCCATCTTGTCATAATACTGCAATGTGCGGACGCTCACCCCTGTGCGTCTGCTTACTTCATGAACCGTCATCATGCTGATTACCTCCTTGCGTGAACAGTATAAACCATGACGCAGCGTCAGAGTCAAGGCTTTTGGCAGAAAAAATAGAAAACCCGGATTGTCGCGGACAAAAAACTGCGACAATCCGGGCTTTTGTATGTGATTTTTGCATACCCAAAAGAACTTACGCCCTAAACCAACTATGGATAACCCCAAAAGTGGCGGCACCGAAGGTTTCCAAAGGGCGAACGCAGACTTCGCCTGTTTTCATTGCCCTTTGGTCGCCTCCGCAGAGGCGAAATCCTCTGTCGCACAACAATTACATTTGACAAGGCAAGTCAAGCCCGCAGCATCGCATCCACTTCCTCCGCCCTCGGAATCGACGGCGCCGCCCCCTGCCGTGTCACGCTGATGGCCGATGCCGCCGCAGCGCGTGCCATGCACGTTTCCAGCGGCAGCCCTTGCGTCAGCGCCGCGAGGAAGTACCCCGTGAACGTGTCGCCCGCCGCCGTCGTGTCCACCGCCTGAACGCGGAAAATCGGCTGATGAACCGTTTTCTCCGGCGTGCAGCAAATCGACCCGGCACTCCCAAGCGTCAGCACAACGCACAGCGCGGGGTACTTTGCCCGCAAGGCAGACAGGATCGCGTCCGGCGCGGTTTCGCCTGTCATCTGATGCCCTTCGACCTCGTTGATGAAAATCCAGCGAATTTGGTTGTAATCCAGCGACCGCAGCGAATCGTCAAACGGCGACGGATTCAAGACGACATGCAAGCCGCGCTTTGCCCCCGCTTCCACCATCTCCGGAAGACAGGACACCTCGTTCTGCAGCACCAGATAATCGCCGGGGGCAAACGCGGCAATCGTCTCTTCCACCTGCGCCTTCGTGATGGCGTGGTTGGACTGCCCGAAGAGCAGGATGCAGTTTTCGCCCTTGGGGCTGACCTGAATCATCGTGCTGCCCTGCGTGCAGTCGCGGTGCAGCAGGTAGTCATCGTGCACGCCGTTTTCTTTCAGCAGATTTGTCAGCAGCTCGCTGCCGTTGCCGACGACGCCCGCATGATACACATCCGCGCCCGCACGTGCCAGCGCCAGCGACTGATTCAGCCCCTTCCCGCCGGGATGCACCGCCTCGGACAGCGCTGCCATTGTCTCGCCCGCCTGCAGGAAGTGCGGCACTTGGTAAACGTTATCCAGATTCAGCGACCCGAAATTGAGAATCTTCATCGTTATCTCTCCCACACGACGACTTTGCTCGCGTCAATCGTCTTGCCCGCGCATTTTGCCGTCGCGACGCCCTTGTCGATGCTTACGTTGATGAGCTGCAAGCCCTCGTTCAGGTCGATATCCGTGCTTTCGCCGTCATCCTCGTACAGCGTGATGGCACAGCCGACCTCCAGCCAGCCGACCAGCGACAGCTTCGTCGTGTCCAGCGCATCGACGTATTCCGCGCTGCGGCACAGCGGAATCACATGCCCGCGGCGGATGAACAGCGGCACTTCGTTCATTGGCACATCCAGCCAGTGATGCCCCTTCTGCATTGTTTGCACGGTGTAATCGTCGCCGGAGCGGAAGCGCACCAGCAGCATGTCCTCCGGCAGATAAACATGGCGGCCGCGCGCGTTCTGCTCAACCACCGGGGCAATCATGCACTCGTCGCCCAGCATCAGCTGATCTTCCACGCGGATGGCGGTCTTGTCCTGCGGATAATCGAACGCCAGGGGGCGGAACATCATCTCGTCCCGGCAGGCGCACTTGACCAGCAGGCTGTACAGGTAGGGGAGCAGCGCATAGCGGACGGATACGACATTGCGCATATCCTCCCAGTTGCGGAAGCGGAAAATCTCCTGATCGCGCGTGTGCTGCGCAGTGTGGTTGCGCATCAGCGGGGTGAAGACGCCCAGCGCCAGCCAGCGCAGGAGCAGATCCTCCGTCGTGTTGCAGGAGAAGCCGCCCAAGTCTGCGCCCGTGTACAGGAAGCCGCACATGTTCAGCGACGGCATCATTTTCAGGTTCAGCAGCAGATGCGACCACCAGCTGCTGTTGTCACCCTGCCACACGCCGCCGTCGCGGTGCGCACCGATGAAGGAGGAACGGCTGAACAGCAGATAGCGCCGGTCGGGATTGTAGCTGCGGAAGCCTTCGGCGGCGGATTTTGTCATCATCGCGCCGTAGAGGTTGTGCACTTTGTCGTGGCGTACGGGCTGACCATCCACCGTGTGGTAGAAGCGGCGGTAATCCTCGGCGTTGTTGGCAATGTTGACGAACGCGGCTTTCAATTTGAACGCGCCGTCAATGCCCAGATTCTCGTGCCGCATCTTTTCCGCCGTCTCGAACGCGTTTTCGAGACTGTCCGTGCTGTAAAACAGCGCCGGTTCGTTCATGTCGTTCCAGAAGCCCTCGATGCCCGTATCCATCAGCTTATGGTACTTCGCGCCGAACCATTGCCGCACGTCCTCGCGCAGGAAATCCGGGAAGCACGCGCGCCCCGGCCAAACCGCGCCCACGAACAGGCTGCCATCCGCCTTCTTGACGAAGTAATCCTTCTGCACACCCTCGTCGTAAATCGGGTCGCCAGTGAGCTGCTTGATGCCCGCGTCAATAATCGGTACAAGGTGGATGTGTTCGTCCTTCATGCGCGCATTGGTGGCTTTCAAGTCCGGGAAATGCACCGGATTCCAGGTGAAGTCCTTGAAATCCTCCATATAGTCGATGTCCATACACACGTTGTCCAGCGGGATGTGCCGCTTGCGGTGTTCGGATACGATGAAGTTCAAATCGTCTTCGCTTGCGTACCCCCAGCGGCTCTGGATGTAGCCCATCGCCCACTTCGGCGGAATGTAGCTGCGTCCGATGAGGTGGCGGAACTCGCGCACCAGCCCTGTCAGCGTGGTGCTTTCAATCAGATACACCGACAAATTGCCGTTTTCGGATGTAATGACCGCCTTGCCGCCGTCAGAATACCCCAAATCAAACGTGACTGCACCGGGATCGTCGAAATACGCGCCGAAAACACCTTGCTCGCCGCTGAACAGCAGCAGATTGTGGCTGGAATAAATGCCGCCCTTGTTCTCCGTGTGGCTGAAATCGTCCATGTTCCACGCGCGATAAAGATGCCCGCGCTTGTTGATGCCGCGGACATTCTCGCCCAGCCCGAAGATGAGGTCATCGTCGCCCAGTATGGTAGTGAAAGAGACGCTGCCGTCCGCTTTGGTGACGGTGAAGTGGGGAATTTCGCCGCCCGACGGCGCAATTTCGCGGACAACCGCCATGGTGGGGATGGGAGTGCCGAAAATATAGCGTGAGATCATCGACATGACCTGCCTTTCCTGATGATAAAGAGATAATATAGAATTCGCGGGGGAAGGGGGAAAATCCTGCAAAGCGGAGAGGGAAAATAATGCGGAGGTTTGGCGGCTTCCACTTATTTGGATGCAAAAAAAACCTTCCCAAAAGCAATTTTTCGGGAAGGCAGGAGATTCACTCGTTGATGGCGAACATCTTCGTGGACAAATACCGCTCGCCTGTGTCGGGCAGGATGACGACGATGTTCTTGCCCGCGAATTCCGGACGCGCCGCCACTTGCGATGCCGCCCAAACCGCCGCGCCGGACGTGATGCCCGCCAGCACACCCTCGTGCGCCGCCAGCTCACGCCCCGTGCGGTACGCGTCGTCTTCCTTGACGGTGATAATCTCGTCAATCAAATCGCGGCTCAGCACATCCGGCACGAAATTCGCGCCGATGCCCATCAAGCCGTGCGGACCCGCAACGCCATTGGACAGCAGGGGCGAGGAGAACGGCTCTACCGCGATGATGCGCACATCCGGGTTCTTTTCACGCAGGTAGCTGCCGATGCCGGTCAGCGTTCCGCCCGTGCCGACGCCCGCGACGAGCACATCCACCTGACCGTCCGTGTCCGCCCAGATTTCCGGGCCAGTCGTGGCGTGGTGGGTGGCGGGGTTCGCCGGGTTGACGAACTGCCCGACGACAATCGCGTTCGGGGTTTCGGCGGCGAGTTCATTCGCCTTGTCAACCGCGCCCTTCATGCCCAGTTTGCCGGGGGTGAGGACGAGCTTCGCGCCATACGCCAGCATCAGCTGACGGCGCTCGACGCTCATGCTGTCCGGCATGACGATGATGGCGGTATATCCGCGCGCGGCGGCGACCATCGCCAGCCCGATGCCGGTGTTGCCGCTGGTAGGCTCAATAATCGTGCCGCCGGGGAGCAGCTTGCCTGCCTTTTCCGCGGCCTCCACCATGCCCAGCGCAATGCGGTCTTTCACGCTGCCGCCGGGGTTGAAGGATTCGACCTTCGCCAGCAGATGCGCGTTCAGACAGTGCGTCTGCTCAAAGTGAGTGAGTTCAAGCATCGGCGTGCGGCCGATCAGTTCAGCGACGGACTTGGCAATGCGCATAACCAGCGCCTCCTTTTCGTGTCTTTCCTCCCGATAAAGTCAGGAGGAAGAATGACGGCATTATACGCTATTCCCATAGGTTTCGTCAAGCACAAATTTGCCTTTTTTTCGGAAAAAATTTGCCTGAATCTTGCGGAATCCGATATGTGTATGCTATACTGGAAGCAGATGCAAGAGAAACAACATCCGAAAGGCGGGATGCGGGTGGCTCAGGCGGATGACGAGCGGCAGTTCCTCGCGGCGTGCTATCAGCGCCACCGCATCAGCATGATTCGCTTGGCGAAGTGCTATGCCGCTGACAGCGCGGCGGTGGAGGACATTGTGTCGGACAGCCTCGTGGCGCTGATGGAGAAAATCGACCTGCTGCGCACGCTGACGGAAGAGCAGGAACGCGCGTATGTGCTGGCAGTTGTGCGAAACACCGCGATGGACGAACTGCGGCGCAAGCAGCGGCAGCGCGGGCGGTTCCTGCGCGACGGGGACGAGGCGCTCGCGCTTTATCCCGACCCGACGGCGCTGGAAGAGAAGGTGCTGATGCGGGAGACGATGGCGGCGGTACGCCGTGCAATCGCGGAATTGCCGGAGAAGGAGCAGCAGGTGCTGCGCCTGAAAGTGCTGGAAAACCGCACGGACGCGGAAATCGCCGCCGAAACGGGCTTGTCGCCGGGCAGCATCCGGCAGTATCTCCACCGCGCGCGGGGCAGACTGCGCGAGAAACTGTTTTGAGAGGAGGAAGCAGCATGAACGAAAAGAATCAGCAGGTGTCGGATGAGCAGATTGACGCCCTCATCCGCAGTGGACTTTGGCAGGACGAACAGCCGCTGACGGCGGACGAAGAGAAGCTGGCGGACGCGGCGTTTGCGCGGGCAATGGCGAAAATCGACCGCAAGGCGAAGCGGCAGAAGCGCCGGACTGTCCTGCATATGCTTGACCGCGTGGTGCGCGTCGCGGCGTGCCTGATTGTGGCGGTCGGGATTGCGTTCCCGATTGCGCTGGCGAATTCCGAAGCGTTCCGCGAGCAAATCCTCCAATTGGTGCTGTCCATCAACCCCGAAACGGGCATGGCGCACGTCGGCATGAAACCCGCGAAGGAGGAGCAGACCGCGAACGTGCCGCGCATGGACGTGCCGGACGGCTGGGAGGGGCTGTTCTTCCCGACGTTCCTGCCGGACAGCCTGCCGCTGGTGCGCTGCGAAACGACACGCGGCGACCAGGTGCACAGCGAAGCCTACTATGCCGACGAGACGCGCTCCCTGCGTTTTGAGGAGCAGGACAACCTCGACGGCTGGAACGTTCGCGCGGCGGATGCACGGGTGCTGACGATTTATCTGCACAGCGTGCCGGGCTACCTGATTGACCGCCAGACCGAGGACACGCACGAGGTGAGCATCATCTGGGCGGAGGGGAAGCGGATGCTGCGCGTGACGAGCATCGGGCTGCCGGCGGACGAAGCGGTGCTGGTGGCGCAGAGCGTGAAAAAAATTTTTGCGGAATGATGTCCCGTTTTGCCCCTTTGCAGCGTCTTAATAGGTGAAAGCGCCCGAAAGATGGTTCGGACGCGCCCGACGAGACACGGAAGGAGCGAAACACGATGACGACCCGATGGAAACGGCTGACTGCCCTGCTGCTGATTCTGCTGACGCTGCTGAACGCCGGAAGCGCGCTCGCGGCGGAGGAGTTTTGGAAGTGGGGGGATGTGTACGAAGAGAAGCTGATACTAAGCATGCCGACGGAAGTAACCGACCTGCAAGTATTCAAAGATGAGCTGTACTTCATTTATGGTGACTTGCTTTTGAAGTGCCATAAGCCGGACGACACGCCCGCAGTTGTCTACAACTTAAATAACTTGCTTCCTGAAAATGTAAGGGAAGATTCGATGTATGATTCTTATGATGACTATCTGCTCTTTACAGAAGGTGATGCGCTGTATATCTTTGTAAAGTTTATGCAGCGGATTTACCGACTGGATTTTGAAGATGGCGAAACAAAACCGATGCTGTATGCTACGCTCGATTATTCCACTTTGCCGGAATTGAACTGGACTTTGCTGGATGATGACTGCTGCATATACTACAAGACTAACATCGAAGGGAAAGTAGTAAAAATCGGCGATAAAATCTACATGCTTGGGTCAGAGTGGTCACACAAAACACCTAATTTGATTAATTGCCTTATTTCTTTTTCATTAAAAACAGGACGTGGTGAAATTGTAGCATATGGCGTTGATACCATTTCGGAAGTTGTTTCGTGGCAGCAGAATCAAGAATGGGCATCGACACTGCTGGTGTATTATAACCATGAAGAATGGTATGATTGTGATGAAGGTTACAGTCATGAGATTGATGAACGAAAACTCGCGGTCTATAATCCTGAACAGCGCAAAGCGGAAGAAACAGTTTTGAATTTTCAGAATTTGGGACTGGAAAATCAACTTACATACCTGATGAAATGGGGATTTTACACATACGATATTGAATGTTCTGCTTTTGCATGGGATGCTGAGAACCGCCGAATTTTCTTCCTTCACGATGATATTGCGTGGTTTACGGACGGCACAATGCCAGCACGCGGATTTGACCGCATTCCGACAGAGGCAATTTATGCGGAATACGGTTTCTTCTGGAAGGGTTCTTACTACTTCAAAACATACGATGATGGCGCGTTCGTCTGCGACATGTCGTTCTTTGAGCGCCCCGAACAGTACTACTATTTTGACTAATAATCGACCCACGAAAGGAGCCTCCCCATGAAACACAACCTCCGAGCTGCATTCCTGTCCCTCCTGCTGGTGCTGACGCTGGGCGTGATGCCCGTGTTCGCCGAAT
>ULRB01012557.1_pt1 | contig 15916 bp, 15 predicted proteins | sample 1955051 | NCBI WGS metagenome assembly ULRB01 (sample SAMEA4835671, study PRJEB28245) | human gut metagenome | biome: gut microbiome; material: fecal sample | place: Denmark | collected 2008 | reverse complement strand
AGCCGGACATATCCTGCGCCGCCTCACCCGCGAAAACGAAGATTACGCCATAATCTATATCGAAGAAAATCTCGCCGCGGAGCTTGAGCACGAGATAAGCAAGTTCAAGGATCGCCCCACTCCGGCCGTGATCCTCATCCCCGGCAGAGAAGGCTCGATGGGACTCGGCCAGTCGGCGCTCAAGGCCGCTGTCGAGCGTGCCGTCGGCACGAATATCCTGGGCGACTGACGCCCTGTCCTTCAACACTAACAAAGGAAGGTATGTAAATGAGCGGAACTATAACAAAAGTTTCCGGACCGCTTGTCGTGGCCGAGAACCTTGCGGACGCCAACGTCTCCGACGTTGTCCGCGTCGGTTCTCAGCGCCTGATAGGCGAGATCCTTAACATGACCGGCGACAAGGCGTCAATTCAGGTTTATGAAGAGACCTCCGGCCTTGGCCCCGGCGCCGTCGTTGAAACTACCGGTATGCCGATGTCCGTTGAGCTTGGCCCCGGTATGCTCGACAATATCTATGACGGCATCCAGCGCCCCCTGCCCGAGATGCGCGCCCTCTCCGGCGACTCCATCACCCGCGGCACCGACGTTCCCGCGCTCAACCGCGAGAAGAAGTGGGACTTCGTCCCCGTCGCAAAGCCGGGCGACAGAGTCATTGCGGGCGACGTGCTCGGCACCGTGCAGGAGACCAGCGCCATACTCCACAAGATAATGGTGCCCTACGGCGTGTCCGGCGAGGTCGTCAGCCTGAACGCAGGCGAGCACGTCGTCACAGACGTAGTCGCCGTTGTTCGTGATGCAAAGGGCGTTGACCACGAGCTGACCATGATCCAGCGCTGGCCCGTCCGTATCGCCAGACCCTACACCAAGAAATACGTCCCCAGCCGCCCCATGAACAGCGGCCAGCGTATCATAGACACTCTGTTCCCAATCGCAAAGGGCGGTACCGCGGCAGTCCCCGGCCCCTTCGGTTCCGGCAAGACCGTTGTACAGCACCAGCTGGCGAAGTGGTCGGACGTCGATATCGTTATCTACATAGGCTGCGGCGAGCGCGGCAACGAGATGACCGACGTTCTTATGGAGTTCCCCGAACTCAAGGACCCGCGCAACGGCGAGCCTCTGATGAAGCGCACCGTTCTCATCGCAAACACCTCTGATATGCCTGTTGCGGCGCGTGAAGCCTCGATATACACCGGCATCACGATAGCCGAGTACTTCCGCGACATGGGCTATGACGTCGCCGTCCTTGCAGACTCCACCTCCCGTTGGGCAGAGGCTTTGCGTGAGATGTCCGGCCGTCTGGAAGAGATGCCCGGTGAAGAGGGCTACCCCGCCTACCTCGCCTCCCGTCTGGCTCAGTTCTATGAGCGCGCGGGCGTTGTCGAATGCCTCGGTGCGGACGACCGTCAGGGCTCCGTCACCGCAATCGGCGCCGTTTCTCCTCCGGGCGGCGATATTTCCGAGCCTGTCTCTCAGGCGACGATGCGTATAGTCAAGGTGTTCTGGGCGCTTGACTCCAGCCTTGCCTATGCCCGCCACTTCCCGGCAATCAACTGGCTGACCTCCTACTCGCTGTATATGGACACTCTGGCTCCCTGGTACACCGAGCAGTTCGGCGAGGGCTACATGGCCAACCGCACCAAGTCCATGCACATCCTTCAGGAGGAGAGCGAGCTGCAGGAGATCGTCCGTCTTGTCGGTCAGGACGCACTGTCCCCGGCGGACAGACTCACCATGGAGACCGCGAAGATGATCCGGGAAGACTTCCTCCAGCAGAACGCTTTCGTCGATGAGGATGCATATTCCTCCTATGCCAAGCAGTATCGGCTTCTTGACATCATCCTGCAATATGACGAGCTTTGCCGTGAAGCTCTGACCAAGGGTGCGGACATGAATGCACTCTTCGTTATCAGCGCCCGCGAGAAGATCGGCCGCGCCAAGATGGCAGACGCCGCTTCCTTCAACGCCGACTATGATGAGATTGTCGCGCTGATGAAGAAGGAGATCGATGAAGTCATTGCCGGAGGTGAGGACGCATGATTAAAGAGTATAAGACTATAAGAGAGATCGCAAGCCCGCTGATGGTTGTCGATCAGGTTGAGGGCGTCACTTATGATGAGCTGGCCGAGATCGAACTGCCCAACGGAGATGTCCGCCGCTGCAAGGTGCTTGAGGTCGAGGGCAACAAGGCTGTCGTCCAGCTGTTTGAGTCCGCGCAGGGCATCAACCTTGCGCAGTCCAAGGTTCGCTTCCTTGGCCATCCGCTGGAGCTGGCGGTTTCCGAGGATATGCTCGGCCGCGTCTTTAACGGCATGGGTCAGCCCATCGACGGCGGCCCCGACATTCTTGCCGAGGCGCATCTGGACATCAACGGCCTGCCGATGAATCCGGCCGCCCGCGCCTATCCCGCAGAGTTTATACAGACCGGCGTTTCCACCATCGACGGCCTGAACACTCTGGTTCGCGGCCAGAAGCTGCCGATATTCTCCGGCTCCGGCCTGCCCCACGCCGCGCTCGCCGCGCAGATCGCGCGTCAGGCGAAGGTTCTGGGCGACAACGAGACCTTCGCGGTCGTGTTCGCCGCCGTCGGTATCACGTTTGAGGAGTCCGAGTACTTCATCAACGACTTCCGCCGCACCGGCGCTATCGAGCGTACCGTCGTATTCTCGAACCTCGCGAATGACCCGGCAGTTGAACGTATCGCAACTCCGCGTATGGCGCTGACCGCTGCCGAGTACCTCGCCTTCGAGAAGGACATGCAGGTTCTCGTCATCATCACCGATATCACCAACTACGCCGAGGCTCTGCGTGAGGTCTCCGCGGCAAAGAAGGAAGTTCCCGGCCGCCGCGGCTACCCCGGCTACCTGTACACCGACCTTGCGACCATGTATGAGCGCGCAGGCCGCCGTCAGGGCAAGAAGGGTTCCATTACCATGATTCCCATCCTGACCATGCCTGAGGACGACAAGACTCACCCCATCCCCGACCTGACCGGCTACATCACCGAGGGTCAGATAATTCTCAGCCGTGAGCTGCACCGCAAGGGCATAGTTCCTCCTGTGGACGTTCTGCCGTCCCTGAGCCGCCTGAAAGATAAGGGCATCGGCGTCGGAAAGACCCGTGAGGATCACTCCGGTACAATGAACCAGCTCTTCGCCGCGTACTCCCGCGGCAAGGACGCCAAGGAGCTTATGACCATCCTCGGCGAGGCCGCGCTGTCTGACGACGATAAGCTCTTTGCAAAGTTTGCGGATGAGTTCGAGAAGGTCTATGTCAGCCAGGGCAATAACACCAACCGCAGCATTGAGGAGACGCTGAACATCGGCTGGGAGCTGCTGAGCATTCTCCCGCGCCGCGAGCTGAAGCGTATCAAGCCCGAAATGATCGACAAGTACATGCCCAAGAAGTGATGACCCAAAATTATTTACGGAGGTGATGCTTTTTGGCGAGTACCGCAATAACTCCGACCAGAATGGTGCTCAACCAGCTCAAGGGCCGTCTCAAGACTGCCCGAAGAGGCCATAAGCTGCTCAAGGACAAGCGCGATGAGCTGATGCGTCAGTTCATGGACGTCGTGAAGCTCAATAAGCAGCTGCGTCTGAAGGTCGAGGAAGGGCTGACCGCCGCGTTCTCGTCCCTTCAGGTGGCAAGCGCCATCATGTCCCCGGAGATGCTCGAGCAGGCGCTGATGTATCCGCGCCAGAGCGTCGAGTTGGGGATGGAGTTTAAGAACATAATGAGCGTCAACGTGCCGCGTTACAGCTTCCATACCAAGAATAACGACCCGTCCGAAATCTATCCCTACGGTTTCGCGCAGACCTCCGGCGAGCTGGACGATGCGCTGGATAAGATGGCGAGGGTGTTTGAGGATATGCTGGAGCTGGCTCAGGTCGAGAAGACCATGCAGCTTCTCGCGGAGGAGATCGAAAAGACCCGCCGCCGCGTCAACGCGCTGGAGTACGTCATGATACCGGAGCTTGAGGGCAATATCAAGTATATTTCCATGAAGCTTGAGGAGAACGAGAACTCCACGAAGGTTCGTCTGCTGAAGGTAAAGGAAATGGTTCTTCAGGACGCGCATAATTACAAGCAATAAGCCAATAAAGCAGCCGCCCCGACGGAATCCCGTCGGGGCGGTTTTTTGTGGTTTCGATGTATTTTGACGATGTGATGCGAAGTTTTTGCCGCCCCTCTTGTCGCCCCTTTTAGGTAGTGCAACGGCGGCGAAAATTTGCCTTGCTGTACCGCGGCACCCCTCCCTTGGCGCCCCTTTTAGGGGAGCTGTCAGCGAAGCTGACTGAGGGGTCGCCGGGGTGGAGAAAGCGCCAGTAGGGAAAAGAGAGGACTTGGCGCCCCTTCTAGGGGAGCTGGCGCAAAGCGCCTGAGGGGTCGCCAGTGTACGGAAATTGCCAATAGGTAAAAGAAAAGGCTATATAAAGATTACCTCTGTCATTCCCCCTAAAGGGACTAGGCGGCAGATTAATGAATCGTGGTATGCCGCCGTTGCGCTGAGCGAAGCGACGTGGGAATCCGTTTCTCTTTGCAGTAGCAGTATGTTTTCGTGCGGCGTTAGGGGACGCGGATTGCGAGACCGGTGTGCGCACCGGTCTCGCAATGACAAGTTGGTTTGGATCAAGCGCATCGATTTTTCATGCGTTGAGAACAGTAGACAACGGGACGGCCACTATGCCGTCCCGCTGTCATAAGAAAACGGTATAAGATTTTGCCCCGTCAGCCGGAAGCCTTGCAGCTCCAATCATTGACGGTGAGCCTGATTATGGTCAGGCGCTCCAGCGCGCGGGGATCGAAGCTCCAGTTCGCCTTGCCGGAATAATGCCGCATTATCAGCCCCAGCGCATGGAGCTTCTCATCTCTGTCCGTGACAGGAGCGGCGTGGCCGCGCCCCATGACGCAGCCGTACGAATACGAAAAAGCGCAGGCGATATCGGCGGCGCGGAGCGCATGGCTGCAGTCCATTTCAAACGAGACGTCGGCGCCGGAGCCTATCAGATCGAGCTTCCGCCCCTCGGCTGCGCAGTGAAAATATAAAGTGAGCGCGCTGCCCGCGTCCTCAAAGCCGAAGTTCATCGGCACAATGTAAGCCTCGCCGTTATCGACAAGGCCAAGGCGGCAGCAATCGCACTCGGCGACGATCTCAAGCATCTTCTCTCGGTCGGTTATCTCTCTGTCTCTGCGTCTCATTCAGCGCCCTCCCGTGTGTTTATTCTATAAGCTCCTCCGCATCCTCAACGTATAGCTCCTCGCAGTCGCTTTGCGCCTGCCTGAGTATGTCCGCCGCCTGCCCGAAGTTCAGGCTTTCAAGTGCGTTGAGCGAATCGGTGATGCTGTTGAACAGCGAAAGATACATCTTTTTATAATCCATTATTTTATCCTCCCAAACGGCGTTTCGTACGTTTATGTAACGTATTTTAGCTCAGAATATATGCTAATGTCAAGTAAAATACGTTATATAAACGTGGTGACGCTGAATGAAAAAGATTGCCCTCGACAACAATAAGAACGTTGTTTCCAAGAGCCTGCGGCTGTGCCGCGTCAGGTGCGGGATGACGCAGAGCGAGCTTGCGGCAAAGCTTCAGACGCTGGGGATAAACATGGATCAGCAGATGCTCAGCAAGATCGAGAACAACTCCCGCATGGTGACGGACTATGAGCTGGCCGGAATGTGCCTTGCGCTGCGCGTGAGTCCGGCGGAGCTGCTGACGGATTTCTTCCGCGAATACTCGGAGCAGTAACGGGAAAGCACAAACAGAAGCAAAAAGGTGCATCTTCTGCAATTACAAATTGCCGCCGGAACAGATATAATAGCATTATAAAATAGCGTAAATTTTATAATGAGGTGGACAATATGCAGTATGGCCATTTTGACAATAAAAGCCGCGAATACGTGATAGACCGCGTCGATCTGCCCGTGTCGTGGACAAACTATATCGGCGTGGGGGACATGTACGGCGTGTTCAACCACACGGCGGGCGGATACCTTCTGCACAAGACCCCAGAATACCACCGCATCACGCGTTTCCGCCCGAACGGCGTGCCGATGGACGGCCCCGGGCACTATATCTACATCCGTGACGACGAGACCGGCGACTACTGGAGCGTTTCGTGGCAGCCGGTGGGGCGCGACATGGCGAAATACTCGTGCCGCCACGGGCAGCAGCTATGCCGACGGCATAATCGAGCACGAGCTGCACTATGAGGAGAACGGCTTCCAGTTCTTTGCCGCCGACTTCGAGCCAGACGGCTTCGACTGCCTGCGCGACGATTTCATCGGTGCGTACCGCACCGAGCGCGACCCGCAGAGCGTAGTCTCCAGCGAGTGCCGCGGCAGATTCGAAAACGGCGGGAACCACTGCGGCGTGCTGAAAAAACGCCTGACGCTCGCGCCCGATGAGGACGCGCGGCTGATATTCATGCTGGGCGAGGGCGGCCGCGAGACCGGCCGTGCGATGCGCGAAAAGTATACTGCGGCGCGCGAGCGCGGGATAAAGGCCATGGACAGCGTGGACGAGTATCTCTACACCGACTTCGGCCTTATGCTGAACGCCCCCTGCTACACCAAGCCCGACGACGGCATCGGCTTCGTCACGCGGGCCTACCCCGGCCTCAAAGAGAACGGCGCGATATTCAGCCACCCGAACCCGTGGGCGTGGTGCGCCGAGGCTGTTCTGGGGCGCGGAAGCCGCGCAATGAAATTTTATAATGCCTTGTGCCCCGCGCTGCAAAATGATAAAATAGAAATACGCCAGTCGGAACCCTATTCCTACTGCCAGTTCGTCGTCGGCAGGAGCCACACGGCCTTCGGCCGCGCGCGGCCCCGTTCATGACCGGCTCCGCGGGCTGGGCGTATTACGCCGCGACGCAGTACATCCTCGGCGTAAGGCCGGATTTCGACTGCCTGCGCGTCGATCCCTGCGTCCCCGCCGACTGGAAGGAGTTTTCCGTGACGCGCAAATGGCGCGGCGGCGTGTATAATATTCATGTCGTGAACCCCGACGGAGTCGAAAAGGGCGTGCGGGAGATAATTGCCGACGGCAGAAAAGTTGACGCACTGCCGGTGATACCGGCCGGAAATATATGCAATGCGGAAATTTTAATGGGGTGAAAAAGATGATAAAATTTGGCACCGGCGGATGGCGCGCCATCATCGCCGACGATTTTACCAAGGCGAATATCCGCCTGCTCACGGCGGGACTGTGCGAGCTGATGCTCAAGGAGGGCCACGCCGGAGCCGAGATATGCGTCGGCTATGACCGGCGCTTCCTCTCCAAGGAATCCGCGCACTGGGCGGCGGAAGTCCTCGCGGGCTACGGGTTCAGGGTGTATATGGTCAACCGCTCCTCGCCCACGCCGCTTATGATGTTCGTCGTCAAGACGCACGGCATGCCATACGGCATGGCCGTCACTGCGAGCCACAACCCCGCAATATATAACGGCATCAAGGTGTTCACCGCGGGAGGGCGCGACGCGGACAGAACCGTCACCGCGAAGATCGAGGCCGAGATCGAAAAGCTCACCGAGGCCGACGTCAGGAGCGTCGACTACGACAAGGCGCTGGCCGATGGAACCATCGGCGAATATAATCCGTCCAACGAGTATATTGACAGCATCCTGGCCGCGATAGACGTCGAGGCCATAAAGAAGGCGCAGCTGCGCATAGCGCTCGACCCGATGTACGGCGTGAGCCAGACCTGCCTGAGCATGATACTCATGACCTGCCGCTGCGACCTTGAGATAATCCATGACAGGCACGACACTCTCTTCGGCGGCAAGCTGCCCGCACCGAACGAGGAGACGATGGGGCCGCTGTCGGCGGTCGTGCTGGACAGATACCGCTGCGACCTCGGCATCGCGACCGACGGCGACGCGGACAGGCTCGGCGTCATCGACGACGAGGGCAAATTCGTCCACCCGAACAAGCTGCTCGTGCTGCTGTACTACTACCTTGTGAAATACCGCGGCTGGAGCGGCCCATGCGTCAGGAATAATTCCACCACGCATCTGCTCGACCGCGTGGCCGAAGGGCTGGGGCAGAAGTGCTACGAGGTGCCGGTCGGCTTCAAGTGGGTCTCCGCGAAGATGACGGAGACGGACGCGATAATCGGCGGCGAAAGCTCCGGCGGCCTTGCCGTCAAGGGGCATATCTCCGGCAAGGACGGCATCTACGCCGCGTCCCTGCTGGTGGAGATGTTGGCCGTCACAGGGAAGAAGCTCTCGGAGCTGTACCGCGAGATATGCGAGCTTTACGGCGAGCTTGCCTACGCCGAGGCGTCGTTCACAATGACGCACGAGCGCAAGGCCGAGCTTCAGAAGTACCTCTTCGAGGACATGGCCTGCCCCGACTTCGGGGACGGCGTGGATCATATCAGCCGCGAGGACGGCTGCAAGGTCTATTTCAAGGACGGCAGCTGGGTCATCTGTCGCTTCTCCGGCACGGAGCCGCTGCTGCGCATGGCGGCCGAGGCCGAAACGAACGAGAAGGCCGACGGGTATATAGATATCTGGAAGCGCTTCCTTTCGCTGTAACATCAAACTCAAAAGCCACTATAAGGCGCTGCAGTCGCAGATAAACCCGCATTTCCTGAATAACACGCTTGAGATAATCAACTGGGAGGCGAGACTAGCAGATAACGAGCAGGTCTGCTCGATGATCGAGGCGCTCTCCACAATGCTCGACGCCGCCGTCGGGCGCGATGGGCGCTCGCAGGCGCCGCTGTCGGAGGAGCTGAAGTATGTTGACGCGTATCTGTACATCACCAAGGAGCGCCTCGGCGAGCTGCTGACGGTCAGCCGCGAGATAGAGAAGTCCATGCTCGGCTGCCAGATACCGCGGCTCATGCATTCCTCCAATACGAATTTGCAACCGGAATCCATCTTTTTCTCATTGCCGATTCAATCTATTGGGTGACGCGAACTCAAAGGCTCAACCTGCTCAAATCGAACGCTGCAATAAGGGGGTGGCTGACAGTCTTTCAGTCGGATATATAAGCCCAAGGAGCGAATAGTCAGCCAGTTGCTCCCCTCATTGTAGCTTAGGCACGAGATGGAAAGAAAGCCGGACTGGCTGCCCGGCTTTCCTGTCCAAGTTTATTGTAATAGCTGTGAATAAATCCATTGCTTTTCGTGGCGGCAAAAAATAACGGGTATCCGGCTCTCACCAGATACCCGTTATTCCGTTGCCAATCCCGCCTGACAGATGCTCATTTCGTAATTTCGGTCTAAACCTGTTTTACGAACCCCTGTCTAATTCCGGCGCTTCGTTTTATGTTTTCCTGTTTCAGTCCATATATTTCCCTGCGAAGAAATCCTCCGGCAGACAGTTCGCGAACGCGGTATACAGCGCGGCGGGGCCAAGCTTGTAGGCCTCCGGCTCGCAGCACATAACGCGGCTGACCAGAATGCCCTTCGAGAGCGAGAGGCGTATGGTCGTGCCAACGTTCTCGCGGCTCTCGATATGCAGGCTGCCATTGTGTTTCTCCGCGACGGCGCGCACAAGCTCCAACCCAAGACCGGCGCCGTGGCTGAGATTTATCAGCTCCGGACTGCGCTCCACATCCCTGAACAGGGCGTTCATCGCGGCCTGCGGCATACCGCAGCCGTCGTCGGCGATGGAGAGGATGACGCTGTCGTTCCGGTCGAGAAGGCTTATGCTTATCCGCGTTAGCCCCGAGGCATGCTCGATGCAGTTTGAGATCACGTTGGTCACGGCCTGCTGCAAAAGCTCGCGGTCGGCGGAGATCTCAATATGTTCGGGCAGATTCAGGCTGAAATCGATCTCGCCGAACAGCTCGCGCGTCTCGTCCGCAATGTTCGCGCACAGACCGGAGATGTCAAGCGCGACGGGCTGGAACGGGCAGCTGCCGTATGCGAGGCTGTGCAGCGTCGAAATATTCCCGAACATGTGGGAAAAGACGTAGTACGAACGCGTGGCGCTGATGAAACATTTCAGCAGATCGTCGTCTCCGAGCTGCTCGGCGCGGCTGCGGCCGATGCTGCACGCGAGGTTTATGCTCATCAGCGTGCTGCGCGCGGCGCCGAGGAACGCGTCGTTCAGCACGGGCTTGCGGGTGCTTGTCGGCGTGATGAATACTATCTGCCCTTCGCCCATCGGGGCGACCCGAATGGCGTACCGCGCGCCGCCGATGCTCACCTCCGAGATGTAGCTCGCCGCCTGCGAGCCGGAGGCTTCGCTGCCGATGACGGAGCGGAGATTCTGCCCGACGCAGGCGCTGCCGAAAATGCGCTTGGCTTCCGTGCTGGCCGATACGATTTTTGCGCGCCTTACGTATAGCGCGGCTTCATTGGTTAGCGCGAGGAACTGTTCTGCGATCTGATCCATATGCTGCAAGCTCCGTTCTGCCGTCATGCGGCGTTTTATTTCCGAATAATTGCCGGTACGCGTCCGGCCCGTTTGCTCCATTCTAACAAATCTCAACAAAATATACAATATCAAGCTTGAAAAAAGGCGAAAAAAGGCTAAATTTTCAGCACTTTTTTGGCAAAAATAGATAGGCGGAAATATTGATTTTTGTTGATATTTTATGTTACAATTTAGACGGTCAGCAGGGGAGCTTATCCTCGTGCTGAAATGAGACTTTCGTTTATTATTTATTATGGAGGATACTAATATGATCAAAGTTGGCATCAATGGTTTCGGCCGCATCGGCTCTCTGGCTTTCAGAGCAGCTATCAAGTCTGACGACATCGAGGTCGTTGCAATCAACGCTCCCGGTCATCCTGCAAGCCAGCTGGCCTATTCCGTGAAGTACGACACCGTCCACGGCCGTTTCGACGGTACCGTCGAGGCCTGCGACGAAGAGAGCGTTCTCGTCGTTGACGGCAAGAAGGTCAAAGTCCTTTCCGATAACAAGTACCGTGATCCCGCTCTCATTCCTTGGGGAGAGCTTGGCGTAGAGTACGTTCTGGAGTGCACCGGCCGCTTCCTCACCAAGGAAGCCGCACAGCCCCATATCGACGCCGGCGCAAAGGTCGTCGTTATGTCCGGCCCTGCAAAGGATGACACCCCGATGTTCGTCTGCGGCGTCAACCTCGAGAAGTACACCCCTGACATGCAGTTCGTTTCCAACGCTTCCTGCACCACCAACTGCCTGGCTCCCATGGCAAAGGTTCTCAACGACAACTTCGGCATCGTCGAAGGCCTGATGACCACCGTTCACGCCTCCACCGCCACCCAGTCCGTCGTTGACGGCTTCTCCAAGAAGAACTGGAGACTCGGCCGCTCCATCTACAACAACATCATCCCCACCTCCACCGGCGCTGCAAAGGCAGTCGGCAAGGTCATCCCCGAGCTGAAGGGCAAGCTGACCGGCACCTCCATGCGTATCCCCTCCGGCGACGTCTCCATCGTTGACCTGACTGTCCGCCTCGAGAAGGCCGCTTCCTACGATGAAATCTGCGCGGCAATGAAGGCTGCTTCCGAAGGCTCCATGAAGGGCGTTCTGGAGTACGTTGACGAGGAAGTTGTTTCCTCCGACTTCAAGACCGATGCTCACACCTCCATCTTCGACGCAAAGGCCGGCCTCGCCCTGAACGACAACTTTGTCAAGCTCATGGCTTGGTACGACAACGAGTGGGGCTTCTCCAACAAGATGCTCGACCTGACCCGCCACATGGACAAGGTTCGCAAGGCATAATTTGCTCTGCGAAAAGCAAACAAAACATCTCTTACACCGCATTCCGTCCGGAATGCGGTGTTATTTTATCTGCTCATAGGGTCAGAAGAGAAATTTATATATAATATTGTACAAAATGTGAATTTTATAAAACATCGGCGCAGAAGCTATTGACAGAATCGTGCGCGGGTGGTATATTAGCACTCGAAAGATAAGAGTGCCAACAGTCCGGAAAAGCGAGTGCTAAACGGTGGATATTGAAATGGTCATAAGCGATAGGAAAAAGAAAATACTTGCCGCTGTGGTCGACGAATATATCAAGACCGCGGAGCCTGTCGGCAGCAAGGCCATCGCGCAGCACGCAGGGCTTGGCTGCTCGTCGGCGACGATACGCAACGAGCTTGCGGAGCTTGTGGCGCTGGGCTATCTCGAACAGCCGCACACCTCTGCCGGACGTGTGCCCACCCCGCTGGGCTACCGGATGTACGTCAACGAGCTGATGGAAAAGCAGAAGCTCTCTCTGGAGGAGACGGAGGAGATGAACCGCCGTATGAACCAGAAGATGCAGCAGCTTGACGACACGATCAGCGACGTGAGCAGGCTCGTTTCCCAGCTCACCGACCTCCCCGCGCTGGCGCTGACAAGCCAGACCGCGGTGACGATCCGCAGGTTCGATCTGATATATGTTGACGCGAACACCTTCATAATCGTTGTGATGCTCAGCAGCAACAGCGTCAAAAACCGTCTGGTGCATCTGCCCATCTCCGTTGATCAGAGCATGGTGCAGAAGCTGGCGACGCTCTTCAATGCCAGCTTCATCGGCATCACCGCCGACCAGATAACCCCGCTGCTGATAAGCTCGACCGAGCGCGCTGCGGACGATACGATGGGGCTTGCAAGCGTGATCGCCGCCTTTGCGATAGAAGTCCTGACCGAGGCCAACACCCCCTCTGCATACATCTCCGGCGAGAACCGGCTGCTGAGCCAGCCGGAGTTCCGCGATCCGGATAAGGCGCACCGCCTGATGAGCTATCTGTCCGGCGGCGGATACATCCTTCCTCCCAGCGAGAGTATGGGCGGAACCGACGAGGTGCGAGTCCTCATCGGGCCGGAAAATGTGGCCGAAGAGCTGAAAGATTCAAGCGTGGTCATCGCAAGCTACGACGCGGGCGACAACACGCGAGGACTTATCGGCGTCGTCGGGCCGACAAGGATGGACTATTCCGCAGTGGCCGCGAAGCTCAGCTTCCTCGCCGCGGGTCTGTCCAAGCGGCTTGGCGGAGGAGAAGCCCCGCCGGAGGGGATGCATAACAAGCTGATAATTAAGGGAGATGATCCGAATGGCAGATAATAAGGACGAAAAGAAGACCGCTCCCCAGCAGGAGCAGGAAGTAAAAGAAGAGGTCAAGGAAGAGACCAAGTCCGCCGAAGTTCCGGAGGAGACGAAGGACGAGAAGAAGGATAAAAATTCCAAAAAGGACGAGAAAAAGGCCGACAAGAAGGAAGAAAAGAAACCCTCTCAGGCCGACGAGCTTAAGACCGCGAACGACAAGTATCTCCGCCTGATGGCCGAGTATGACAACTACCGCAAGCGCAGCCAGAAGGAAAAAGAAGGGCTGTACGGCGACATCAAGTCCGACACAGTCTCGAAGTTCCTTCCCGTGTATGACAACCTGGCTCGCGCACTGGCGCAGAGCACGGAGGACGAGGCTTACCGCAAGGGCGTTGAGATGATAATGAATCAGTTTAACACCACGCTCGAAAAGCTCGGCGTGAGCCGCATCGAGAGCCTCGGCCAGAAGTTCGACCCCAGCCTCCACAACGCAGTGATGCATGTGGACGACGAGGAAAAGGGCGAGAACGAGATCGTTGAGGTCTTCCAGGAAGGCTTCAAATACGGCGAAAAGGTCATCCGCTTCGCCATGGTGAAGGTTGCGAATTAGCCTTCACGTTGAATCAGGACTCAGCAGCGCGAGCTGTTAAGTTATATATTTAATCTCAGTATAAAATTAATTCTTATATAATGGAGGAAATCAATTATGAGTAAAATCATTGGCATAGACCTCGGTACTACTAACAGCTGTGTTGCCGTTATGGAAGGCGGCGAGGCAGTAGTCATCCCCAACGCTGAAGGCGCACGTACAACTCCGTCCGTCGTTGCATTCGCAAAGACCGGCGAGCGTATGGTCGGCCAGGTAGCAAAGCGTCAGGCCATCACCAACCCCGATCGCACCATCTCCTCCATCAAGCGCGAGATGGGCTCCGATTACAAGGTGAATATAGACAACAAGGCATACACCCCGCAGGAGATTTCCGCAATGGTTCTGCAGAAGCTGAAGTCCGACGCTGAGGCTTACCTCGGCCAGACCGTGACCGATGCCGTCATCACCGTCCCCGCATACTTCACTGACGCACAGCGTCAGGCGACCAAGGACGCAGGCCGCATCGCCGGTCTCGACGTCAAGCGTATAATCAACGAGCCGACCGCGGCTGCTCTGGCTTACGGTCTGGATAAGGAAAAGGCCGATCAGAAGATCATGGTCTACGACCTCGGCGGCGGCACCTTCGACGTGTCCGTGCTGGAGATCGGCGACGGCGTCATCGAAGTTCTGGCCACCGCGGGCAACAACCGTCTGGGCGGCGACGACTTCGACGCATGCATCACCAAGTACCTCGTTGACGAGTTCAAGAAGACCGAAGGTATTGACCTGAGCACCGATAAGGTCGCAATGCAGCGTCTGCGTGAGGCTGCCGAGAAGGCGAAGGTCGAGCTGTCCGGCGTGACCACCTCTAACATCAACCTCCCGTACATCACCGCTGATGCTACCGGCCCGAAGCACCTCGACGTTACCCTGACCCGTGCAAAGTTCAACGAGCTGACTCATCACCTCGTCGAAAAGACCGTCGGCCCCGTGAAGCAGGCTCTGTCCGACTCCGGCCTGAAGCCCAGCGATATCTCCAAGGTCCTGCTGGTCGGTGGCTCCAGCCGTATCCCCGCAGTTCAGGAGATGGTCAAGACCCTGATCGGCAAGGAAGGCTTCAAGGGCATCAACCCCGATGAGTGCGTCGCTATCGGCGCGGCCATTCAGGGCGGCGTTCTCGGCGGCGACGTCGAGGGCATCCTCCTGCTGGACGTCACTCCGCTGTCCCTCGGCATTGAGACTCTCGGCGGCGTGTGCACCAAGCTCATCGAGCGCAACACCACCATCCCCACCAAGAAGAGCCAGATCTTCTCCACCGCCGCTGACAACCAGACCTCCGTTGAGGTCAACGTCCTTCAGGGCGAGCGCGAGATGGCGGCTTACAATAAGAGCCTCGGCCGCTTCCATCTGGACGGCATCGCTCCGGCGCGCCGCGGCGTTCCTCAGATCGAAGTCACCTTTGATATCGACGCGAACGGCATCGTGAACGTCTCCGCAAAGGATCTCGGCACCGGCAAGGAGCAGCACATCACCATCACCTCCTCCACCAACATGTCCAAGGAAGACATCGACAAGGCCGTCAAGGAGGCCGAGATGTACGCTGCCGAGGACGCAAAGCGCAAGGAAGAGATCGACGTCCGCAATCAGGGTGACCAGATGGTATACCAGACCGAAAAGACCCTCAACGAGATGGGCGATAAGCTCGACGCCGCCGACAAGAGCGAAGTCGAGAGCAAGCTCACCGCGCTTAAGACCGCACTGACCGGCACCGACACCGCAGCCATCAAGGCCGCGACCGAGGAGCTGACTCAGGCCTTCTACAAGGTCAGCGAGAAGATGTATCAGGCGGCAGGCGGCGCACAGGGCGCAGGCTTCGACCCGAATCAGGCAGCAGGCGGCGCACAGGGCGGCACCAGCGGCACCAGCGGCAACGGTCAGGATTACTACGACGCGGACTACACCGTAGTTGACGACGACAAGAAGTAATCTTCCCCCGGCGAAATAACCCATTGAGGCGAGGAACTATCCCCGCCTCAATGGTGCGTAATTAGGAGTCCAAGATATGGCAGAAAAACGAGATTACTACGAGGTGCTCGGCCTGCAAAAGGGCGCCACGGCAGATGAGATAAAAAAAGCATACCGCAAACTTGCCAAGGAGAACCACCCCGACCTCCATCCGGGCGACAAAGCCTGCGAGGAGCGGTTCAAGGAGGTCAACGAGGCGTACGAGGTGCTGTCGGACGACGATAAGCGCGCGAAGTATGACCAGTACGGCCATGCGGCCTTTGATCCCAGCGCGGGCTTTGGCGGCGGCGCAGGCTTCGGCGGCTTTGGCGGCTTCAGCGA
>ULRB01055924.1_pt1 | contig 15941 bp, 23 predicted proteins | sample 1955051 | NCBI WGS metagenome assembly ULRB01 (sample SAMEA4835671, study PRJEB28245) | human gut metagenome | biome: gut microbiome; material: fecal sample | place: Denmark | collected 2008 | reverse complement strand
TGTGATTGCGAGGACACTTGTGATTGCGAGGACACTTGTGAAGATGAGGGGTGCGAGGACGATTGTTGCGTTCCGAACCTTGTTGAACTTGCGCAGACATATGGAGTTGAAATCCTTGTGAATGAGCGCAATCGTGCCAAGGAGCTTGGACAGCAGGAAGCGTTTGACGCTCTCAATTTTGCAGTCGATGTTCTGCTTCATCAGAATGCTATTGATACGGAGTGGCTTGCTGATACCTATGATAACGTTATTGGTTAAAGCAAGAATAAGCGGAGAGATTTTTCTCTCCGCTTTTTATTTTACTCTTGACAAATCGCAACATTTATGTTATACTATAATTACAAAAGAAAAGGAGCGTACATTATGTTGTGGATTAACCTAATTTTGTTTTGCGTATATTTTTGTTGCTTTTATCCCGCTTTTAGTATTAAAAGCATTGTAAGAGCTTCTAATAAGTTGCTTATCTGGGAATATAAGAAAGTATCTCTTTTTGTGGCACTTTATAAAGTAGCAACAGAAAATAATACAAAATTTGCACATGAAATTCGTTATTAAACTAAAAGAGAGGAAACTAATATGACTAAAAAGGAAATTATTGAAGCCCTTGCAAAGTATGACGATAGCGACACTATTTATAATGCGAGCGGAACGTATGATAGTGTAAATCTGGCTAATGGCTATGATTATGCATCTATTTTGCGCGATCGTGATATTGCGTGGGTAGAGGGACGGCGCGATGCAGAATTTAGTGAAATAGAAGAAGCACGGGCGCGTATTACTATTGCCAATGCAAAACTTGCCAAAAAAGAAACAAAAACGTGGCGAACTGAACTTGAACGCGCTACAAATCTACTCAATTATCATAAAGGGCGGTATGTCAGTGCTGTAAGCCGTGTAAATTACTATAACGGAACTACCATCGAAGAGTATATGAAAAAGTATAAGTTGGTGTAAAATATGGGAATTTATATGACGCGAAAACTTCAAAATTGGGTTAGTCAAAACGGCTTTGAAGATATAAGTATTGTTTGTGATAATGAATGGTATTATGACCATGCTAAAACGGCGATCGCTTATACGATGAGCAAAGACCCTATTGTAGAAGAAACCTTTAAAGCGTATTGCCGTAATTGTGGACTATTAGACGATTTTGACCCTTTTATTCTCTCTTTTTTTCACGAGCTTGGGCATTATGAAACCTTTGATATTGTAGAAGATGATGAATATGAAAACGATTACTTCTGTAAAGTCGCTCTCAATATGAAAGAAAATCGCACCCGTGAAGATTATTTTGCATATTATGATTTGGAAATGGAATGGATGGCTACGGCTTGGGCTATTAAGTATATTCAACTTCATAGTGACGAAGTGAGAGAACTTGAATTAGAAATAGATATTATAAGATATTGTGAAAAATCTTTAATTGGGTCTTGACAAATGCTAATCGTTGTGCTATACTATAATTACAAAATAAGAAAAGAGGTAAAAACAATGGAATTTAAAGACTTGATGGTTGGCGACTGGTTTATCGATATGACAAATTGGTTTGTAGACAGTTGTGTGTTAATGAAAATTAACGATACAGAAGTTGTTCCGTTGAATTGTGGCAATATAACAATCGAAGCAGTTGACCCCGAAATGATAGTAAAGTTTTGCCCGAAATTTACTACAACGCTTAAAGAATGTATCTCTGATGAAGAGTGTGAACCTTGGGCGTTTGAAGATTTTGATGAGCCGGATTTTCGTCTGGAAAAGGAATTTAACGCAATTCCTATGTATGCCATTTTTAAAGGGCAGGGGCAGACCTATTATAAACGCATTGACGAAAGTCATACTCTTGTAGTTTGGTCGCCCAAGCAGGAAACGATGGGGAAAATTTTTGAACGCCCAGACTGGAAAACCCATAGGGGCACATATTATATTTGTCATAAAGGATTGTTCCAATATCCCGAAGATATGTTGGTTTTCCCTTATAATGGCAGTCCTTTTGTTCCGTTTTAAAAAAATAGCACATTACCCCTTGACAAATACAGGGGTAGTGTGCTATAATAATGATACTGAAAGGAGAGATAAATATGAACGCTTTTTCCGATTATGCAGATTTCATTAAAACCCTGCCAGACGCAAATCCTTGGCAGGGCACACCGTTTGAAAGTTTTTATAATTTCCCCCCAAAGAAAAAGGGTGTTGCCGGAGAAGAGATTGTAAAGCAAATGCTCTCACGGAATGGTCATAAAGTTGAAAAGCGTGTGAACACAGGACACGATGCTATTATTGACGGAGTTAAAACTGAAATTAAGTTTAGTCTTGCGACCGAACGCAATTACGACGGCAAGTTTACTTTTAATCATATTGGGCTGAAAAAGGATTGGGAGCAGATTATTTTTGTCGGCGTAAACGGTGATGGAGAAATAAAAGTCGCAAAGTTTTGGAAGAACGATTTACCTCTTTATTTATTTACTCGGCAGTCTGGCGGTAATCACCTGTCCAACGATGATTGGATGATAACCAAAGAGCAAAGCACAATTCTTTTTTCACTTGGCTCTTGACAAATAAGACCTAATGTGATATACTATAATTGTTCCAAGGGGAACGATAAAAAATAAAAGGAGATTGTAAAAATGGTTAAGATTGTAAATGGTTATGCTGAAAAGGTGCTTCCCGAATATACGCTGTCCTCTATGTTCGGCGGTTTTGAAATTAAGCCGAAAGATGGCAAAAATTATCTCACAGCTGATGATTTTGTACTGACCGAAGAAGCTCTTGATACACTTTATATCGAAAGCGCAAAAGCGGGTTATAACGGCGATAGCTTTGGACTTAATATGACCAATGGTGTTAACCAGACCGTCATTGAGCTTGGCGATGAAGATATTGAGGGTATGACGCTTGAAGAAATTGGGGACGAGCTTTTTGAGCTTGCTATGGAAGAATATCTTCTTCTTATGGCAGTTGACCGCGAGGACGCCTAACGGCGTCCCGCCCCAATAGGAGAAAGAAAGATGAATCATATTCGTAATGTCGCGCTCCGACTGCTTGGTGATGGAGTGGAAGAAGATTTCGGCGTTCTGCTTGATTACGATGAAGATAAAAACGTTATCAGCGTAGTGCGTGAGGGGACTATCTGGCTTGAAGTTTGCGAGCCGTTTAGTTGCGAAGATACAGATAGCGAACTGGAAATTATCAATTACGAGATGGACGAATATTATTGCGGGTTGAGCGAAGAAACCGCATTTAGTATGACTGAAAATTTTATTGGCGCGTTTTATCTTGCAGACGATTTTTAAGGAGAGGATAAAATGAGTAGAACAGAGTTTATTAAACTTGCGGAAGCGTATATGAAAGAGATTAAGGCTGACAGCGAAATTGCGGAAGCGCTTGGGCATTATGGCATTATTTGTGAGCGTGAAGTTTCCCCTCTACTTCTTTATGCCGAGCACGAGCTTTCTGACGCTCTTGGAGATGATGAAGTAGACGTCCCTAATCTGCTTGGAGAAATTGCCGATTATGGCTCGGTATTTATCGACGAACAGGAAATTTTTTCTGCGGAAGCGCTGTGGGATTTTTTTAACGGTTAAACAAAAAGTGATTTAGATTTTTTCTAAATCACTTTTTATCTATTGACAAATTGCATTTAATGTGATATACTATACTTGTAAGAAAGAGGGGTTAAAATTATGAAACTTGCTATTACTGCTACGCTACACAATCCCGCCTTTGCTGTTCATTATTGTGAATGGACGCAACAGTATTTTACAGAGATATGTGAGATATTAAGTCGTAATGACATTATTCAAAATGGGCATTTTAGCGATGATATAACAAAAACTCTGCTATGGGATATTCGTGAAGGCTATGCTCGTTTAAGGTGTCGCTTTGACGTTGACAAAACTCAAATGAATGACGAAGAAGATACGCTTGTTAGATTGATAAACATTCTCTCGGCAGAGCAGTATGTCGAACTTGCAAATAGCATCTTGACACAATATTGTCATATAGAATTTGACGAAGCAAGCCTTGAAAAACTTAACAAGTTAGGTTATTTGTGATATACTATATGTAAGAAAGCGAGGAATAAGCAATGGATTTGGAAGTAAGAAAAGATAGAGCTTTTAGTGATATTTATGCAGTTTGGGTAAAAGATGATATAAATGTGTTTGAACGTGAAATGGCAAAGGCAAGAATTAAAAAAGATGGTTATTTTTATAAAAATGACCGCGCTCGTCTTTTTGCTCGTGCAAACTTTGCTTTTCATTCACTTGTAAATTATTTTATATTTACAGATGAAATGCGTGATGAACACAATGCACTGGTTCGTGCGCTTGAAAATCTTAATGCGGAACAATTTAAAGCATTTGCGTCGCTTATCATTGAGCCTTATAAAGACATAAATCCTATTGAAGCCACTTGACAGATTGAATATAAGGTGCTATACTATACTTGAAAGGTGGGAAAAGATATGACTGATGGTTTTAAAAAAGCAATTGGGTTGTTGATGTTTCACAATATTCCTTTTGAATATCATAATTGTGAATATGGAGAATTCCTTCTTGGTGGGTATTTTGTCAATCATGATTGGAAATGGGAAATTGACGATGCACCTTTTAATAAGCATGGAATCGCTCTTCAACCAACTTACTTTACACACGATATGGATCATTCTATCAGTGTTCACGAAGCAATTAAAAAAATTATAGAAATTGAGAATACGGCCTTGACAGATAAGACTTAATATGGTATACTATAATTACAAAAGGAAAAGGAGCTGTAAGATATGAAAAATGAACTTATGACGAAAGAAATCTGCTTCGATATGGACGGGACGCTAAATAATTTTTTTGAAGTGGACGGTTGGCTTGATGACCTTATCGCTCACAATCCTCGTCCCTATAAAGTTGCTTCACCGTCTGTGAATATGAACGCACTTGCTCGCCATCTCAACCGACTGAAAAAGAATGGATATACGATTAAGATTATTTCTTGGTCGTCTAAGGCACGAGATGTGGAATTTGATAAGGCTGTTCGTGAAGCTAAAATCTGGTGGCTGAATAAGCATATGCCGTCTTTTAAGTTTGATGAAATCAACGTCCTGCCTTATGGCACTCCAAAAGAAGAATATGGTCATGGTATTCTGTTTGATGATGAACCGCAGAACCGTGAAAACTGGCGCGGAGTAGCCTACGATGAAACCAATATTCTTGGTATTCTCCGCTCCCTGCGTTAGTCAAGAGGGGATTTACCCTCTTGACTTTTCTTCTTTTTTGTGATATAATAAAGTATCAAAACAAAAGGAGAATAATTAATGAATGTTCCGGTTGCAATGATTAAATCCATTGCCGAGGGATTGCCAATTGGCTTATATGCCAAAAGGCGTATTCCTGTCGCAATAGACGAAGAAGAACCGACCTCCTATTATAATCCAGTAAGTGATGAAATTGTAATTTCCAGTAAGATTATTCAAGAAGGATTAAAACACGTCCATAAAAAGAAAGATATTGAACCTGCTGTTCGCTCTATGCTTTACCATGAAGTAAGCCATAGCATTTTAACACCCAATAGGATGAAAATGACAGACTGGATGAACATTTTTGAGGATGAGCGTATTGAAACTATTCTCGGAGACTATTTTCTTGACGTAGATTTTAAAAAGCAAGTTCTTCACATAAATGGATTTAAATCTCTTGATGAAGTCCCTAATCCTGCGCCTACTGCAATGGCTAAATTTTATTCTGTTGTGCGCTTTGGCATTGGGGAAAAGAAATTTGTTGATGAAGTAGATAGAATTATTAAGGATTATGCTAAATTTAATTCGTCAACTGATCTTTGGCAAACATACCGTTATATTGATGAAGTTAAAGCTCTGTATCGCGCTATTACTGGTGAAGAACCACCCACTGAGAATATTATAACTGCGTCCGTTCCTTTTGATGCAGATGGAGAAGAAGATGCCGAGGGAGAAAATACTGCCATACCTTCTGATGTTGATGAAGAAACCGAAGAAGGAAAAAGTGGAGATGACGCTGAAGGTAAACCTTGTCATGGCAGGAAAAATCCTTTAAAAGAAAAAGAGATTGAAAAATTAATCAAAAGCACTTTTATTAACAACAAATACGTAGACACAAAATTAACCGATGAATTAAGTATGATTTTGGAAAACTTCTCCAAAAAGAATAATAGTGGATCTGCATTAGCAGGTTATAGTGGCACGTTTAATGCTCGTGCCGTTGTTAGAGAAGATTATAAATATTTTGAGCGCAAAGCGTCTATAAACGGGTCTAATAAATTTGGGACTTTTCATTTAAATCTGTTTATCGATGAAAGTGGTAGTTTTTACCGTAGTGAAACTGCAATGAATACTCTTTTACGGTCATTAACTGATATTGAGCGCAAAAACCCCAATTTCACACTTGACGTTGTATTCTGCGGAATTAGCGAACGTCTTGTGCAAGATAAAAGACATCGCATTTTTAAAGCAGATGGTGGAAACCGTCTTGATAAAAAAACCTATGAACTTTATAGGAAATTACAGAAACCTAATACATACAATTATACAATTGCTTGTTTTGATGGGGACGCTTGTAGTGACGGTGGGCGTAGTGACCACGGTTTTGGAGCGTTTGACCATAATAATTGTGTAATTATCAGCGATTATGATAATGAACGCTATATCCGCAACGACGTTCATTCCGCACGAGTTATTTATACACGTGATTATACTAATGAATTAATTAAAAATGTAGTTGATGCTCTTGAAAAAGCGTTTAGATAAAAGAGGGTAATTTTACCCTCTTTTGGTTATCGTATACGGCAGTCTGATTTCGAACAATTATATCATACCTCCTATGGATTTGTCAAGAGGAAAATTCAAAAAATTTTAAAAAAATATTTTTTCCCGAAAATCCGCTAAAACACTTGACAGATATAAATAACTGTGATATAATTCATAATGTAGCCAAAAGAGGTAAGAAATGCGGTCAAAGATTTTTCAAAAAAGTTGAAAATAATTCTTGACAGAACGAACCTTTTGTGCTATAATATAATTACAAAAGGCGAGAGAAACTCGCTAAACAAAAAAGGAGAATGAAAAAATGAAGATTACTGCGAATGTTGAGATTATTGCGCGTAAGGATGGCTCTCTGATTACAATTATCAATGGTGCTTCGACCGCCGAAACCGACCCCGAACGCATTGTGGAGTGTACGCAAATTTATCAGGCTTGCCGTGATATTGAAGAAGATAAGCGTGAAGCGTGGTTGAATGAAAATATCGCCGATGGCAAGTTTCCTCATCTTTTCGGTGATGCGTCCTCTGTTGCAGGAACTGAAACGGTTGAGCCTACTCCCACGGAATACCTTCAGTCTGCCCTTCAGCGTCTGATGGACTTCTTCAAGGAGTTTGAGTTTGAGCCTAACTTCCGTTTTGTGAATACCCTTGCTTGGATGCTCACTAAGAAGAAGAAGTCTTGTGCGACTGACTATATCACTTCTTATTTTGAGCTTATTGACAGCCCCTATAAGAACGAAGTGAGCGCAAAGATTAAGTCCAAGGAATTTAAGGCTATTCTTGCGGATATGTCCAAGGTTGCCCCTACCAAGACTGTGAATGAGCGTTTCAAGCTCTATTACGGCTCGCAGGGAACAGGCAAGACCACCATTGGTCAGACCGAAAGTGATGGACGTTGCATTGTCTGTAATGCTTCTATGCTTCCTGCCGACCTTATGGAAGATTTTGTATTCGATGCTGGCAAGCCCTCGTTCACTCCCTCTATGCTCTGGAATTGTATGGAAGAGGGCAAGGCAATTGTTCTGGACGAAATCAATCTTCTTCCGTTCGACAGTCTGCGCTTCTTGCAGGGCGTCCTTGATGGCAAGAAAGAATTTAATTACAAGGGCAAGACCGTACATATCAATTCTGGTTTTATGGTCATTGGCACGATGAACCTGTCGGTTAACGGAATGGTTTACGGTCTGCCCGAACCCCTTGTTGACCGTTGCATGGAAATGAAGAAGTTTTCGCTTGACGCAAAGGCTCTTATGGGTGCGATTGCGTAAATCGCACCTACCATGTAAAAATCGAAAAAGCGGATAGCGCATAAGTGCTGTCCGCTTTTTATTTTCGTATACGGAAGTCTGGTTTCGAACTATTATATCACACCTCGTATAGATTTGTCAAGAGGAAAATGCAAAAATTTTTAAAAAAATATTTTTTCCCGAAAATGCTTGACAGATTATATCTTCTGTGTTATACTATAATTGTTCCGATGAGAGGGACAAGAAACTCAACAAAATATTTTTTGCAAAAACAGCAAAAAATACTTGACAAAACATATCGCCTGTGATATACTTATTATAGTAAATGAAAGAGAGGTAAAAATTATGGACATTAACTTTGCGGAAACCAAGGCTATCGCCGATACTCTGCCTATCGGTCTGTATGCGAAGCGTCGTATTCCGGTTTCTATGAGCGACAAGGAAAGCACTTCTTATTACAATCCTATCAGTGATGAGATTGTTATTTCCTATCCTATTATCAAGCAGGGTCTTGAAAAGGCGGTTGAAGATACGTCTTTTAAGGAAACTGCGGTTCGCTCCATGGAATATCATGAAGTGAGCCACGCAATTCTCACTCCTAACAATCTGCCGATGCCCGACCATATGAACGTTTTTGAGGACGAACGCATTGAAACTATTCTCGGCGATTACTATATGGACGTTGACTTTAAGAAGCAGGTTCTTCTTGTCAATGGCTATACGTCTAAAAGCGAGATTAAAGCACCGTCCAGTCCTTTTGAATACTTTTATCAGATTGTGCGGTTTGGCATTGGAGATAAGGCTCTGGTTGACGAAGCCACTGACATTATTAAGAAGTATTCTCATATCACACGAAACAATAATTCCTATGTGTGGGATTATAAGTGCGATGTTGACGAATTTTATAAGAAGGTCTGCGGAGAATACCCGAAGTATAAGTCTGAAAGCGGTTCTTCTGGCGATAGCGATAGTGGTAAAGATGGAAGTGGTTCTTCCTCTGCTATCTATGACCGTATGGGCAACGGCGAAGCCAAGGACGGTAAAACGTCTGGTAAGAAGTCCAAGGAAAGCGGTATGAGTGGTGCTTCTGGAAAGTCTGGCGAAAAGGGCGAAAACGAAGCCAACTCTGCATCGAAAGATGCAAGTCTTGACAAGCGTGATTGCCCTCTGACTAAGGAAGAAATTGACAATATTTTTGAAGATTTTTTCCATCATAATCCGTATATCGACAACGCTCTTACACAGCGCATGGAAATGATTATCAATAACTTTTCCAAGCGCAATAACAGCGGTTCGTCTATGAACGCTTATAGCGGACAGTTTAACGCTCGGCACGTTGGACGCAGGGACGATTATAAGTTTTGGGACAAGCCGACCACTGTAAATGGCGCGAATAAGTTTGGCTCGCTTCATCTTAACCTTTTCATTGATGAAAGTGGTTCGTTCTGTTGGTCGCAAGAGCCGATGAATAAACTGCTTCACGCTCTGACCGAAGTGGAAGCCAAAAATCCGAATTTTACCCTTGACGTAGTATTTTGCGGTATGGGTGAACGGATTGTAAAAGACAAGCGTGGTCGCGTTTTCAGAGCGTCTGGTGGCAATAAACTTGACAAGCATATTTATGAGATTTATCGTAAATTGCAAAAGCCGAACACCTTTAACTACAATATCGCTTGTTTTGATGGCGATGCTTGTAGTGATGGCGGTCGTGGTGACCACGGTTTTGGAGCGTTTGACCATAACAACTGCGTTATCATTAGTGATGATGATAATGAGCGTTATATCTCGCAGGACGTAAAGAGCGCAAAGGTCATTTATACGACTGATTATGCAGAAGAATTGATTGATAACGTAGTTACGGCTCTATCCAAGGCGTTCCGCTAAAAGAATAGGGGAAAAATTTTCCCCTATTTCTTCTTAAAACACTTGACAAATAGACCCCATTGTGTTATACTATAATTGTTCCAAGGGGAACGATAAAAAATCAAAAAAACAAAAGGAGAATGAAAAATGAAGATTGCAACGAATGTGGAAATTATTAAGCGTAAGGGTGGCTCTCTTATCTCTATCATTAACGGCGAAAGCAAGGCTGAAATTGACCCTGCTCGTATTACCGCTCTTAATGAGATTTATGACAATGCTCGTGGCATTGACGAAGATAAGCGCGAAGCATGGCTGAATGAGCAGATTGCCGATGGCAAGTGGAGTGAGATTTTTGGTGAGGGTGCTACTTCCACTGGCAACTTTACTTCCCCTGCTCCGTCCCCGATGGAAAAGGTTCAGACCGCTGTTCAGCGTCTGATGGACTTCTTCAAGGAGTTTGAATTTGAGCCTAACTTCCGCTTTACCAATACTCTGGCTCGTATGCTGACGATTAGCAAGACCAAAGCGCAGGACTATATCACGTCCTATTTTGAGCTTATTGATAGCCCCTATAAGAACGAGGTTCGCGCCAAGATTACGTCCAAAGAGTTTAAGATGATTTTGGACGATATGAGCCTTGTTCCCCCGACCAAGACCGTGAATGAGCGTTTCAAGCTCTATTACGGCTCGCAGGGAACTGGCAAGACCACTATTGGTCAGAGCGAGAGCGAGGGCAGATGTGTGGTATGCAACGCTTCTATGCTCCCTGCTGACCTTATGGAAGATTTTATCTTTGACGAGGGTAAGCCGTCCTTTAAGCCGTCCTCTCTGTGGGAGTGCATGGAGAATGGCAAGGCGATTGTTCTGGACGAAATCAATCTTCTTCCGTTCGATAGTCTGCGCTTCTTGCAGGGTATTCTGGACGGCAAGAAAGAGTTTAACTACAAGGGACACGTTGTTCACATTAACGAGGGATTTATGGTTATCGGCACTATGAACCTCTCCGTGAATGGCATGATTTATGGTCTGCCCGAACCCCTTGTTGACCGTTGCGCAGAGATGAAGAAGTTTTCTCTGTCTGCCGAACAGCTTATGAACGCTATTATTTAATAGCGTTCAAGCCGATAAGGATATAATAAACGAAAAAAGGGGTATAAACACTAAAAAGTGTTTATACCCCTTGACATATCACAACTCTTGTGATATACTATGGATATAAGAAAAGGAGAGATAAAAATGAAAATTTTAATTGTATTTACTATTCTATCAATCATTAACGTTATTTTTTCAACGTATAAATCTTTGGCTACTATAAAAGGTGGCGTTCTTAATGCGAGTATTGTATCAGCCCTCTATTATGGCTTCTACAATGTCGTGCTTATTTACACGGTCGCAGATTTTCCGCTCTGGCAGAAAGTGGCAATTACTGCGACTTGTAATTTCATTGGTGTATATACTGTAAAATATATTGAAAAGCGTATGAGAAAAACAAAAACGTGGAAATTTGAACTTACCGTTCCTGCCGACTTAACAAACACAATTCATATTGCTCTTAATAGCCTTGGCATTTCTCATAACTACATTCCAAATATTGGAAAATACACTATTTATAATTGCTACTGCCCGACACAACGGGAAAGCGCTCTCGTTAAAACTATTGCTAATAATTACGATATAAAATATTTTATTAGCGAAAGCACTTGACAAAATATATCTCTTGTGATATACTATAATTGAAAGGAGAAATAAATATGTTTAACCTCTATGATAAAGATAAAACTTGCGTTGGCTCTTTTGCAACTCTCAATGAAGCAAAAGTCGCTATGATTTATGCTTATTGTAAAAGCGAAATTCCTCGTTTAGCTCAAATAATTGAAATTAACGACCTTATAGCAATGATTAAACAAGATGAAATGACAGCCTTTAATGATGGCTATATCGAAGATTTTATGACGATTAAAGAAGAGGGTTAAAATGGCTACAACAGTTTATGGACTTGATTGGGTAAACGGCGACGGTCTTAATTATGCTTATACTGAACTCGCTGACGCTAAACTTGACGTGCTTGAATATTTGCTTGATACTTATATCAGAGATATTCCATATCACATTAAAAATAATAGTATAAAAGACTTTTCCGACAACCTTGCGCTTGACAGTGAAAGCATTGTGGAAGATAACTATGTTGACGATTTAGTATATATTACTTATATTGATGTAAACGATGGCTTTAAGCCTTGACAAATCACAACTTATGTGTTATACTATATATATAAACAAAGGAAAGAGGAATAAATAATGATTGACCGCAGAAAAACTTATGTAATGGTGCTTGATACAGAAACCTGCAATGGTATCACCGAAGATGACGGAAGCGTTGACCTTGATTATTCCATTGTATATGATGGTGGCTTTTCCATTGTCGATACCAAAGGCAACGTTTACGAAGAACACTCTTATGTTATGGGTGATGTATTTTGTGGAATGAAAGATTTGATGAAGTCTGCGTATTATGCCGAAAAAATTCCAGACTATTGGAACGATATTAAAGCAAAAACGCGGACAATGATTTCATTCAATCATTTCCGCAATATCGTATGGGACAAAATCCGTGAATATAATATCACGGCGATTGTTGCCCACAATGCACGTTTTGATGTTCGTGCTCTTAACAACACTTGTCGGTATCTGACCAAGTCAAAGATTCGTTGGTTTTTCCCCAGAGGAACAGAGGTTTGGGACAGTCTGATGATGGCTCGTTCGGTTATCGGTGTTATGCCGACTTATCAGCGGTTTTGCGAAGATAACGGTTATATGACTGCTCACGCCGTTCCGCAATGCCGTTTTACTGCCGAAGTGCTTTATCGGTTTATTACCAAAGATACCACTTTTGAAGAAAGCCATACCGCTCTTGAAGATGTAAAAATCGAACGAGAAATTATGTGGTATTGCTACCGTCAGAAACAACCGATGAAGAAAATTCTTTATGCAAGGCGGTAATTCCCTCTTGACAAACCACAAGGTTTGTGATATACTATAATTGTTCCAGAGGGGGACGCCCCTCTCCAACGATGGAGATAATAGAAGTGTATCGATAAATCTCTTCTTGACGTTAAGACTTTTCAAAGAGTAAAAGTTAGTGCCTACAACTTTAAGAGAGGGCTTGTGAGAAGATGGTAAACTCTCCGTTGTCTGGTCATTATCCAACGTTAAAAAATGACTGGGGGTGGCTACCCGCACTTAACAGTGCAAACAGCCAATTTATTAAAATCCAAAAAGGAAGAAAAAATGATTTACACGCATATTGATGCGCTTGATGAGTGTCTTGCTTCGTCAGCGATTAGCGACGAAAGTAAAAAGCATTTGACCGCAATTCGTGAACAGATGGCAACCGCACGGTCTACTCGGAAACCGACTAAACATCAAACAGATAATAAAGCAATGAAAGCAATTCTTGAAAAGGAAATTGCATTTGGAATTGATTATACTGCCAATGACTTTAATCAGATGCTCACGAACAATGGATTTACCACCACAACTCACAGGACTCTCGGACTTGTCGGAGAATTGGGAGTAAAGAAACAGACCGCAACCTTTGTTGATACCGACGGCAAAAAGCACTCGCTTTATCGTCGAAGCTGAACGGGGGAGATTGCCATGGGTCTTGATAACGGAATTATTCTTCGTTCCAAACGAGAATTAAGAATCCCAGACTTTGTAGAATCTGCTCGGTATGCTACAACCGACGAAGCCGGAAACCCATACTTTGACGACTATGTTTTGTATTGGCGAAAATGGTGGAGTTTCCGAAACGATGTGATGAACGAACTTGGCTTTGCCGACGGCGATTATTCTTTTCCATTGACTGTTGAGCAACTTGAAAAAATACAAGAGATTTACAATTACTATAACAGCGAAGAAACGTGGCAGGAAGCCGTGAGTATTTGGAATTGGGAAGAAGTAAAAAACCTATTCCCAGAACAAAATAAAATTTTTGAGTGGTTGAAAAGTTATAAGAAACTCCACCCAAGCGTAGAAGTACTTTTCTACGATTCGTATTAAAGAACGGACTAAAATGTTCGTTCTTTTTTTATGCCCAACAAAGTGGCAACGTATGCCCAATAAACGGCAAAGCAAGGAGCGGTTTTTAACCTATGTCCAATACAACGACTATGAACTTGACAGCCCGCACTTTAACGATTTAAAGCGTTAGCGGATGAAAGTGGTTCGAATTCAATTATATCACAAAATTCGTAATTTGTCAAGCGATTTTTATGAAAAAATCGAAAAAATATTTTTTCCCGAAATGAAGCCCTTTACACATCTCGGTATATATAAAGAAAAAGAGCCTTGGCTCTTTAAACACTTTTGTCCGCGATCGCACTTTAACGATTTAAAGCGTTAGCGGATGAAAGTGAAACGTTTTCCAATTATACCACACTTTTGGTAATTTGTCAAGCGATTTTTACTTGTCAATATAACTAAAAATTCTCCCAAAATCATTATAAACTTTTGTCCATATTGCCATCTTGACAAAAAGATCAAAATATGATATAATGGGGTGGAGCCTTCGTTATACACAGAACGTGAACCAAGAGCAGGAAGAAGGCGCACACTTCGTGTGCTTTAACTAACTAATGCGCTAAACCGCCCCTTGACTTTTGCGGTTTTTTATTGTATAATATATACAGAAAGTGGATAGCGGATTTGGTTATTTTAACCAACCCTATGTAAACCGCAACCCCTTGACAAACGTAAAAAAATGTGATATAATATAGATGTAAATAAAAAGTGATCGCTTTAACACGTTAAAGTGATAAAGCGTTAAAGAGCGTTGGCGCGCCACTTTAACGCATTAAAGTGATAAAGCGGTGAAGCGCGTCCAAGCACTTTAATACAGTAAAGCGCTAATGTATTAAAGTGAGAGAGGGACACGAAATGTGAACTTTGATAATTTAACACGGTAAAGAGGTAGCGAGATAAAGAGATCTCGACTTCATCAGCGACATGTGATCAGGTTGGAGCGATCAAAAAGTTGATTGCGACATGTGATCGGATTTGGTTGCGACATGTGATCAGATCCGCGTGATCCGGCATGTCAGCGACATGTGATCAGATCCGCGTGGCCCAATGTGCCCGCGACATGTGATCAGGTTTCCCTTGCGACATGTGATCAGATTGGCGCAGATCAATTCTAACTGCGACATGTGATCAGGCTTTAAGCGCAACAAAAAATTGCGCAAACGTAATGGCACATTAGCAAAAACTTTGAATTTTAACTTACTAAAATTAAAGACAAGTTGTAAAAGTCATTAGCATTGAAAATTCATATGTCAATTGGTTGAAATTCATAGGCTAGCCAGAAATTAAAAGCAATTCTTGCAAGTTAACCTTCTGAGCTAATCAAAAATAAAATCGCTTTTTCCGGGATGATGCGAGTATCTTACCAATTTAACAGGCATTTTTATAAATTATAGAGTATTTATGCTCTTTCGCCAATCTTATTTAACGTTGAGCAAATTGCGCGCAGATTGGATTACCTATCGCCAACGTAAAAAGCGCGCGTGGCTACAAAATATAAAATTATAAAGATTAAGCTTTTTAATTTTCCCCCTTCTTTATCTTTGAAAATGAGATAGAGATTACATTCACAATGCCTGGGGAAATTATCATTCTGCAAGCCATCTTTCAACTTCTCCTTTTTTTTATTTTTTGTGATATAATCGCTATTTCTATTATTGTGTTTAGTTATACAAGAAGGCAATAAAAATGTTGCCTTCTTATTTTTTATCTATAATCAAGAAAACTAATTTTAATGAGCATAATTTTTTTAAATGTTTTTATGAGAAAAAATATAGATTTTAAAGTTGATTTTATATTGTCATTTTTACGCTGGCGCCAATTTGGCTCATGCATCTTTAAAACATTTAAAAATATAAAAAAATAATTTAATAACTCAAAATTATTGTTTAACTAAATTTTCACTTTAATCTAATAAATGGCTTTTCAATTTTAAAAGGTATACAATATTAATCGAACTTCTTTTAA
>ULRB01102814.1_pt1 | contig 15966 bp, 8 predicted proteins | sample 1955051 | NCBI WGS metagenome assembly ULRB01 (sample SAMEA4835671, study PRJEB28245) | human gut metagenome | biome: gut microbiome; material: fecal sample | place: Denmark | collected 2008 | reverse complement strand
CCGTCAGGGCTGCCGCTACGGCCACCGCCGCAGGAATCAGGGCAAACCTCCAGGCCTTCCTGCCCGGAACGCTCTTCACTGCACAGGCCGCCGTAAGGGCGTCTTCGACTCTCCGGTGGAGACTCTCCGGTACCGGCACTGAACTGTCCGAAGCGATTTTCTCGAGCTCTTCCAGATCTATCCTTTCTATGTCTTCTTTACGTTTCATATCTTGTCTATGGATTTTCTGATTTTTCTCCTCGCGTTGCTCAAGTGCACTCTCAGGCTGAGATAGCTGAGACCCGTCCGCTTCTGTATCTGCTCGTAACTGAGATCATCGAAGACCTTCATCATCAAGACCGTCCTCTCGCTCTCGCTTAGCGTGGACATCCGTCCAATCGCCGCTTCGAGCTTCTGGCGACCGTCCAGTCTCTCGTCCGGGAGGGCCTCGTCAGAGACCTGCAGGGGCAGCTTCTCCTCGCCATCGGGCCGGCATCTGCGGAGCTTGTCCACACAGATGTTGCGCAGCAGGCGTATGCAGTAGGCTTTGGGGCTGCTTATGCCGTCAAGCGCATCCGCCGCATCCCAGAGTCTCAGGTACAGGTCCTGCACCGCGTCTTCAGCGTCAGGGATCGACTCCAAGATGTAGAACGCAACCCGGTAAAGCTCGTCCTGGAGGGGAAGATACTCTTTTCTGAATCTTTCGGCCGTCATTTCGCCGCGCTTACCAGTTTGCCGACATTGTCCATGTCTATCGTTCCGTACAGGCAGATGAGCGACCCCTCGTCCGGCGCGAAAATCACCAGATCCTTGACCTTCGTCCCGTCGCCGGAGACATAGCCGTAGATATAGACCGACTCCTCATCGTCCTTGGCGGACATCAGGAGTTCGACTCCGTCAAGCAGCCTTCTCATCTTCCGGTTGAAGTCCCGTCTGACTTTCGGGCTGCAGTCTTCGTAATCCACCACGGTGATTCCCTTGATGGATTTCATCGCGTTGAAAGCAAGCCGCGCCTGTTCCCTCTCCTGTCCGTCCATATCGTCGTCATAGAGACTGATGGCTCCCGCCTTCTTTACGAGGTATGTCATGAATTTCCCGAGATTGATGCTCTCGAATTCATCGTGGTGGCGGTAATCGTTGATCAGGGCGTTTATCGCCGTGCGGGGGACTTTCTTCCCCTCCGGCTTCGCCTGGGCCTGACAAAACACAGTGGCCGCCAGCACAAGAGTAATTATCAATAAAAACTTTTTATTCATATTCATTGTCGTTTTCGTGACGCGTCATATAATAGACGGACGAGGCCGGAAAATGTTAAGAGCCGGCTGAAAACAATTTCCAGCCGGCCCCTTCTGCCATGCAGCCGCCATCAGAGGCCCGGCTGCTTATGTCTTTAGCCTAATTGCTCTGCTCGATGGCGGCCTGCGCCGCCGCAAGGCGGGCGATAGGCACGCGGAATGGAGAACAGCTCACATAGTCGATACCGATCTTGCTGAAGAACTTGATGGAATCCGGGTCACCTCCGTGCTCGCCGCAGACGCCGCACTTGAGATCGGCACGCCTTGCACGGCCTGACTGTACGCCATACTCCACAAGCTTGCCGACGCCCTTGGTGTCGATGGTCTGGAACGGATCGGCGTCAAGAATCTTGTGGCCGAGATAGTTGCCCATGAAAGTCCCGACATCGTCGCGGGAGAATCCGAGGGTCATCTGGGTAAGGTCGTTGGTGCCGAAGGAGAAGAACTCCGCCGCACGGGCCATCCTCTCACCGGTGAGAGCGGCACGCGGGATTTCGATCATGGTCCCGAAATGGTAGTTGATCGTCTGTTCAAAATGGACCTCGACCTCAGCCTTGATACGGTCGCAGATAGCCTTCTGGAAACTGAGTTCGCGGGCGGAGACCGTCACAGGAATCATGATTTCCGGCTGCGGGTGATATCCCTCCTTCTGAAGTTCCGCCACAGCGGTAAAGATTGCCCTGTACTGGGTCTCGGCGATGAGCGGATAAGCCACATGCAGACGCACGCCGCGAAGTCCCATCATAGGGTTCACCTCGTGGAGGCTCTCGCCTCTCTTGATGACCTCGGACACGCTGATGCCGAGCTCCTTGGCGACCTCCTTCTCTTTCTCTTCCGTCTTAGGCACGAACTCGTGGAGAGGCGGGTCAAGCAGACGGAACACCACCGGCTTGCCGTCCATCACGCGGAGCGTGCTCTTGACGGATGCCTTGATGAACGGCTCCAGCTCCTCAAGGGCTGACTTACGCTCCTCGTCCGTATTGCAGAGAATCATCTTGCGCAGCTTGGCGAGAGGAACTTCAGAGTTCTTGCCGTAGAACATGTGCTCGATACGGAAAAGTCCGATACCCTCGGCTCCGAACTGCATCGCCTTCAGTGCATCCTCCGGCGTGTCGGCATTGGCACGCACCCCGAGGCGGCGATACTTGTCCACGATGTTCATGAACTTGATGAACACCGGATTCTCGCTCGCATCCATGGTATCCACCCTGGATGCATACACGACACCCTTGGAGCCGTTGAGGGAGAACCAGTCACCTTCTTTGTACACCTTGGAATTCTGGCCGAACTTGACGGTCTTCTTGTCAAGGTCGATTATCATGGATTCACAGCCGACTATGCAGCACTTGCCCCAGCCGCGGGCGACAAGAGCGGCGTGCGAAGTCATGCCGCCGCGTGCCGTAAGGATGCCGGCGGAAGCGCGCATGCCCTGGATATCCTCAGGAGATGTCTCCTCACGGACGAGAATCACCTTCTTGCCAGCCTCGGCGGCCTCCATCGCGGCCTCGGAAGAGAACACGAGAGTACCGACGGCTCCGCCCGGAGAAGCAGGAAGTCCGCGCGCCACCATCTTGGCGGCTTTCTCGGAAGCGGCGTTGAGTACAGGGTGGAGAATCTCGTCAAGCTGCGCAGGAGAAACTCTCATCACGGCGGTCTTCTCATCGATCATGCCTTCTGCGAGCATGTCTATGGCCATCTGAAGCGCGGCAAGGCCTGTACGCTTGCCGATACGGCACTGAAGCATCCAGAGTTTGCCTTCCTGTATGGTGAACTCGATGTCCTGCATGTCGTGGAAGTGCGCCTCAAGCTTCGTGCGGATCGCGTCAAGCTCGGCATACACCTCAGGCATCGCCTTCTCAAGAGACGGGAGCTCCTTGTTATGCTCGTTCTTGGTCGCCTCGTTGAGAGGGTTCGGGGTGCGGATTCCGGCCACTACATCCTCGCCCTGGGCGTTGATGAGCCACTCGCCATAGAACTTGTTGTCTCCGGTGGCAGGGTTGCGGGAGAACGCCACGCCGGTGGCGGAAGTCTCGCCCATGTTGCCGAACACCATGGACTGCACGTTCACCGCCGTTCCCCAGTCATCAGGAATCTTCTCGATATGGCGGTATGCGATGGCCCTCTTGCCATTCCATGACTTGAAGACGCCGCCGATGGAACCCCAGAGCTGAGCCTTGGCGCTGTCAGGGAACTCGACTCCGAGAACCTCCTTGACCTTCACCTTGAACTTCTCGCAGAGGTCCTTGAGCTCTTCTGCCGTAATCTCGGTGTCTGAGGTGTAGCCCCTGGCCTCCTTGAGTTCGGACATCATCTTGTCGAGCTGCTGGCGTATGCCCTGCCCGTCTGCCGGCTCTATGCCCTCAGCCTTCTCCATGACGACATCTGAATACATCATTATCAGACGCCTGTATGCATCATATACAAAACGCGGATTGTCCGTCTTTGCAATCATCCCGGGAATAGTCTCGGAGCAGAGGCCGATGTTGAGGATGGTGTCCATCATGCCCGGCATGGAACTTCTGGCTCCGGAACGGCAGCTCACGAGGAGAGGATCCTTCGGATCGCCGTATTTCTTTCCCATAAGTTTTTCGGTCGCGTTCAGGGCGGCCCTGACCTCCATCTTGAGATCCTCGGTATAACCGCCTCCGAGCTCATAATACTCGGCGCAGCATTCTGTAGTGATGGTAAATCCTGCCGGCACCGGCATGCCGAGCTTGCTCATCTCGGCCAGGTTGGCTCCCTTTCCTCCAAGGAGCTCGCGCATCGAGCCATCGCCTTCGGCCGTCTTGCCGCCGAAGCAATAAACTCTTTTCTTCGTTTCAAACATACTCTATAAATCCTTAAACATGCAAAGTTATTGAAAATTCCCGACTAGAGCAATTCCGCCGCAAGTTCAGACAGGCGGCTCCTCTCGCCCCTGCGCAGGAATATGTGCTGGAATATCCTCTGCCCGGCCATCTTCTCGCCAAGATGCGTCAAGCCGTTGGACCACTGGTCCAGATATGGCTGGTCAATCTGGAAGATGTCGCCAGTGAACACCATCTTGGTGCCCTCTCCGGCCCTGGTTATGATGGTCTTGATCTCGTGCGGTGTGAGGTTCTGGGCCTCGTCGATTATGAAGTAGCATTTCCCGAGGCTCCGGCCCCTGATATAGGCGAGAGGCTCTATGATCAGTTTCTCCTGAGAGAGCATGCTCTCTATCCTGAGAGCCTCCCTTGAAGACGGGCGGAACTGAGCCTTGATGACATTGAGATTGTCCATGAGAGGCTGGAGGAACGGGGTCATCTTGGCTTTCTGGTCTCCCGGGAGGAACCCGAGTTCCTGATTGCCCAGCACCACGGCCGGACGCGAGATGATGATCTGCTCGTAGTCCTTCTCCTGTTCCAGAGCGGCCGCAAGAGCGAGCAGGGTCTTGCCCGTACCGGCCCCGCCGGTCAGGGAGACAAGTTCCACCTTCCGGTTGAGAAGGGCGTCCAAGGCCATCATCTGCTCCTCGTTACGAGGCCGTATGCCGTATGCCTCACGAGTCTTGATGAGCACTATCCTGTCACCGGCGGCATCATACCGCGCGCAGGCGGAACCCTCGGCACCGTTCTCCCAGACGAACTTGAACAGCTGGTTCGGGGCCGGCTCGGTCTTCATGACAGCCTCCCGCGGCAACGAGGTCTGAGGGCCATAGCACAGCTCCTGCATCAGTTCCGGGGACAGCGGTCTAGACTGGACCTCCTTGAGCGAATTCTCTATCCTCTGCTCCTCGACCTTGTCGGTCAGGTAGTCCTGCACCTCCATCCCCGCGGCCTTGGCCTTCAGACGGAGATTGACATCCTTGGTGACAAGCGCCACGAATACTCCCGGGTGATTGTCGCGTACCCACATCGCCGTGGCCAATATCCTGTGGTCCGGGATGTCGTCCACGAACATCTGCGAATACTCTTCGCTGAACGGATGGTTCGGCTCCACCTTGACAAGGCCCAGGCCCTTGCCGATAGGCAGGCCGTCACGCCCGAAGCAGCGGCCCTCGGTGATGCGGTCGATTTCACGCATGAAGCCGCGCGCGTTGAAGGCCAGGGCATCGTTGCCCTTCTTGAACTTGTCAAGCTCCTCCACCACGGCGACAGGTATTACGATGTTGTTGTCCTGGAAATGCCTGAGCGCACGATAGTCGTGCAGGATGACATTGGTGTCCAGGACGAAGATTTTTGGTTTGCCCATAGTGTTATATTTTTCAGTCCTCCCCTTCAGCGTTACGCATCAGGGATTCCAAAATGGTCTGTATTCCTGATTTCTCCGAGAACTTGACATCCACGCCCGTCAGCTCCGCGGACGGATGTCCGAGAGGGAAATAGGCCACATCCTGAAGCAGCAGCTCCGCATCAAGATAGTCGAAGTCAGAATCCCGGATCTGCACCACGACGCCAGGCAGCTCGGAGAAAAGCACCCTGGCCGCATGCTTCTCCTGATAAGAGTGCATTATGGCAGATATGTCAGCCGCAAGCCCGCAGCCCTCCCCCGTCATCATGTCCAGGGTGGTCATCAGACCTCCCTCCCCGACAGAGGCTCCGGACAGCAGCAGCCCGTCCTCCACAAACTCGCGCACCACCTCGAAACAGTCGATGAAGCAGTCCGCGTCGCTGATGTCCGCCGGGACGTCACCTATCCCCGCCACCTGCGCGAGGAGAGAACCCCCGAGGCGGAAATCGGCAGTGTCGAACGGTATGTAAATCACCCAGCTGTCAGGGTCCGGGACAAGGCTCCGCCCGCAGGCCCTCGCCTGTGACATCCTCGGATTCTCGGTCCGGAACGGCTCCTGGATGAAGATCTCCTCATCAGGTGCCGTGCAATCTATACCTATTCTGAAAGACAGGTCGCAAGACCGGCCCGGCCGCAAGGACGCCTCAGAGAAGCTGATTCCCAAAGCATCGACATAGTCGGCGGCACTCTGCACGGAAGCATAGAAAGAAGCCATCCGGCCCACCGACGCGTCATTCCACTTCCAGAAGGCCGCCGGCCGCAGATCTCCGAGCCTGAAGTGCCCCTTCCGCCAGAGAACATCCTCAAGAGAAAGAGCCAGCCGGAAACGGGTGCAGGACTCCATATAGGCCAGAGGCATAGAACTGTCAGCACCGCGCACAAGCTCAAGGCATTTTCTTATGTCAAGGGAAGCGAGGTCAAACTCCCCAACCGGGGGGTCGACTGTCTCGTCGATCACTGGCGGGCACACGGCACCGGACTCCGCAGGCAGAACCTTTGCGCAGACAGTCCGGAGCAGTTGGGCGGGTGTACATTCCTGCTTCACTCCGTCAATGACATATTGAGAATACAAAGCCTCGGCCGTTTTCAACATTACAGTTCAGATTAGCAATCGTTAAAAAATAAGTTGCATCACCTTGGGCAATCTTAACATTAGTGCGTAAATTTAACTAAATTTGATGAAAGAAGAAAATTATGGAATACAATAAAGAAAGATACGACAAACTCATCCTGGACCTGTTCGACAAGCACCCTTCAGTCCAGAAGGACGGATTCACGCCAGGGGCATACAAGCCCGGACTCGGAGGGATGACAAGCTTTGACGCCGCCCTGGGGCAGCCGTGGAGGAAGTACCCTTCCATCCATGTCGCAGGCACCAACGGCAAGGGCTCGGTCAGTTCGATGCTCGCCGCAGCGCTCGCCGCAAGCGGTCTCAGAGTCGGGCTCTACACCTCCCCGCACCTGATAGACTTCAGGGAGAGGATGAAGATAATAGAGAACGGCGGATGGAGAATGGTGAGCGAGCAATATGTCTGGGACTTCCTCCAGAGCGCGCCGTCGGAAGGCCTCTCGTTCTTCGAAATCACTACCGGGATGGCATTCAGCTGGTTCGCCGCCGAAGAGGTAGACATCGCCGTGATAGAAACGGGGCTTGGAGGGAGGCTGGACAGCACCAACATCATAATCCCGGAACTCAGTATCATCACCAGCATAGGCCTGGACCACTGCGCGATGCTCGGTGACACGCGGGCCATGATAGCCGCAGAGAAAGCCGGAATCTTCAAGAGCGGCGTGCCGGCCCTCGTAGCCGCGCGCGACCCTGAAACGGCGCCGGTATTCGAGAAGGCGGCCGCCGAAGCGCACTGCCCGCTCTTCTTCGCGGACGACTTCCCGGAAGAGGATTTCGGACTTGACCTGCACGGGCCATATCAGGAGGAGAACCTGCATACCGTCCTCTCCGCCCTCGAGATACTCGGAGTGGACGCCGACAAAGAGGCCATCTCGCACAGCGGGCGCACCACAGGCTTCCGGGGACGCTGGGAGAGGCTCCGCGAGAATCCGGAGACCATCTGCGACATAGGCCACAACCCCGATGCGCTCCGCATCAATTTCGGCCGGCTGACCGGCAGCGGCAGACCGCTATTCATAGTATATGGAGTGATGGCGGACAAGGACATCCGTGCGATACGCCCCCTGATGCCCCCTCATGCCAGATATTACCTCGTCGCCCCGGCCATCAGCCGGTCTCTCCCGGTGGAGACCCTCTACGAGATGACCGGCGGTCTGGAGCGCCAGACTTATGACAGCGTGGCGGAGGGCGTCGAGGCGGCGCTGCACGATGCCGGAGAAGTCCCGGGGAGCCTCGTCTATATCGGAGGAAGCAACTTTGTGGTGTCCGAATGCATCTCCTATCTGGAAAAAGAGAGTTTATGAAACGGATACTCTGCGCATTTGCCATCGTGATGACAGCATTGTCCGCCGCCGCCAAGGACGGTGACGGACACCGCCTCACCGCCCTCTGGGCCGACTACGAGAAGGCCGTCAAGGCGGACAGGCCCAAGAAGCAGGCCTCAACCCTTGAGGAGATCAAAAGACAGGCGGAAGCGAATCGCCTCGCCTGGGACTTCTATGACGCGAGCCGGAAATATGTCCGGCTGCGCTCCGAGAGCAACTGGAAACTGCGAGAAGACCTCACCAGACAGATGGAACAGGACCTCGACAGGTTCGGGGAGCCGGTGGCGATAATCTACGACCGCCGCCACGACCAGGCCGACAGCCTCATTTCGTACATCAAGGCGAACGAGGCCAAGCTCAAATCTTCTTCCAACCCGGAGTTCTGGTCTCACGATCCTCTTATCCTGCAATACACTTTCGGAAATGTGCTTCCGCGTTTTCTGTCCAGCGACTATGATTACGCGCTATGGCACCTTTTCTCCCGAAATACAGACAACTCGGCAGCATCGGCCCTAATGCATCAGACCTATGACGGGACATATCCGCTCGGAGCCCTTGTACGCTATACCGAACTGGTGTCAAGGGAAGAAGAGGAATCCATGAAAAAACTGGCCTCAGAGCACAACGGCGATGCCGTGGGTGTTCTGGCGGAAGGCTGGCTGCTGGACAGGAAGTACCAGAAGATGGAAGACGACGGCACGGGCACATCTGAAGATTTCCGCCGGCTGCTTGACGACTGCCGGGAAGTGAGACGGAAAGCAATCGCGATGAAAGGCACGGAGAATCTGATCGCCAACAGCTGGCCCTGGCCGCTATTCATCATGGGAAACCTGACAGCCAAGAGAATAAGCGCCTCAATAGAAGACGGAGAAGCCACCATTCTGCTCAGCAACCTGAGCAGCGCTACTGTCCAGATCAAGCGCGGACTTAAGACGGTATTCAAGGCCCATGTAAAAAACCCGGCACAGAGTTTCCATGTCTTCGACACGGTAAGGGTGAAAATCCCCGAATTGGATGATGGAGAATATGAGATGAACACCTCTTCAGGCAAGACAAAACACAGCTACGACTTCAAAAAAAACACTCTGTCAATCGCCAGCCGCCTCAACTCGGACGGGATCGGAGTCTACGTGGCGGACTACCTGAGCGGCAAGCCGTTGGACCGCTATACCCTGACCCTGTTCCGTGATGACACCTCCATCTCCCGCATAGAAATCGACCAGAACGGGTTCACAACCATACCGGAAGCGTTTACCGAAAAGATCATCAAGGCCAAGTACAGGTATAGACTGCAGGCAAGCTGCCGGGACGATAACGGCACACTCAGGAAAAGCAAGAAACACTGGATAACGGATTGGAGCATCTCCGATGGCGATTTCAACACCACGGGCGGCAGCGAGGCGACCCATTGTATGATACTCACCGACCGCTCCGCATTCAGGCCGGAGGAGACTGTACGATTCAAGACCATCCTCTACTCCGGCAGCAACGAATACAAAGCCGCCGATGCGGGGAACAAGCTGACAGCAGTCCTCTATGACGCCGAAAACAAGGAAATCAGCCGCCAGAGCCTTGTGACCGGAGAGTACGGCAGCGCCGCCGGGGAGTTCACCCTTGAGAAGAGAAGCCGCGGCGGGCTTTATTCCATCGCCATACTCCAGGGAGAGAAACACCTGTGCGGCACATCCGTGCTGGTGGATGAATTCGTAACTCCAAGTTTTACACTCATCTGGGACAAGGACGAGAGGACATACCTTCCGGGCGATGGTGTGAGCATAAAAGGAGGCATCAGAGCCTATTCCGGCCACCAGCTCGGGGAAATCAAGGCCAGCTACAACATAAGCCGCTTCGGCTCCACCATCGAAAAAGGCACGCTTACCCCTGACACGGACGGAAGATTCGAGATAAGATTCAGGGCCGTAGGCCAGGACTGGTCGAATTACATGATTACCGTCAAGGTCAGCGATGCCACGGGTGAAACCCTTGAGTTCTACCGCAACCTCCCTGTGCAATCAAATATATATATCACAACAACCATAGAAGATACGGTCAAAGGAAACTTCACCGTCAAGGGGCGCGATACGGGCGGCCGCATGATAAACTCCGGCAAACTGAGATTCAGCATCAGCACAGGTGAAGCGGACATGAAGACGACGCACCCTTCCCTCAAGTGCAGCTACGAAGTCGTGCGGGCAGGAAAGACCATCTCCAGAGGAGAGCCCCGTCCGGGAGAAAAGGTAGAAACGGCCCTCGGAGAGCCGGGGCTATACACCCTCCGCACCACCTGCATCGCCACGTCAGACAGCGGCATCAAGGCCGCAGACCACAAGGAGACCAGCATCCTCTTCATCCCCGACTCCTGCCAGGCCCTCAACGATGACATCACAAGCCTCTTCATGGATGACAGCACGGATTCTCTTGACTTGAGAATCGGAGCCTCATGCGGCCCGGTATGGGCCGTAGCCGAACTCTACGGCAACGGCAATACCCTTCTCGACAGGCAGGAAGTGAGGCTTGAAGGAATAAAAGGAGAAGAGGGCTCCCTCAAGACGATTCACTTCCCGCGCAGGAAGGAGTACCCTTCGAAGCTCAGCATCAAGGTACTGTGGTTCAAGGACAAAGAAAGCTACAGCTACAGCTACAGCCGCGACTTCGCCTCCCTGGCAGACAGCCCGAGGCTGCCGCTGAGTTTCAGCCGCTTCCTCGACACCACCGCTCCGGGGCAGGGATACAGTTTCGGCATCACCACACTCCCGGGAGTCGAGTGCGCGGCCACAATCTTTGACGCGGCCTCGGAGACGCTCCGCTCCAACATCTGGCATGAGGTCACACCAGCCCGGCGTCCGCTTCCGGCAGTGTCGTTCAGCACCACTTCAGGAGAGTACGGGGAATCTTTTGACTATGTGGTGAGAGGATATGGGATGCGGCCGATGATGTTAAAGTCAGCGGCCACCATGAACCTCTCCGACAGCGGAACCGTGATGGAAGAAGAGTTTGCCGCGGATGAAGCCGTCGCGGGCAGCATCACCGCCGTCCGGGAGAACTTCGCCAGCACCGTAGCTTGGGAGCCGTTCCTGCGCTCAGACAAGGACGGCAGGATAGAATTCAGCTTCCGCAACGCCGACAAACTCTCCACATATTATGTACAGCTCTTCGCCCACGACAGGCAGATGCACAACAGCGTGCTGCGCCGTGAGATGAAAGTGACCCTTCCGGTGAAGATTTCGGCGGTGGAGCCGCTGTTCCTCCACGACGGAGACCGCTATGTGGCAAGGGTGACCGTATCCAACAGCTCTGAGGGCAGCGTCGGGGGCAAGGTCTCGATCAGACTGCTCGACGGCAAGGATTACCGCAACGGGAAAGAGATGGCTTCGAGGTCCGGGCATCTGGAAGTCAAGGGCGGCGGCAGCGCGAGTTTCGAGTGCGAAGTGCAGGCCAAGGACATTGACAATCTGGGCTTGCTTGCAAGTTTCACCCCTGACGCGGAAGACTCCGGGTCGGACGCCGTATTCGTCAGCATCCCGGTCTATCCGGCAGTTCAGACCATCATGGAGTCACATTCCGCCCTGTTCAAGGCCGGGATGGACAGGGACTCGCTGATAAGGGCCCTTCGAGGGAAGTTTGTCAATGCCGACGGCTCGGCATCCTCAGCCGGCGAAATCAGCATACTCCAGATGCTCAGGGATGCCGTCCCGGCCCTGACCGTCCCGTCTTCAGACGATGCGCTGAGCCTGAGCGAGGCGCTGTATGCCGACTGGCTGCTGACAAAGATCCCCGGCGCAGACAGGATGACAGACAGTCAGAGGGATGATGTCATAGGCAGACTCGTCGCCGCACGCAATCCGGACGGAGGCTTCGGCTGGTTTAGGGGCATGAGTTCATCTCCAGTCGTTACGGCGACCCTGCTCGAAAGGTTCGCCAAAATGGGGGCCGGATGTCCGGGGGCTCTGGCTCCAGTCCTGCCGGATGCGGTCAGATTCCTCGACAGGTCGTTCCTGCGGGACAGCGCCAGGCCGCTCTGGTGCGGAGGTCTCAGCCTGGAGCAGTATCTCTATGTAAGGTCCCTCTTCCCCGATGTCAAGCCTGACACTGACGGGGCAAGAGACCTCAAGGCCTTCCGCAAAGCCGCGAGAGACTACCTCGTGCCATCCGGGCAGAGGGGACTCAATGGGCTCATATTCGCCAAGGCACGGAGGATGAAGACCCTGAAGGCCCTGCTCGACAGGGAGGGCGGAGACGGACTCGCGGACTTCTTCGGCATCAAGCTGCTCTCCGGCCCGAGAATGCGCAATTCTCTGGAAAAGGACATCCTTTCCCTCACGGAATACGCAGAGCCGCACAATAGCGGCGGCACATACTACCCCAATGCGGTGCTTCCTTGGCGCGGGCTGCTGGAGAGCGAACTCTATGCGCACTCAATGCTCTGCGACCTGCTCGCGGACTGCGGGCAGGACAGCATAGCCGAGGGTATCAGACTCTGGATAATGGTACAGAAAGAGACGCAGCAGTGGGAAAGCGACCCTGCCTATATAGAGGCGCTCGCATCGGTGCTCGCCGGCAGCGCAGAGACCCTCCAGACCAAGGTCATCGCATTGACGCTCAGCGTCAGCAGGCCATTCGGGCAGGTCAAAGCCGCAGGCAACGGATTCAGTATCAGCAGAGAATACCGGCGCGACGGGAAGCCGCTCCGTGAAGGCGACTTGCTGCATGTCGGCGACAAGATAAGCGCGACCTACAGTATATGGAGCGAAGAGAACCGGAGTTTTGTGAGGCTGACAGCGCCGAGATGCGCGGCATTCCGGCCGGTTGAGCAGAAATCCGGACACTACGGGTGGATGGCGCGGCCCCTGTCCGTCTCCGGCTGGGCAAGTTTCACTCCGCAAGGCTACAGAAGCGTGCTCGCAGACAGGACGGAGTTCTGGTTCGACAGTTATCCGGAGGAGAAGACCAGCATCACCGAGGAGTTCTTCGTGACACAGGAAGGCTGTTTCCAGGCGCCGGCCGTGGAGATAGAATCCCTCTACGCCCCTCACTACAGGGCCAATGACAAAGGCGCCGGGCCAATCCGGATCAGTTCATCTTTCTAGCTTCCGCCCGCACGGCGGCAGCTAGAAACTGAACTTTATCCTTACTATTGCGCTCTGGCCGTCTGCGCACTTCTCCTCAAGCGAAGGTCTGACAACCCGTCCAAGCGGCCCGTAATCCCCGTCACTGTTTGACGGAATGAGGATAAAACCGTCCTTGTCAGAACCCAAGATTCTGAAAGCACTGTCCTCCCGGGTGTTCTGCCATGCAATGCACTTTTTGCTTTTTCTGCTGTATACCATTGAACACTCGCTTGCCTGGGATCCACAGAATCTGATGTAGATGTAGTCTCCCGTCTCATGATAATCCATGGGCAGCTTGTAGTAATCAGACAGCATATAGGCGCCGATATCTTCGCCCGCCGCATCATAGAAATACCTTGCAGGCATTGCCTTGTCTCCGAAATCGACTTTGAATGACGGCACAGGGCCGTCCTTTTCAAGTCTATAAAATATCGACTCAGAGTTCTGCGGCCTCAGATAGTAGGTATTGTCTCCAGACTGGCTTATGTTGTTCATCGAGAATGTGCAGTCTTCCCTCGGGATACTCTCGGATATCAGATGCCCGTCCCGGTCTATCATCCGCAGAGTATAGCCGCGTCCCTTCTTGTCGCTGCGCGAACTCATCGAAAAAGCCGAAAACAGGTAAAACCTGTCACCCGGGACAACGGCCAGGGCATCGGCCGGATCATCAAGACCTGTCAGGTCAATCTGGAAATTCTTATGTGTATCATATATGTCGAACACTTTTATTCTTGCATTCTCCAAAACACACAATTTCCCGTCAATATAGCAGATGTCAGATGCGGAGACATATTCGTTTGACGCCCGTCCACGGGTAAGTTTCAGCGGGCCCTGCTGCCCGTCTCCGTTCAATGAGATGATGGCCCCTCTCGAGTCAAGAATGAATAGATTCCCCTGTCCGGCATTCAGCAATTTGGAGACGCCGGCGAACAAGACAGATTCGTCAATCGGCCGGACATCCACGATAGATACCACGTCCGATATGTCCTCTGACAAAGACGGTACGACGGCTTCTTCTTCAATAGAGGCTTCATTGCCAGACGTCTGATTCGCACAGGAGGCCAGCATCAACATGGCCATAAACATCAGTGCGGTTCTTCCCGTTCTCACGCCGTCTGCATTTACCAGAGCCCGACAAGAGGTTTCTTTTTTCATAAGGTGTTTCATAGAATTATAACTTAAAATAAAAACATCAATTTCAGATTACCTCAACATCGGAGGATGCGACCCAGCCCTGACGGCCGTCAGGCAGTTCGATGTTGCGCCAGCCCCCCACAGAGTCAAGCACCTTGACCTTGGTGCCCTCGTGCAGGATGAACAGATCCCGGGAAGAATCCGAAGACGGCGAACTCTTGACCGGGCTGACCGCACGCACGACCACGGCACCGTCCTCACGGAAATAGTCCGCCCGCTGCCGGGCCGCCATCGAGATTGAAAAGACGCAGAGCAGCAGAGACACGATGCCGGAAGCGAAGCCGGTCATGCGGGCCGCCCTGCCATGTCCGAGCAGGAACAGCAGGGTCAGGGCAAGCGTCAGGGCGAAAAGCCCTATACCTATCCCGGCCCACACATCTGAAGGCACAAGCCTGCTGAGACTCCTCATCCACACGCTCAGGAAAAACTCCGGGACACTCTCTATCTTGTCCTGCAGCAGGGTGCGCGTGAACTCAAGGTTGAAACGGGCATCGGAGTGGGACGGGTCCAGGCGCAGAGCACGCTCATAATTGAGGACAGCATGCGCGATATCATCCTCACGGAAACAGGCATTGCCGATGTTGAAATACAGGTCAGCCGATTCGAGGCCCATCTCCGCGATCCCGGTCCAGGCCCTTTCCGCTCCAGCCCAGTCCTCCGCAGCATACGCGGCGGCACCGGCAGACCACAAAGAGTCCGCCTCAGCCCTGTCCGGTGCAGCCTGAACCGTCCCGGCAGGCAGAATCGCGAGAAGCGCGGCGACAACCGCAGCGCTCGCGCCGCCGCGGCCCTTGTGCCTGTTCCTGTTCATACAGCCATCAATTTCTGAAATCACCCTCACAGCCTTGTCATACTGCGCCGCCACCTCCTGCACCTGGTCGGCAGGGGCGTAACGGGCATACTCACAAGCGTCCAGCAAGGCCACATAATCCGAAGCAAGAGCCTCAGGGACACCGCTTTCCATCAGCTTCGCGGAGATATTCTCCTTGCTCATGTCAGAAATGTCCATATTGAGCTTGTCAGAGACATAGCCGAAGAGGGCCTTGTGCAACTCTTCGTAGAACGCCGTATAGAGATTCTTCTTCAAGAACTCCTCGCTCCGGGCCAGACGCTTGCGCGCCATCTTGTTGGCCGCACGGTTCTTGCTGCCGACGACATCCGCCCTCAACGCGGCCGAGCGCCGCAATCCGAAATACACGGCCGCGCAGACTGCCGCGAGCAGAACGAGGATGACAAAGAATGCAGGAGTGCCCACGAAGAAAGTGCCGGCCTGACGGAAAGACGGGCGGCGGGTGGATATGTATCTGATGTCGCTGCCTATATTCCGGACATCCTTGCCGGACGGGCTCCTGACAATCTGTCCCGACGACTCGCCCGCTGACGCCTGGGCATCGCCCTTGGCGACCCTGACAGGCAGGGCCTGCGTCCTGAGAGTCACATACTTCCCGGTGGAGATGTCGTAGTAGCTGTACTCCACAGGACCTATAGTGAAGTCGCCGTGGCTGCGCGGGATGAACGGGTACTCGAACTGTTTCCCGCCCTGCACATCTGAAGTTTTCACGTCATAGACCTCAAAATCCGGCGGGAAGCTGACCCCCGGCGCTTCCAGAAGAGCGACATTGCCCTTGCCGGTCACGGTGAGAACAAGAGACGCGGCGTCGTGGGTCTGGAGGGAGTCGCGCGTC
>ULRB01063739.1_pt1 | contig 16036 bp, 10 predicted proteins | sample 1955051 | NCBI WGS metagenome assembly ULRB01 (sample SAMEA4835671, study PRJEB28245) | human gut metagenome | biome: gut microbiome; material: fecal sample | place: Denmark | collected 2008 | reverse complement strand
CAGCCGTAGACTGGGTATTTATTTTACCCACAAAATAGGTATCTGCCATGTTGTAGAAGGACGTCACCAGCATGCTGATGATGGTCGGCACAGCCAATGACGTAATCAGCCGGGGGACCGGAGTCGTCGTTAAGTGGACATAATTATCCTTTGCAGAATGGTGCATCATAGGGAATGGAATGACAAGACTATTTGCAGCAATTTCTCAATGGAGTACACTGTTACCGGCTCCTTGCCCGGTCGATGGAATACGAAGCTGCCGTCTCCCTTCAAATCTCCGGTTTCGATATAAATCTCCGATTCAACATTCCGGTTTGCCAGAATCCCGTTTCTCTGGAGTGCCTTGCGCACCATGGCATACTTCTGCCCGTGGCCCGCCAAGCGTATCTGGGAGGTATATTCATTGGCTACCCTGAACAGTCCCGTTTCCAAATCAAAGGCAATACCCTTACGGGCAAAGAAGTTGCTCAGGCTGCCGTTCAACGAAAGGTCCTCGGGCGTACCGATAGTTACGCCGTTCACCTTGTCCATCAGCCATATTTTGTCCGCTATCTGCAGGGCCAGTTCCAGGTCGTGAGTAGAAAGGAAAATCGTCTTGTCCGTTTGCCGGCTGAGCTGGTGAAGCAGTTGCATCATCTCTACTTTACTGGGAAAATCAAGGAAAGCTGTCGGTTCATCCAGATAGATGACGGGAGTTTCCTGGGCGAGCGCCTTGGCTATCATCACCTTCTGCCGTTCACCGTCACTCAGCGTATGCACCATGCGGTGTGCCAGATGGGGAATGCCTACCAGGGCGATGGATTTGTCCACCACAGTCTTGTCCTCTTTCGAAAGAGTTCCCCAGAAACCGGTGTAGGGGCTACGCCCCAGACCTATCAGTTCTACGACGGACATATTGCGTATATCGCACTTCTCCGTCAGCACCACACTAATGACGCGCGAAAGCTGCTTGTCGGTATAGTCCCCAATCTCTTTTCCTTCAATAAATATGTTTCCTCCAAGTTTTGGCTGGAAGGCAGACAACGTACGAAGCAGCGTGGACTTCCCCACTCCATTAGCTCCCAACAAGCAAGTCAGCTCACCACTGTTGATTCCGGCGCAAATGCCGTCTGCCACCACTTTCACATCCCCCTTACCGGGGTAACCGATGGAAAGATTCTCTATATGTATGGTTTCCTTATTCATTCAATTCTCCTTTCCGTTTTCTAAAAAGTACAGAAGCCACTACCGGCGCACCTACCAGTGCCGTCACCGAGTTGACCGGCAAAGCTCCCTCGAAGCCGGGCATACGGGCTATCAGATTGCAGACCAATGCCAGGGAAGCGCCTACCAGCAATGTGGCAGGCATCAACACCCGATGGTCCGAAGAGTGGAAGATGGCACGGCACAGATGGGGAACCGCCAATCCGATAAACATAATCGGACCGCAATAGGCCGTTACAATAGCCACCAGCACACCGGAGCATGAGATAACCAGCAGGCGTGCCCGCTTGATGTTCAGTCCCAGATTGCGTGCATAGCCATCGCCCAGCAGCAACAGATTCATCGTCTTTATCAGCAGGAAGGACAACGGAAGCAGCACAGCCATGATGCAGACAAACAGCACCATCTGGTCGCCCGAAACACGGGCAAAGCTACCCAATCCCCAAATGACATATGCACGTATATCTTCCTCCACACTGAAATATTTCAATACGCCGATGACGGCACTTGCCACATAGCCTATCATCACACCGATTATCAGCAGCGTCACGTTGCCCTTCACCTTCTGGGAGACATAGACAATGAGCGCCATCACAGCCAGCGCACCGATAATGGCGGCAACCGACAAGGCAACCTCGCCCATATACCCCAAACGGCTCAATGCCACACCGCCCATCGCCCCGGACAGCAATACCACACAAGCCACACCCAGGCTGGCACCTGAACTGATGCCCAATACCGAAGGCCCTGCCAGCGGATTGCGGAACACCGTCTGCATCTGCAGACCGCTGACTGACAGCCCTGCTCCCGCCACCAATGCCGTCAACGCTTGGGGCACGCGGGACTTCCAGATAATATTCTGCCAAATAACGGATTCATCCGTATTTCCCCACAATATGTTCCACACGGAGCGCAGAGGAATGTGAACCGACCCCAAAAGCAGGTTCAGCAGGAAAAAAAGAAAGATAGATGCCAGTGTCAGCAACATCAACGGAAGTACGGGTCTTTTTATCATTTCAGCAGTTCGTAGTAAGTCGGTTTATAGTCAGGCAACAAATCGGGATGGAAAGCATGTATCAAGTCTTCCAATACAATTTCGGGCTGCATGGGCATACTTTCGTAGAAGGGTTTCTCACGCATGTTGCAGTATACCACTCCCTTCTCACGGAACGCACGGAAGTCGGCATAACGCGGGTCGAGGGACTTCAAGGCATCATACGTGAACGTCCCGTCATAGCTGTTGACAATGCGCCAATAGTCGGCACTCTCCGCCTGGCTATATACGGTTTCAAAATCCAGCGTGACACCTCCCGAACGGGGATCGTCTTTCAAGAAATAATCCGCACCGGCATCACGGAACAGTTCGGCAAGAAAGCTCTTTCCTCCCACTGCATACCAGTTGCCACCCCGTATCTCGCCGCTGAATACCATCGGACGCTTCTTCACGTTGGCAGCCAGCTCCTTCAATTCGTTATAGCGCTTCTCTATCGCAGCAAACTTTTCATTCGCCTCCACTTCCCGGCCTATAAACATGCCGATGAATTTTATCCATTCAGCCTGCCCCAACGGGGTCATCTCCTTATATCCCAAATGGGGAACCAGTGGAATACCGATTTCCCGCATGGCATCATATCCACCCCGCTTGAAAGGAGAGATAAAGATAACATCCGGATTCATGCTCATTATCACTTCATTATCAAAGTTCCCTTCGATACCAATCTTCACGGTCTCGCCGGACTTCAAACGGTCGTTCATCTCCTTGTTGAAGAGATGGCGCGTACTGGTGATGCCCACCACATAATTGCAGGCATCCAGACGGATGAAGTTGGAAAGTTGCAGGGATGTCATACACATGACGTGCTCCACCGGCGTTTCAATCACCGTATAGTCGCTCGGTATGCCGACAGGCTTTATGCCTTTCGGTACCAGCGCATAGTGGAAAGTGCTGCTGCTTTCTTTTTGAGGGTCGTGTATATCCACCAGACGGACATGGTGCGGAAGATATTTCACCGTATAGCCTTTGGCATAGCACGGTACAATGGTAGCTGCCGTGTCTGTCGTAACCGGAGAATAGCCCGTTTCGGAAGAAGATTCGGTAGTAGTCTGTCTTGATTTTAAGCCGCAAGAGGTTACGCATAAAATGCACAGCAGTGCAATGCCTATGGCAGATATCCGGGTCATGACTATTGGGGTTTATAGAATTCGGGCACAATATTCGTCATTTTTGGGGAGATACGCAAATGCTCTTCCTGCAAATTGACGGATATTGTGCCTAAATAATCTTTAAAAGCCCATCAAGTCATTCAGTGCTTCACTCATGCTGGGATGTGTAAAGACAAAATCACGGAGGAAGGTATATTCCTGCCCGGTCTTCATAGCCATTGCCACCAGGTTGATGACCTCGCTCGATTCCGGACCAAACAGCGTACATCCCACTATCTTGTCCGTATCGGCGTCCACCACCACCTTGAAGAGTCCGTTCGTATCGCCCAAAGTCCTGGCACGCGGAATGGCGGCTACCGGCAGCTTGTTGACCTTTATATTCAATCCCTTCTTGCGTGCTTCCGCTTCGCTCAGCCCGATGCGTGAAAGCGGCGGGTCGATGAATACCGAATAGCTCACCGGGTCACGGTCGGACACCTTGCGTTCTCCCGCCCCGAAAAGGTCTTCGCGCAGAATGCGGTAATCATCCAAAGAAATGTAGGTAAACTGCAAACCGCCCTTTACATCACCGATAGCATGTATCTTGGGGTTGGTAGTCTGCAAATAGTCGTCCACCACAATGGCACCGCGCTCATTCACCTCTACACCTGCCGCCGCCAGATTCAAGCCAGCCGTATTCGGACGCCGGCCGGTAGCCAGCAGGATGGCATCTGCGTGTAACTGATGTTCCTCTCCCGTGACCGCATCCCGGTAAATGACGTCAGAGTCTTTCACGGACTGCACGCGTGCATTCAGCCTGAAAACGATTCCTTTCTGTTCCAATACCTCCCGGACACTGTCCGCAATGTCCCGGTCCTCCCGGGATATCAGTTCGGAAGAACCCTCGAGCACCGTGACTTGCGAACCGAATGAAGCATACATGGAAGCAAATTCCAGTCCGATGTATCCCCCGCCTACAATGACGAGCTGTGCCGGCAGCTCAGTCAGTTCCATAATGGAGGTGCTGGTATATACCCGTGGGTTACCTTGTATCCCCTCTATCGGTGGAATGACGGTTTCGGCACCCGTATTGATGAATATCCGGGGAGCTTGCAATTGTAATGTCCCTTCCGCCATCCCAACTTCCACCACATCCGGACCTGCAAAGGAGCCGATACCCGTATAGACCGTTATATGAGGATTGTCGGCCAGATTGTGATAGTTCTTCTGACGCAGGAAAGAGACGACCTCTTCCTTCCTTGCAATGGACTGACGATAGTATGCCTTCTTGACCTCCCAAGAAGCGTCTTTGTCCGCATGCTTTGCCGCATGCACCAATGTTTTTGTGGGAATGCAACCGATATTGATACATGTCCCTCCGTACATCTTTTCCGAACGCTCCACTACGGCAACGTCCAGCTTCCGTTTTGCCAACTCGGCAGCCAGCGTCTTTCCGCCTTTGCCGAATCCGATGATAATGACATCATACTGTTTCATACGTCTATTTCCTTAATTGATTCAATACTCTTTTTGCACTGTCAGACAGTACGACAATGGCACCGGCAAGAATGGCCGTATCCTTGATGACCAAGCGCCCTGCCCCCGTCAGCAACGGAAAGCCGTGCTCCCCGCTTCCCAAATCGGGCACCCACACCTCAGGAGTTGTCACCAGGAAAGAGAGGGTACCTATTGTCATGACAATGGCCAGTGCAGCTCCCGCCAGTCCGATTTTCGGAGAGAATATCCCCAGAAATGTCAGAATGCCGATGATCATAATCAGAATGCCCAGACCGTGAGAGAAACCATACGTATTGTTCTCCACGTGCCACTGATGTTTCGCCTCATTGAACTCGCCCTCTTTCAGCTTATACTCCTTGTACTCCGGGGCACTCTTTGTATAAAAGAAGCTCATGAACGGGCTGTTCGCCACAAAAGGGACAATCCCTTCAGCCTCATAATTCCAGAATTTCAACCCACCAATCCATACGAAAATAACCAGGATGGCTACACGAATCAAATTAACACCCAACTTTTGAGTGGAAGCGGCCAGCGTCAACGCAGCCATAAACAAGTTTTGCAATTTCGTTTTCATCTTTGTTCTACTTTTTAAATGGTTTCAGTAATATGACTTGATTTTTGTTTTTGCAAAGTTCCTTGTTTTCCACCACGTACGAAATGGCAATTATTCCGCAACAGTTGGCAATTCTTCCCGTTTCACTCTTTTCCGGTAATCCGAGACACTCTCGCCGGTCATTTTCTTGAAAAAACGGCTGAACGCGGGCAAGTCTTCAAAGCCCAGAATGGAGCTGATTTCTTTGGCGCTCTTGCGGGTATACAACAGCAGTCTCATGGCTTCCGCCTCAATGCGCTCATGAATCACCCGCAACGGGGAAGGCAACCCGCAGGCCGAGAACAGATTGGAAAGTGTCTTGGGAGAACGGCAAAGAATATCGGCATAATCCTGCACCTGCTTCTTCTCCTTGAAGTGCCGGTCCACTAATACGTAATACTGCCGGATGATGTCAAACGTCTTTTCCTTCTCCTGCCCCACCCCAAAACGCTGGCGCGCAATGCGTGTGCAGGTAATGATGAAACGTTTCAAGACAATCCGCAGCATCTCCTCCTGCAAGTTGTCATGGATGACCGATTCCTGCCGGAAAATGCGGACTATGTCATGCAAGTTGGAAGACTGCCCGGCAGAAAGTGCCAGTTTCATCACCTTGGAAGAGCCATAAAAAAGGAATCCATTGCAAGAGACCTCGTTGTCATGTCCATAGATGCAATAAAAATTGCTGTTGAATACAAACGTCAGGTATTCACCGTCCACCTCTTTTACCTCCAGGTGATGCAACGGGGTCAAGGTCACGATTTCATCCTTTTCCAGGCGCATGGGGATATGGTCTATTTCCAGAGTCAGCGTACCGCTCTGTACCCAAATGAATTTATACAGAGTCTTGTCACGTTGCAGCGACGCACGCTCATGGTAGCTGGAAGTCATGGCTATGTTGCCATTCAAGCGGGTGTTCAGTTGATAATCCATAAAAAACAGATTGTTTTAGTAAATAACAAAGATAGCGAATATCTTGTTTGCTACTGATTATTTCCCCACTTTTGTAGCCGTTTTGCTGTTCTTTAATTTTTAACCTTTAATGTCTTCATGCAAATGTTCCCCGTCATATTTGTATCTCTCGGTCCCGGCGAACCGGAACTGATTACCGTAAAAGGCTTGAAAGCCCTGCAGACAGCCGACTGTATATTCTGTCCCGAGACACTGGCCAAAGATGGAAACAGAGTTTCACGCGCAGCCGACATCCTATTGCAACTCGACATTCCGGAAAACACGGTGCACCGCTTTCCACTCCCCATGAGCAAACAGCGCGAAAAAGCCCTGAGCGCCTACGACGAGGTCTATATGGAGAGCTCCACCCTCCGGCAACAAGGAAAGAAGGTCTGTATCGTTGCCGAAGGAGATGCCGGATTCTACTCTTCCATACATTATGTATATGACAAACTGCAGGCAGACGGCATCCCCGTGAAGTACATCCCCGGTATCCCCGCCTTCATTGCCGCCGGCGCACTGGGCGGGCTCCATGTGGCCAGCCAGGAAGAGCGGCTGACGGTGATACCCGGCATTACTACGACAGAAGAGATAGAGAAACTGACAAGCGAAAACAGTGCGGTTGTCATCATGAAGCTGTCCAGATGCACCGATGAGATTCACCGCTGTATCCGCCTGCATCCCGAATACCGGTATCACTATTTTGAGAATGTAGGCACTCCGGAAGAGAAGTATATCAATGACAGCAAGCGGATAGCGACCATCCGCTTCCCCTATTTTTCCCTGCTTATCATTCGTACAGAGACCTTTTGAGCCCGATTTAATACAATTTCGCACGCCATAGGCATTATTTTAATGAAAATGGGTTACCTTTGCGCCGTTGAAATATAAAAAAGATAAGAACATGAAGAAAGTCGTTTTTTATATGATGCTGCTGGTTATGAGCATCGGTTATGCCTATGCACAAGGAAAGGCAGACATCAAATTCGAACAGACCACCCACAACTTCGGCACATTCTCCGAAAACAGTCCTGTGGTCAGCTACACCTTTAAGTTTACGAACGTAGGCGATGCTCCGCTTGTCATCCATCAGGCTGTAGCTTCCTGCGGATGTACCGTTCCCGAATATTCACAAGAACCGATAGCACCGGGAAAGACAGGAACAGTGAAAGTAACTTATAATGGAACCGGAAGATACCCCGGACACTTCAAGAAATCCATTACCCTGCGCACCAATGCCAAAACGGAAATCATGCGATTATTTATCGAAGGGGACATGACCGCTAAAGATGCCAAATAAGCATTTTACCATACAGAATTAAGGAGATTTTTTTAAATCTCCTTTTTTTTTGCTTTCTTTGAAGTCTATTAAAGAAAAACATAAAACTACAAAACCTATGAAACAAGAAGAAGAACCTATTACCGGACTACCGGAAAATGCGTTCCGTGAATTGAAACCGGGAGAAGTGTACAACCCTCTGATGAGCCCGGATAAGAAGTATTCAGAAGTAAATGCCTGGTCGGTGACATGGGGTATTCTGATGGCCATCCTCTTTTCGGCCGCAGCCGCCTATCTGGGGCTGAAGGTGGGACAAGTATTCGAAGCCGCCATCCCCATCGCCATCATTGCCGTCGGCGTATCGGGTGCCGCCAAACGCAAAAACGCATTGGGCGAAAACGTCATTATCCAGTCTATCGGTGCCAGCTCGGGCGTCATCGTGGCAGGTGCCATCTTCACCCTTCCGGCACTCTATATTCTCCAAGAGACCTATCCGAAAGAAATCACCGTCACCTTTGCACAAGTCTTTATCAGTTCCCTGCTGGGAGGTGTGCTGGGTATTCTCTTCCTTATCCCCTTCCGCAAATATTTCGTGAGCGACATGCACGGCAAGTATCCCTTCCCCGAGGCGACAGCCACCACACAAGTGCTCGTCTCCGGTGAAAAGGGCGGCAGCCAGGCAAAACCATTACTCATGGCAGGTATCATCGGTGGTCTATACGACTTCATCGTGGCAACCTTCGGCTGGTGGAACGAGAATTTCACTACCCGCGTATGCGGCCTCGGCGAAATGCTGGCCGAGAAAGCCAAGCTGGTATTCAAGGTTAATACGGGTGCTGCTGTGCTCGGTCTGGGTTATATCGTGGGACTGAAATACGCGTCCATCATCTGTGCAGGTTCGCTGGCCGTATGGTGGATTATCATCCCCGGTATGTCCATGATTTGGGGAGACTCCGTACTGAACCAATGGAACCCCGAAATCACAGCAACCGTAGGCGCTATGGCTCCGGAAGATATTTTCAAATACTATGCCAAGAGCATCGGTATCGGTGGTATAGCCATGGCAGGTATCATCGGCATTATCAAGTCCTGGGGCATCATTAAGAGCGCCGTAGGGCTGGCTGCCAAGGAAATGGGCGGTAAATCCAACGTGGAAGCCAGTGTGAAACGCACACAGCGGGACATCTCTATGAAGATTATCGCCATCGGTTCCATCATCACGCTGCTGCTGGTTGTTCTCTTCTTCTACTTCGATGTGATGCAGGGCAACTTGACACATACCATTGTAGCTATCCTGCTTGTTGCAGGTATCGCTTTCCTGTTCACCACCGTGGCAGCCAATGCCATTGCGATTGTGGGCACAAACCCCGTATCCGGAATGACGCTGATGACATTAATCCTGGCATCCGTAGTCATGGTAGCCGTAGGGCTGAAAGGTCCCGAAGGGATGGTTGCGGCACTGGTGATGGGCGGTGTTGTATGTACGGCACTGTCCATGGCGGGAGGCTTCATCACAGACTTGAAAATCGGTTACTGGCTGGGTAGCACGCCTGCCAAGCAGGAGACCTGGAAGTTCCTCGGAACCATCGTTTCTGCCGCTACCGTAGGTGGTGTAATGATTATCCTAAACAAGACATACGGTTTCACCAGCGGACAGCTGGCCGCTCCGCAAGCCAATGCCATGGCGGCCGTTATCGAACCGTTGATGAACGGTGTGGGTGCGCCCTGGCTGCTCTACGGCATCGGTGCAGTGCTGGCCGTCATCCTCAACTTCTGCAAGATTCCCGCACTGGCATTTGCATTGGGTATGTTCATCCCATTGGAACTGAATGTTCCGTTGGTAGTGGGCGGTGCCATCAACTGGTACGTGACCAGCCGCAGCAAGGATGCCGCTCTCAATGCCGAACGCGGGGAGAAAGGTACCCTGCTTGCCTCCGGTTTCATTGCCGGCGGTGCATTGATGGGCGTGGCAAGTGCTGCCATGCGTTTCGGAGGAATCAACCTCGTAAACGATGCATGGTTGCAGAACACCTGGTCCGAAGTGCTGGCGCTGGGTGCTTATGCCATTCTGATATTCTACCTCATCAAAGCTTCCATGAAAACCAAATAACTTTTAAATACCAAGAACATGAAAAAGATTCTACTTTTATCTTTTCTATTTGCAGCGACCATGTTATCTGCACAAAAGCCCGTTGAGCTGCCCCTATGGCCCAACGGTGCCCCCAATAACAACGAACTGACCAATTCCGGACAGAACCATAACAACGAATGGGTGTCCGATGTCACCACCCCTACCCTTACGGTGTACCCTGCCTCCCACCCCAACGGCATGGCCATCATCATGTGTCCGGGAGGCGGCTACGGGGGGCTGGCCATGAAGCACGAGGGACACGACATGGCTCCCTGGTTCAACACACAAGGCATCACCTATGCAGTACTGAAATACCGTATGCCCAACGGGCACCATGAAGTGCCCCTTTCCGATGCCGAACAAGCCATCCGCATGGTACGCGAACATGCCGCCGAATGGGGTGTCAATCCTCAGCGTGTAGGCATCATGGGCGCTTCTGCCGGCGGCCATCTGGCAGCTTCGCTTGCCACACTATACAGCAGTGACAAGACCCGTCCCGACTTCCAGATCTTGTTCTATCCGGTGATTTCCATGCAGAAAGGCGTTACCCATGGAGGTTCCCGTAAGAACCTTATCGGAGAAAATCCATCTCAGGAACTGGAACAAAAATACTCCCTCGAAAGGCAAGTGTCCCCACGCACTCCGCAAGCTTTCATCATGCTTTCTTCGGACGATGACGCAGTGCCGCCCATCAACGGCATCGGTTACTTCCTTGCCCTGCGCGACCATAAAGTACCTGCCAGCCTGCATGCCTACCCCACCGGCGGACATGGCTGGGGATTCCGGGACAACTTCACCTACAAGCGTCAATGGACGGAAGAACTGGAGAAGTGGTTGCGTGAAGGGCTCGTATTCCCGGTCTCTGAACCTACCACAAAGAAATAAAAGCAATTATGAATAAAAAGTATTTTTTACTCACTTGCCTCGCAGCGTTTCCCTTTGGCCTGACTGCTCAGGAGAACAATCGCTACGAAGAGATTACCAACCCCAAGCTGACAAGCATCAACCGGGAGCCTGCCCGCAGCACGTTCACCTCCTACGTCACGGAGGCTGATGCCGTCATCAATGACCGCAAGAACGGAACCTTCCGCTTGTCCCTTAACGGGAAATGGAAATTCCATTATGTGGAAACCTTCGCCGACCGCCCCACGGACTTCATGATGGACCGTGTGGACGCCAGCCGCTGGCCGGACATCAATGTACCCGGAAACTGGGAGTTGCAGGGATTCGGTACGCCCATCTATGTGAACCAGCCTTATGAATTCTGTTCTTCGGGCTATCCTCCTTATTGGGACAAGCCCAATCCTCCATACGTTCCCCAAGAATGGAATCCCACCGGCACCTACCGCCGCGAGTTCACTCTTCCGGGAGACTGGGACGATAAGGAAATTTTCCTGAGTGCCGACGGCGTACGCGGGGCAGCCTTCTACTACCTCAACGGCAAGTTTGTAGGCATGAGTAAAGATGCAAAGACTCCGGCGCGTTTCAACGTCAGCGCCATTGCCAAGAAAGGGAAGAATGTCATTGCCATTCAGATACACCGCTTTTCCGATGCCAACTATCTGGAATGCCAGGACTTCTGGCGCATCAGTGGTATCGAACGGGACATTTACTTATATGCCCAGCCTCAAATCCATCTCACGGACTTCAAGGTGGAGTCTCCTTTGGATGAGAACTACCGGAACGGTATCCTCAAGGTAAAGGTGCAGTTTACCAATGAAAGCGGACAAAATTCCCCATTTCTCGTTGGCTACCGCCTGCTGGACAAGAACGACCAGCAGATAGCCCAGTCCTCTACCCAGGTCAGCGGTGACCAGACAGAAGTGGAGTTCACTAAGAAAACCATCCAGGAACCTTTGCAATGGACAGCCGAAACGCCCAACCTCTATACCCTCGTCATCAGCCTAAAGCGACCTAACGGGGATGTGATTGAAGCGACAAGCTGCAAAGTAGGATTCCGCACAGTGGAAATCAAGGACAAGCAATTGCTGGTGAACGGGCAACCCATCCTCGTGAAAGGCGTGAACTATCACGAACACAACGAGAACACCGGTCACTATGTCTCCGAAGAACTGATGAAGAAAGACTTCGAGCTTTGGAAGAGATACAATGTCAATACCGTACGCACTTGCCACTATCCCCAGCAGGAACGTTTCTACGAACTCTGCGATGAATATGGTATCTACGTCATCGACGAAGCCAATATCGAAAGTCACGGCATGGGTTACGACTTGCGGGTAGGCGGTACGCTGGGAAACAATCCGCTCTTCATGAATGCCCACCTCGACCGTACCATGAATATGTACGAACGGGACAAGAACCATCCGTCAGTCATCATCTGGTCGCTGGGCAACGAAGCCGGAAACGGATTGAATTTCTACGTTACCTACAACACCTTGAAGACGCTCGACAGTCGTCCCATCCAGTATGAACGCGCACTGTTGGAATGGAATACGGACATCTACTGCCCGATGTACGCTTCCCCTTCCTATCTGGAAAAGTATGCCCGGAACAAGGAGATGACGCGTCCCCTCATTCTTTGCGAGTATGCCCATGCCATGGGCAACAGCCTCGGCAACTTCCAGGAGTATTGGGACATCATCGAAAAATATCCCATCCTCCAGGGTGGCTGTGTCTGGGATTGGGTAGACCAGGGCTTTGCCGCCAAGACAGACGACGGGCGCAAATACTGGGCCTATGGCGGCGACTATGGCGAGAACGGTACCCCCTCCGATGGCAATTTCTGCATCAACGGCGTGGTATATCCCGACCGCAGTGTCAAGCCGCAGACGGAAGAGATGGGGAAGGTCTACCAGAACATCAAGTTCCTCGACTTCGACAAGCAGACTTCTACCGTGAAAATCCGCAATGATTTCTCCTTCACCAATCTCGACAAGTACGACTTCTACTACATCATACGCGACCACGGAAAGGAAGTCTACCGTGGCAAGATTGAAAATATCCATGCCGCACCGGGCAAGACGGTAACCACCGGCTTTCTGAACGGCATCCCCAAAGAGAAACAGACAACGGGAGATGTACGCATCGAGTTCTATGCAGCCATCAAGACGGCAGAACCTTTCCTCCCGGCCGGCACGGTCATTGCACGCGAACAGACCTACGTCCATACCTTCTACAAGAAAGAGGCTACGGCACAGAAGCCCGCCACTTCTAAGGAAGAAGGAAATTTGGTGGCGTTCTTCGGTCCCGACTTCAAAGCCACCTTCGACAAGCAAAGCGGCCTACTCACCTCCTATTTGTACAAGAAGCACGAGTACATACTGAACGGTCAAGGTCCCCGCCCATTCTTCTGGCGTGCACCGACGGACAATGATTATGGAGCCAACCTCCCCGTCCGCCTCAAAGCCTGGAAAGAGGCAAGCTATCAAGAACCAAAAGCCGAAAGTTTCCAAGTGACTCCGGGCAGCAATGCCACGACAATAAAGGTGACCTACCGTTTTCCGCAGACAGACGCCCGTTGGGACATCACCTATAAGATATATGCCAGCGGAGTCATCAAGGTAGACAACCGGTTCATGGCCGAAGGAGACCAAGCCCCGATGATACCGCGTGTAGGCCTGCGGATGCAGCTGCCGGAAAGCTTTACAGACTTGACCTACTACGGTCGCGGTCCGAAAGAGAATTACCGAGACCGCCGTACCTCCCAGTTCATCGGAGAGTACGCCATCCCGGTCAAGGATATGTACGAGCCGTATGTCCGCCCACAGGAGAACAACCATCGCACGGATATCTATTGGTGCGCTCTTACCGATAAGACGCAACGTGGTTTGCTGCTCATCGCCGACCGCACCTTTGAGCTGAACGCCTCCAACTATCCCCTGGAAAGCATGGATAGCGGCGATACGATTGACAACGGTGCCCCGCGTACCGAAAAGACCAATCACCGCCACCTCACCGACCCTCTGCCGGAAAAGATGGTCGATTTGTTCATTGACTACCGCATGATGGGTGTCGGTGGAGACGACAGTTGGGGCGCAACCGCCCATGAACCCTATCTGATCCGTCCGGGCAAGGAGAATGCCATCGAATACGGTTTCTCCCTTGTTCCGTTCGATAAAAAGGAGGATTATAAATATTTAATCCGGCAATATTGAATTTAATCCCTCCGGATTAAGCTTTTATAAAAAGGATGTAGTAAATTTGCTGCATCCTTTTTACGTTTAAGAACAATAATAATCAAAAGAGAGAAAAATGAAAACAATGACTAAATTTATGTTCAGCGCCCTCTGCGCCGCAGCCATGGTAACTTCCGTTTCTGCCCAGGGAGGGAAAGATATGTTGAGCAATGGAATAAAGTATCTGGATGTGCCATACGTAGCCCATACACTGGAGGCAGATGGTCCCGAGGAACTCGTCATCAACTGCGATGAGGTAGACTGCACCACGCTGGTGGAATATGTGCTGGCAGAGACACTCACTCCCAAATTAGCCGACGGGGACATCTCGGAAAGCGCTTTCGCCGATAACCTGCAAAAAATCCGTTACCGTGACGGTAAAATCGACGGGTACACTTCCCGCCTGCATTATATTGCCGACTGGATAAACAATGGCGTACGCAACGGCTTCCTTCAGGATGTAACGGGCGCCATGAGTCCCGACACCGAACGGTTGTCCATCTCCTACATGTCTTCCCACCCCCAACTCTACAAGCAGCTGGCCAATTCTCCGGAGAACGTAGCCAAAATGAAGAAGATTGAACAATCCTTGTCCGGCAAGGAAGTTCACTATCTTCCCAAAGCCAAACTTCCCGCTGATGGCCTCCCGTGGATTAAAGACGGCGATATCATAGCCATCACCACCAACACTCCGGGGCTGGATGTAGCCCACATGGGAATCGCTTTCTATGCGGATAGCAAACTCCTGCTGGTACACGCTTCCTCTACCGACAAGAAAGTGGTCGTCTCCAAAGTCCCCTTGTCCCAAATGCTGAAAGACAATAATAAGTGGACGGGAATACGGGTGCTGAGGATGAAGAAATAAAATGAAATACTATAATATGGAAAAGGCGATGAAGATTTGATTCTCCATCGCCTTTTCCGTATATAGGATTATTCGTTCCTATTCCTCCACGACAATATATTCATCAATATTCCGTGTTTCTTTACTGAAGTTCACACCTACTTTCACTAATTTCCTGCCATCCAAGGTATAAGGAATCAGATACCCCTTCTCATCTATTTGTTTCAGAGCTGCGTCGGCCGTACCGTCCAGTTTGAATTCAAAAACATAAATAGCGGTAGGGGTATGAACTACTGCGTCCGCACGGCCACGACTACTGCGAACCTCGGACCGGATGAACTGTCCCAGCAAAGTAAACACTACATGAAAAATAACTTGATAATGACGTTCCGTATCATCACTCAACTCGTACGGAATACCGGAGAAGAATATCTTAAGACGCTCCATAAACGCCTCCACATCCCCACTCTTCAATTCACGCATGAATTTAGCGATGTGGAAACCAGTCTCATCATCAGTAACTTTAGTATAAAAAGGAACCAGAAAATTGAGGAAACCATAACATACTTCATCATTCGGAAATTGAAGCGTATAAAGGCAAACCTCTTTATCATAAGCTTTTATAGTCAAGTAACCGCTCTGATAAATCATAGGCAGAGGATTATTAGCTTCTGCACGATATTCAGAGAAGGCAGAGGCAGTAACCTCTACGCCATTCAGCAAAAGGCGAAGATCATAGTCACTCTTTTTTAATAAATCCACCAAATAAGTAGGTGTACCCGTCTGAAACCAGAAGTTGCCGAACTTCAATTTCTGGAATACATTCAGAAGGCTGAAAGGGTTAAAAAGCCCCACCGAAGTATCTTCACAAAAATGATAGCCGTCATATTTCTTTGCCAAACGAAAAATCGTTTCCTCCAAAGTCAGTTCTTCATTCTCACTTAACCGTTGTATTTCCGGGCCAAATGTTTTTATAAGTTCATCTTGTGTAATGCCGCACAAAGCTTTGTATGCTCTATCCATGCTTATATCATTCAGCTGGTTCAAGTCACTGAACACACTTACTTGCGCAAACTTGATCACTCCGGTCAGGAAAACAAAACGAAGATAACGGTCAGCGCTCTTCAAGACACCGTAGAACGCTTTCAATATTTTCCGATACTCATCCAGCAAGTTCTCATCCAAGACCGCTTGAAGCAATGGCTTGTCATACTCATCAATCAGCACAACAACCTGCTTTCCC
>ULRB01017492.1_pt1 | contig 16045 bp, 11 predicted proteins | sample 1955051 | NCBI WGS metagenome assembly ULRB01 (sample SAMEA4835671, study PRJEB28245) | human gut metagenome | biome: gut microbiome; material: fecal sample | place: Denmark | collected 2008 | reverse complement strand
ATCAGTTTTTAACGTTTACACAAAACTTGAAACGGTCTCGATTCAGTCAAAATATTCATATGGATAAAAAACACCACCTACATCGCATCTGCGGGTTCAGTGGTTCAATACTATTATATGAAAAAATTATTTATGGTGTCAATGGATTTCTATATAAACACCATTCCCAATCTGCCAACAACTCTGCCAATTTCTTCCAATTCCCCCATCCCGATTGTCCTCATCACAATCACCCGGTATACTGTAACTATCCCCCGGTTTTCCCGGAGATACGTGGGCAGAAAATCAGAACAGCATGAGAGGAAACAACATGAGGACAATCGACAAAAATACCATACAATCCTATCAAGATCATATTTATATACAGGAAAAATCCCAGAATACCATCGACAAATACATCCGCGACATCCGCACCTTCACCGCCTGGCTGGAAACGCAGGAACAGAAAGACATCACCAAAGAATGCGTGATCCGCTACAAAAAACATCTCGAAGCCAAATACATGCCGTCCAGCGCCAACAGCATGCTCATCGCCTTAAACGGCTTCTTCGGATACACAGGCTGGCATGACTGTTTCGTCACGATCTTCAAAACCCAGCCAAACCACATCTATGCGCAGGAAAAAGAGATGATGCGCGCCGAATACGAAAAACTCATCGCAACTGCAAAAGAGAATGGCAACCTCCGCCTTGCCATGATCATCGAGATCATCGGCAGCACCGGCATGCGCATCAGTGAACTTGCATCGGTCACGGTGGAGGCAGTGGGCACCGGAAAGATCAGCATATCCTGCAAAGGAAAACACCGCGAGATCTATCTCGTACACAAACTGAAAATGAAACTGCTCGACTACTGCAAAAAGAAAGGCATCAGAAGCGGCGCAGTCTTCATCACAAAAAACGGAAACCCGGTAGACCGCAGCAACATCTGGACGGAAATGAAAAAAAACGCCGAAAAAGCAGGCGTTGCACTGGAGAAAGCATTTCCGCATAACCTCCGCCATTTCTTTGCGCGCACCTACTACAGCATACATAAAAACATCAGCCAGCTTGCGGATATCCTTGGACACAGCAGTATCAATACCACAAGGATCTACTTAGCGACCACAGAGGAAGACCATGTCAAAAAATTGGAGCGTCTGGATCTGGTCGTCTGAACGACAGAAATAAAAAACACAACATAATGTAGATTATGTTGTGAATGCAATCAGATGAAAGTATGGTAATTATTACCAATAACTTCCAAGTACTATTTTTTTATCAAAAAATCCGATAAACGTCAATAGTCTGATGCTAAAATTCGACAAAAAATCCCCTTTTTGTAAAAGAAGCACTAATTTCATAGTACTTCTCTAGGATATTGTTGCCATTTTTGCACAAAAATAAGACCAGACTTCTGTAAACGCCTGATTTTTCAGTGTTTCACGGTTTTACAGCTGAAAATCATGTTTTCCTAATTCCACTACATTCATAGATAACAGCTGAAAACCAGAAAATTTATAAATCTGTTCAAAATCCCGGTGTAACAGGGCAAAGGAGCTATCCCTCCGCACAACATAATCTACATTATGTTGTGGAGCTTTTTTATGTAATAAAAATTAAGGAGGAAGCCTATGAGAAGGACGAAAGCAAACCGTGCATTGACATTTGTGATGGCAGCCGCACTGCTCATCGGATCGATCCACGGCGTAGGTGCAAAAGAGCAGAGCAAAGCCTATGATGCACCGGAACTGACGCTCACACAGGGCGTGACAGACTATGACCTGACGGAAGGGATCACGTATGACAGTGAAAAATATACCCTGTCCGTCACTGACACAGGAAACTTTGACATCAATGTGGCTGGAGATTATGAGATCTCATACGCACTGATGGAAAAGGAAAGCAGTGTAAGTGAAACTGAAAGTGTGGAGAACACAGAGAGTGTAGAAAGCATAGAAAACATAGAAAGCACCGAGACAGTGTCAGGCGCAGAAACGATAGAAACGACAGATGCCATGGCAACGGTGGAAGATACGGATCAGACACCGGAAGGGGATGCCATCAATACCGTTGATACGCAGGAAAAGCAGGTCATCACCTTTACAAGAACAGTTCATGTAGTAGCGGCTTCTTAGGACGAAGTATCTATGTATGAAGCACGGGAACTGGTGCTGGTACAGGGGGAGGAAGGCTATGACCTGACAGATGAGATCCTCTATGATGATGTAAAATATACGTTAACAGTAGGGGATCTTGGAGGCTTCGATATTAACAAGATCGGCTCCTACGAAGTGACCTATTCCCTTACACCTGTGACAACAGAAGAGACACAGGAAAATGGACAGGATGACACACAGGATAACCAGGTCATCACATTTCAGAGAACGGTTACTGTGAAAGCAGCCGAGGAAGAAAACGCTTTGTATGAAGCACCGGATCTATATACAGTGACAAAGGCAGCATCCAATGGATATTCCTTGAATTTAGGAACGGCAATTTGGGATGCTGATAGCCATACAACATTTAAGTATCCACATGCAAAGATTGAAAATACAGCTGATAAGGTGACACTTTTAACGGTTACTGTTGAAAATGGTAGCTTTGATAAACCAGCTGATGCCGAAAATCCTAATTTGACTGATATTTTAGGAAAGTCTAAAACATGGATATTCAATGCTGGTAAATCCGTAGATGAAGTACAAACATTAATTAGAAATATTGCATTTACACCACAAACAGGAAGCAATATGAATGTCAATATTACTATTGATGGAAATAAAACGACAGGATTTGATAGCTTGATAGCCGATTCAAAAATTACACAATGGACAAATGGACATTATTATCTTGCGATTCCAGAATCCTTAACATGGCAAGAGGCTTACAATAAAGCAAGAAGTTATGTTTTAGCTGGGAGAAGAGGGTATTTGATAACATTAGGTTCTAAAGATGAAGCGACACAACTTGTGAATATTTTTAGGCAAAATAATATATGGACAGGTGGAACAAGAACAACAAAAGATAGCAAAGGTACCCGTTTTAATGATGAAGAAAGTATAGAGTCCACTGTTAAATATAACAATTTTAAAGGAGTGAAGAATAATGGTTATTACTGGGCTTGTGGGCCAGAAACAGGAACCTTAATTTTAGATAATCTATGGTACCGTGGAAATGACTATAATGAACCTAACAATTTTAAGTCAAGTGAATTCTTTGTAATGATGCAAAAATCATATAACTTTACATTGAATGATTGGGGAGAACCATTATCGAATTCTAAAGCATACTATGCAATTGAATTTGGCGGCTATGAAGAGGCCAGTCTGCCAGATCCAGGTGGAAGAGATGTCACTAAGTCTTTTGAATCACAAAATAAAGATGTAACCCCAGTTGATCCTGAAGCTACTATTAATGGAATAAAATATCCAACTGTTACTGATGCTTTAAATGCAGCACAAAGTGGTGATACAATTGAAATTGTCAAAGATACTGTAACAGCAGTAACAGGCGGAACCCTGAAAAAAGGTGTGCAGTTAAAGAGCAAGGATGGTACATGGTTCTCCGCACCAAATGATGCGGTGGATGTAACGCTTGACGTTGCAGCAGATGGAACCATTACACTTAAAGACGGAACACTTAATGTATCGGATAACGGAACACTGAACGTTTACAGTCCGGTAGACCATAATACTTACAAGGTGACAACCCCGGCAGGCGCATCATCGGTCGTTGTGCCAAACGGTACAGGGGATGATACACCATATCTCAAGAACCATAACACGACAGGCGAACTCACCTTAAAGATCGGGGATGTGACATACACATATACCAATCAGAGTTTTAATGCCATCACCCTGGTCTACATCCCGGATGCCATGTACCGGAATGAAAGAGTGACAAAGGCAGAAGTTACGGCAGACAAGAGTGCAGTAATTAAGCTGGATGACGGCGAAGAAAATACGGTAGAGATAAAAGGAAATGGTTCTGCCGCCGATAAAGTGACAGTAGAGCGCAGAACATCAGATAAAAAAGCGGAGGTAAAACTTCCTTTGGGAACAAAGGCGAAGGTATTTGGACATGAGGTGGATACTGCACCTGCAGGTGGCGTGACGGTAGGTCAGAGAAATGCAGTCGACACAAAATATCCGAACAGGGATTATATCGTAATAGCTGTTGCGGGAGAGAAAGTCACAGTAGATGGTATTGAATATGTTGCAACGGAAAACAATCAGAAGTTTTATCTTGGAACATTTAAAGCAATCGTAACCATAGGAAGCAATGTTGAGATTACAAGTGGTCAGAAGCAGACTGATGTTGGTTATTTAAAAACTTATACTGTAAAAATCAGTCCAAAAGCAGATTATGATCTGGATCAGGACAACTTTAGGGTTACTATGAAGGAAAGCGATACAGTGACTGTTAAGAATTTGACATTTGCAGATGTGTGCAGTGTAGATTCGGCAGGAAGCATTACAGTTACGATTCCAAAGGTCAGAGGAGACATTACAGTGAATGCTGCGGCAAAACGGCAGATGACAACCTTAAAAGTAACAGGTCTTGTAACAGCAAATGCAAAGGGAAGCTTCAAGGCGGTAGATGCATCTGGTAATGAATACAAACTGGAGCAGGATGGCAGCATCAATGTAAACCGCAATGAGGAACTCACCCTTATATTTACGCCAAATGATTTTTCAAATCCTTATTATTCAGATCTTACCGGGGAGAAGGGAGAAAGTTTCTCTATCCTGACAGCATTGCAGGATACAACAAACAATACAGATTTATTTGCAGGAGCAAAAACGTTTAACTGGAAAGAAAAGAGTTATGAATTAAAGTACACACCGACAACTTCAGATGTGACACTGCAAGCTGTATTCACACCGTCCCATATCGTACATGTTCATGTGACAGGTGGTACGGCAAAAGTGAAAGGTAAAGGGCTTGTAACAAAAGAATCAGGTGCGGACCAGTTCCAGCATGTCATTGTGAAAAACAATGGAACAGTAGAGCTGGAGTTAAAAGATACAACAGGAACAGCCACTACTTATAAACAGGCATATTGGAGCAACGTGGATGGCAGTGATGATACCATTGTATCCAATCAGGCTTTCACAGGAAATGGACCAAGCTATACTTACACAACACGGGCGGTAGGCAAACCACGGGCATTAAATATTACATTTGAAGAGGGACAGACCGTAGATGTAAAAGTGACACATGGAACACTTGTGACTGGAAATGATGGTGTGGCGTGGAATGATAAAGGAAACAGTACATACCAGACGATTGTGAAGAATAATGGAGCATTGAAGGTCAATATTAAGCCAGAGGATGGTTACGGATTAAAGAGCATTACGGTTAATAATGTGGCAATTGATATTGATGCGGCAATCAAGAGTGGGGAAATCACATGGGATGGTACAACGAAGACCTATTCCCATACATTCGCAAAAGTTTATCAGGCATGGAATGTTACGGTGGACTTTGAAAAACTGCATGAGATCGTTTTTGAAGATCAAAAGGGCAATATCTTAAATAAGACAGAGCATATTACAGTGATTGATGGAGATACGATTCCGGCAGCAAGCTTTACCAAAATGCAGGAAGAAGCAGATAAGTCAAAGGCTGAGAATGAGAGCCTCTTTGTATGGGTTGATAAAACAGACGGCACAAAGATCTATAATGAAACAACTGTGATGACTGCACAGACTGCGGATGTCGTGACCTTAATCCCGGTATACCGGATGAACGTGATCAAGGGGGCAGATGGAAGCGTTATTGCAGCAGATGATTTTGTCATTCATGTGAACGATGTCAGAAAGCTTACGGACACAGAGGCAGCGACATTCGCAAATGTGACTGCTTATGATCATTCCGGTTCAGACATCAGTAATAGGGTGACTGTGGAACAAACAAAATTAGAGGAATTAAAGAAAAAGACTAAGGGAACATATGTGGATGCTTTGACCTTTATGATTGCAGCATCAGGATTGACGACAGGCGTAGAAGTGGAAGTGACGGATGATAATCCGACCATTACGGGAAAGACAGCATATACGCTGACTTTCAAGGGAAGAGCAAATGAGACTTATAAGTATCAGGAGCTGGATGCCCAGGGAACCCCGACAGGTAATGTATCAACCATACTTACGGATGGGGATGGAAAAGCAACCATCACAGGCCTGAAGAAAGCAACACCATATCAGATCAGTCATAAGAAATATGGTTCTGTAAACGGCAAAACAGCCCTCGTGGATGCAAAGGATATTGCAAAGCAGTTCGAGGACAGAGGTGCCGGGGACACAACAGGCAATAATGCCACGGACAAAACAGAGAAAGCGGAAAACTCCAATGTACAGGTTGTAGTGGATGCTGACGGCAACTACAAAGTCATCGTGAAGAAAGACATCGACCACACAGTTGAGATCCCTGACACATGGGGTGAGGTCAAGATCGACTTAAATGATAAGACCATCACAGGTGACAAGGCAGATGATAATAATGAGGCAAAACCGGGACTGGAATTTGTCAAGGATGCTAACAGCAACGAACATCCGGGAACGAATCTTGAGATCGTAAACGGTACGATCAAAGGTGGAGACGGTTCTGCTAAACATCCGGATGGAGCACCAGGTATCGGAGCCAGTGGTGATACAGCAGATGCCGGACTTATCATTGGAAACAATGCAAACGTGACCGGTGGTAACGGTGCAAACGGCACAGAAGGCAAAGATGGAGGAAATGGTGGAGCCGGTATTGATGGTAACGGCAAGATCACTCCGACAGTCAGTGGAACGGTAACTGGCGGCAACGGTGGTAAAGGCGGAGATTCCGCAGCAGGTATCCCTGGCAATGGTGGAAACGGTGGAACCGGAATCAGCGCAGGCGATAAGACCATCACCATCAATCCTGGCGGAACTGTCAAAGGCGGTGATGCAGAAAACGGCGGAAACGCAACAGGAGATAACACGAACCCGGGCGGAAACGGTGGAAATGGCGGTACAGGAACCGAGACCACGCAGCCGGGAAAGACCGATAATAACGGTGGAACAACATCCGGTGGAAATGGCGGAGATGGCGGTAAATCCGACAACGGAAACGGTGGAAACGGAGGCAACGGCGGCAGCGGCTCCACAGGAGAAAGCAATAACAACGGTGGCACGAACAGCGGCGGCAACGGCGGAAATGGCGGCGACTCAGACAAGGGCAACGGCGGATCCGGCGGTAATGGAGGAAGCTCAGGCGAAACCGGAGGCAACGGTGGTAACAACACCGGAGGAAACGGCGGAAACGGCGGAGATTCCAACAACGGCAATGGTGGCTCCGGCGGAAACGGTGGAGAATCCAACAGTGGAACCGGAGGAAACGGCGGAAATGGCGGTGACTCCAACAACGGAACCGGCGGCAACGGTGGAAACGGCGGTGAATCCAACAGCGGAAACGGCGGTAACGGCGGAAATGGTGGAGAATCCAACAACGGAACCGGAGGAAATGGCGGAAACGGCGGTGAATCCAACAGCGGAAACGGTGGAAACGGAGGCGATGGAGGAAACGGCAAGAACCCGGGCACCGGCGGAAATGGCGGCGGCTCCAACAGTGGAAACAACGGCAGCTCCGGCAGTGATGGCAACAGACCTGGAGGCAACGGCGGTAACAATAACGGCAGCGGCGGTAATAACGGCAGCAATAATGGCGGTAATAATTCCGGTAATAACGGTGGAAACAGCAATGGAAATACGAACGGAACCAATACCGGAGTCACAGATGGCAAGACCAATGCCACAGATATCGCCGCAGCGGATGGAAACAATGCGTCCGGCGGAAACAAAAACAACAAACACAACAGGAACAACAGAAACAACAACGAGTCAGACCAGGCGGATGGTGAGGATGTGACAGAAGGTACAGAGACCGATGCAGATACAGGTTCTGATGATACTACAGATGTCGCAGACAGCACAGAGACCGGAGCAGATGCAGACGGAAGCGGAAACACAGACGACAGCATCCCGGCAGACAGCAGTGATGCAGACGGACACATCAGCTTCGCAGACTGCGGATTCCACTGGTATCCAGTCATCCTGATCCTTGTGATCGCAGGATACACAGTCCTGCGTATCCGGAAGATCCGCGAGGAACTTGACGGAGAGTAAGACAGTAACCCCAAAAGATACCAGAACGAAAAAACAATCCCGGGGATATCCACATATCCCCGGACAATAAAAAAGAAAGGCCTGACATCTAAACTTACAAACAACAAACCAAAATGATATATGTAAATTTTCCAAAATACTTACAAAACATCTGACATGAGCGGGCAGAACAGGAAAGCTCCCTGTCAGACCCATTCATGGCAGAAATACGAGGAACAGGAGGATAAGGACCATGGATCCTGAAAGAAGAAAAGCACTGCGGAAGACGCAGAAAAAATGTATCGCAGCCCAGGTGGTGATGTGTGCAGCCTATATATCAGCGGGCATCTTACTGGCTGTGACAGGCAGGCACTGTGTGGCAGATACTCCGATCTATATAGCCGGCGCAGTCATTATAGCCGGCTGCATGGCAGCTCTTGCAGTGTTTGAGTCAAGACTTTCAAGAGAACTTGCAGGATGACATGACAGGGGCAGCGCAGGCTGCCCCTGTTGTGCCTGAAAAAGGGATTATAAGGAAGTGACAGATCATGAAAGACAGGAATTTTGTAAAGGAAATAGAAAAGTTAAGGACAGCCGTCTTAGGGTATGACCGCGAGGAAGTCGTGCTCTACATCAGGGAGCTGGTGGAGTACTATGGGCAGAAGAACGAGGAGGCAGTAAGGGAACTGTATCTGGAAAAGATGCAGCTTGCGGCAGAGAACGCAGGACTGCGGGCACAGATCCCCACACAGGAGAAGCTCTATGAGGAGGCAGAAGGAAAGGCGGAGGAGATCCTGGGCGGTGCAAAGGAGACTGCGGCGACCATTCTGGACCATGCCGGCACCGAAAAGGAACGCATGCTCAGAGAGGCCGGGGAAGCAGAAAAGAGGATCCTTGCAGAAGCGGACAGAAAGGCAGGGGAGACCCTTGCAGAGGCGGACAGGAAGGCAGGGGAGACCCTTGCAGAGGCGGACAGAAAAGCAGGGGAGACCCTTACAGAGGCAGAGAGGAAGGCAGGGGAGATCCTTGCAGAGGCAGGGCGGCAGGCGGAGGAGATCCTTGCAGAGGCAGGGCGGCAGATGGATGTCATCCTGACAAAGACAAGGGAGAAAGTGGAGAAGCAACAGGCGCTCTACCATCAGTACCGCAGCCGTCTGGAAGCCTTGAAAAACGGCCTGGACTGCATCTTTGCAGGGTGTCCGCCGGAGGAAGACACCCGGGATCTGCATGGAAAGCCGCAGAGACCGGGACAGATACAGGCAGACGGACTGGAAGAGACCGGTCTCCGGGAACAGCCATGAACGGGGGAGAACAGTACAGCCTTGACATGGCACTCCTGAAGATCCGCGAGGAAAAACGGAAAAGAAAGATGCGCTCAGAGCGGGCCGTCATCCTGTTCGTGGTCTGGATCCTGGTGTTCAGGGTGTGCGGGATCATGCGCGTGGATGGGAATTCCATGCGCCCTGCCTGCCATCCCGGGGATATCGTGTTCTTCCTGCGCATCCTCCCGGACGGCGTGGGCTATGGGGATGCCGTCATCTTAAAGGATGCATCCGGGGAATACCTGATCAAGCGCATCGCAGGGCTGCCGGGGGATGTGATGGAGGTGGACCGTGAGGGACACCTGACAAGGAACGGCGCAGAAGTGCAGGAGACGGATGTCATCTATGGCATGTCGGAAACAGGAGACAGCGTGGATTATCCGTACACCGTGCCGGAAGGGAGTTATTTCTTCCTCGGGGACAACCGCCCGGTGTCTTTAGACAGCAGGATGCTCGGTGCGGCAGGAAGGGAAGAGATAAAAGGAAAGGTCATCTGGGCAGCGGGGGCTGGGAGATGGAACAAAAAAACAGGTAAGAGGTAAAAGACCATGAGCATTACAGGAGCTTATACTTGGGAAGATATTTCCAGTCTTGGGATGGAAGCTTATTTCCAGCCCATCTACAACGTGGAAAAGCACAGGATCACTGGGCTTGAGGCACTGTTCCGTGCAAGGGACGGGCAGGGAGGTTTCCTCGACCCGGAGAGCCTTGTGCAGGAGGCGGAGGAAGGCGGCTGGGTGCATGACATCGACCTGTGGATGATCCGGGAGTGCTGCCGGTGGTTCACGAGGTTTGCGGAACACGGCATCACGAGGATCAACGTGAACCTGTCGCCGCAGACCTGCATGGTGGAGACTGTCTGGGAGGAGATCAGCAGCTGCCTGGACCGGTACGGCCTCCAGCATGGGAAGATCTGGCTGGAGATGACGGAACTCGGGAAGTCGGCGGATAACGGAAAACTCCTGGAGACCGCACACAGGCTGCAGGATAAGAAGTTCAACCTGGTCATGGATGATTTCGGCAAGGGCGAATCCAATTTCGTGCGGCTGATGGATTTCGAGTTCCAGAGCATCAAGCTGGACAAGGAGCTGGTCTGGGGCATCGGGAGCAGGAAGATGGGCATGCCGATCGTGCAGACGCTCCTCGTGTTCGCCCAGAGGAACCACATCTGGGTGACGGCAGAGGGGATCGAGACAGGGGAACAGGCAGCACAGCTGGAAAAGCTCGGCTGCAACTTTTTACAGGGCTACCTGATCAGCAGGCCGCTCCCGGCGCAGGAATGCGTCTCGTTCATAAGGCAGTGGGAGGACACGGACATCCTCGGACAGCCTGGGCAAGAAGATGATGATTGCAGAAATCATATGAAACAATTGCGAAACTCATGAAAATCTAAATTGAAAGAAGGGTATGAGGAGTTTCGCAATTGTCTAAATATCATATAAGGAACAGGAGAGATAAGTCATGGGAAAGACAAAATTTGGAACAAAGATCGCATTCTTTTTTGTGATACTGCTCGGTGCAGGGGCAGTGTTATATGCGAAAAACTGCATGGAACAGCTCGCAGCATATGCAGTAAGCCTCATGGACGGTGCAGGACAGGCGCAGGCGCAGAGCCAGCTTGCGGCAATGATCGCTTCCGATGTGAAAAAAATGGCAGCCTTTATGGCAGCCGGGCTTATCATAACGGTCGTTGTGGGTGCTGCAGGCATCATTGATTACATCAGGAGCCTTGATCTTGCCTGCAGCTATTCGGACACACTCGCACAGGGCGATCTCACACAGGATGTGGAACAGAAATATTTAGACAGGAAAGACAGCATCGGAAACCTTGCGGCAGCTTTCCACAAGATCCGGGAGAGCTTTGCGGGACACCTTGGGAGCGTGAAGGACAATGCAGAGTCCCTGAGCGACCATGTCTCCTCCATCGGGAAAAACGTGGATGAGATCAACGGCGAGATGGAAGGCATTTCCGCAACGACACAGCAGCTTGCAGCGAGCATGGAGGAATCCGCTGCATCCGCAACGGAGATGAACACCATGTCAGAGGAGATCAACCGGGCGATCAAAAATATCGCGGAGAGCGCACAGGAAGGTGCGGAGCGTGTCAATGACATCCATACCCGTGCCGTCAATGCGAAGAAAGAGACCACGGAGAACCGTGCCAATGCACAGCGCATGCACGGCGAGATCAAGGAAAGCCTCGACCAGGCACTGCAGGATGTGGAAGTGGTATCCCGGATCGAGGTCCTGGCACAGGCGATCATGGAGATCACCAACCAGACCAACCTTTTATCCTTAAATGCTTCCATCGAGGCGGCACGTGCCGGGGAGATGGGAAAAGGGTTTGCAGTCGTGGCGGACGAGATCCGGAAGCTTGCGACGGAATCCGGTGAGACGGCGACAACCATCCAAGAGGTCACGGACAGCGTGGTGAAAGCGGTGAACCAGCTCACAAAGGACAGCAGACGTCTGTTAGACTTCGTCGCAACTGATGTGAAATCCAGCTATGACAGCTTTGAGAGCCTTGCGGATGCCTACAACCGGGATTCCGAGTTTGTGGACGGTCTTGTATCGGATTTCAGTGCGACATCCGAGGAACTCTTAGCTTCCATGGACGGCATGATGAATGCAATCGAGGGCGTTGCAAATGCGGCAAACGAGGGCGCAAGCGGGACCTCCGACATGGCAGAACGCATCCAGAACATCACCATGCGGTGCTCCGAGGTGGCAGAGACCACGGAACAGGCAGGTGCAGCGGCAGAAACGTTAAAGGCAGACACCGAGATCTTCAAGGTGTGAGAAAGAAATGGGAGGACAAACGTGAGAAATAAAAAAAGAATGCTTGCCGCAGGACTTATAGCAGTGGCACTTCTGTCAGCTGTGACCGGATGCGGCAGTACATCCCAAAATGTGCAGGATACCAAGGGCATACAGGGGACTACAGGAGTAGCTGGCGGAACCGTACAGGGTTCCGCCAACGCAGAAAATGCATCAGACACGGCGTCACAGAACAACAGCAATACAGCAGATCATAATGCACAGGATAACAGCAGTGGAACAGGAACAGCACAAAACGGCAGCAAAACAACAGATCATACAGCACAGACAGGAAACAACGACAGCAGCGGAACATCACAGGCAGGCGTGTCACAACATGCAACCGCAGGTTCTGCCACAATGGTGAACGGTGGCATCACGGAACAGGAAGCGAAGAACATCGCAGCCGGGAATGCAGGGGTCACAGAAGAACAGATCCAGTACATCACGGTAAAACAGGACTGGGATGACGGCCGTGCCAGATATGAGGTGGAATTCACCGCAGCCGGAGTGGAGTACGATTATGAGCTGGATGCATCCGACGGACGCATCCTTTCGGCAGACTCCGAAGTGATAGACAAGGGATACCGTGCATCACAGAATGGTACGACAGGTTCCCAGAACGCAACAGGCACATCGCAGACAACACCAGGCGGTGTTTCCATCGAGACAGCAAAACAGACCGTCATGGACAGGATCCCTGGCATCGATGCCGGAAACATCTACATCCATCCGGACTATGACGACGGCATCTCCCTCTATGAGGGGGAAGCCTACTATGCGGAGGTAAAATATGAATTTGAGATCAACGCAGAAAACGGAAACATCATCAGCTGGGAAGCAGAATCCATCTACGACTGAGAAAAAGCCGTTAAAAGTAAAGGTTGAGACAGTCCTGATCATCATTGCCATGACAGGGCTCGTCCTGACCGGCATCACGATCGGGATCAGGATACAACATCATCAGATGTTAAGGGATATCCGTATCAGGTTCGAGCAGCTTCATGACCGGATCGAAGATCAGGACACCGATACAAAAAGTGTTTGAATTTGGCGGCTTTGGAAATGAACTCAGACCATAACAGAAATTTTAAAGTAGAAGCACTCTAATAGAATGATCAATCAGATGAGAACCTGATTAGAATCCATTCTATTAGGGTGTTTTTTGTAAAAAATAACTTTCGATTTCACGTAAGTTCATTGTGTCGTTTTATGTCGGGTAAAATGAAAAGAAAATGTTAAGAGTCAAAATAAGGTATGGAGGGGATTAGAATTGCAGGATGATAAAATGCCAAAGGTGTTTATTTCATATTCTTGGAGCAGTGATAGACTTGTACTAGAGCTTGCTCAACGCTTAATTTCTCATGGAGTGGATGTTGTGCTTGATAAATGGGAACTAAAAGAAGGGCAAGATAAGTATGCATTTATGGAAAGATGTGTTAATGATCCTGACATTACAAAGGTACTTATAATTTGTGATAGGGTATATGCACAAAAAGCAAATAATCGAACAGGAGGTGTTGGTGATGAGACTGTAATTATTTCTGGTGAAATATATGGGAAAATGAAACAGGAAAAATTTATTCCAATCATTGCTGAAAGAGGTGATGAGGGAAATGAGTACTTGCCAGCCTATATAAAAACGAGAATATATATAGATCTTTCAGATACAATAAAATATGAAGAACAATATGAAAAATTACTTCGGAATATATATGAAAAACCACAGCTTGTGAAACCAAAATTAGGAAAAAGACCAGAGTGGTTGGATGAGGAAAAGACAAATTTTTTTCCATTAAAAGATTTAATTCGTCAGATTCATGGAAGTAATATCTTAAATAAAAGAAGAAATTGTATATCAAGGTTTCAGGAAGCATATATTGATGCATTAAAAGATTATTATAAAGGTGAAATGAATCCCAAAGAGGTTTATGATACTTTCTTAAATATGAAGCCAATTCGAGATATATATTTAGATTTTGTAGAGACAGTTGCAGAAATGGAAGATGATTATGCAGAAGTGTTAGCAGAAAATCTTGAATACATGTATAACAAATTATGTTGTATAAGAACATTTAATGAAAATGCAAATTCAGTATGTGAAAATGACTTAGATATATATAAAACACTTTTGTGGGAATTGTTTATTTGTATTATAGTGTATATGAGGCATATTAAAGATTATGCTGCTATCAATGTATTATTGACTTATACATATTTTTTGGAAACAAGTTTATTTGGAGGAGTAATTAAACAGGCTAATTATACTGCATTTCAACATTATAGTAGTGCCATTGAAGAACATTATAAACAAAGATCAGATATGAAAAATAAATATACTTTGATGGGAGATATAATATGTAATCAGAGGGAGAAGCTTCCAATATATACATCAGAAGCGATTGCGGAAGCAGATCTGTTTTTATACCAAGTATGCAATGCTTACGAACTAGTAGAAGATGAAAAAAGTTGGTATGGTATTTATTGGTTTCCAACATGTTATATATATGTTCAGAATAAACAGCTGGAATGGGAAAGAATGAAATCTCGCAGATATTGTAAAAAAATGCAGATTTTATTTGGGGTAGAGAGCATTGATGAATTAAAGAAAAGAATAGGAAAATGTGTATATGATTCGAAAATAAGGTATTACAATAGTTTGGAAGCAGTACCTGCAATTTTAAATTATATTAAAGTTGATGATATAGGTAGTTTGAACTAATGAATGAAAAATAAGGGGTATAGAGATAGCTAAATTTATCAAGAATACCTCACCTGCTAATATGTATATATTATGTAAAAGGAAGATTTCAGAAGTAGGAGAACTGGTTAATAGTAACGGTGTTTTATATTCAGATTTTGAAAGTGCTTTGCCATATTATGAGAAAAATGGAATATTAACAGGAACTGATCCAGAGACAACAGAATTTAATGATATTATGAATTTTTTGTATATGGGAAGAAAAGAAAAAATTAAAGAAATATCAAATGAAAGTAATCCGTATGTTATCTTAAATTTTATGCCTTAAAAAGAGAAAAATTATAATTAAAAGAATTTGAAATATTTAGAGATATAATACATAGGAATTACGATGAAATCGGGAAAGGCATAAGAACGTTGAAGTTAAATGGATATTTGAAGTAGATAATATAGATGATAGAGAGTGATAAGGATGATAGAAAAAGTACAGGAAAGCCATTTATATATGTGGTTAAAGGAAAAGGACAGTAAGTTTTTAAGTAAGTTAGATGAAGTTATAGAATATGCTAATACGATATTACCGCATATTAATAATGTTTTTGCAAGTTATACGGTTCATGGTGTAAGGCATTCTATAAATGTGATGGAATATATGTATGCGCTTGTTGTGGATGTAAATAAATTGAGTGAATTAGAAGTGGCATTGCTTATATATAGCGCATTGCTGCATGATATTGGAATGATCGCAAATGCGGACGAAATTAAGGAAATCAAAGCAGACCATACTATATTGGGTGAAAGAAAATATAGTAAAGTACTTGAAAAATATGGGGATGAAATGATTGCTTTGCAAGAGTGCATAAGACCTGTACATGGTAAACGTGCGAGAGATTATATTGAGAAAAAGATGGATGAAAGGTTATTTTTGATTCCAGAATCAACAAATATTTCATTTAAATCTGAACTTGCACAAATATGTATGTCACATAATGAAGATTTTGAATGGATAAAAAAGAACTTACATAATGATGAAAAAAAAGGACATTTTGAGCTTAATGCACAGTATATCTCTGTGCTACTTAGAATATCTGA
>ULRB01029397.1_pt1 | contig 16131 bp, 15 predicted proteins | sample 1955051 | NCBI WGS metagenome assembly ULRB01 (sample SAMEA4835671, study PRJEB28245) | human gut metagenome | biome: gut microbiome; material: fecal sample | place: Denmark | collected 2008 | reverse complement strand
TTTTCAACTGCTCAAAAAATTTTTAGCGGACAGTAATATAATGAAATAAACGAAGTTTATGGCTTATCCCAACGCTATCGAAGTATGCCGCGCCGAACTCTTTACCAAAGAGGTCGAACTTCGCGAACGCTATCCACAAGCACTTGTGGATAAGGTGCTTCGTGTGCGCGAAATGTATAACTGGTTCATCGCTAATCCCGACGGCACCGACCGCGAGTTTGTCGCCGAGGTCTGCCAACGTCACGGAATACACCGCACTACGGCATATTCCGACCTTGCCGTGGTGAAGTCGCTTCTGCCAATGCTTGGCTCTGCCTCTCGCGACTTCCACCGTTGGCGTACCAACGAAATGCTTATCGCCACATACAAGATGGCTGAGAAGCGCAAGGACAGCAAGACGATGGAACGCGCCGCTACCGCCTACGGCAAACTCAACCGCGTTGACCTTGAAGACGAACAGGCTATACCGCTCGACAAAATCCTCGTGCAGCCGTTCACGGCTACTGACGACCCGCGAGTGCTGGGTATCGACCCCATTCCCAACATCCAGTCAAAGATTGACGCGATGATTGAGAAGTACCGCCGTGAAACGATTGACATTGAGGACGTGGAATTTGAGGAATACGACCTCGAATTTGATACGCTTTTCCCTGACAATTCAGAAACCAACCCCGATGATGGCAGAGAAGAAAGTTTACTTTAACAAGCCACAACGCTTGACGCAACTTATTGGAGCGAACACTACCGTTATCGTCGCAGGGCGACGCACCGGCAAAACGGACAGTATCGCTGCTCCGTTTGTTCTTCGCAATATGCAGCGTATGCCTGGCTCGACAGGCGGCATCGTTGTGCCGACCTTCAAGCACGGACTGACTAACACCATTCCGGGCTTGCTCGCCGCTTGGAAGCGTTGGGGATTCATAGAGGGTATTCACTATGTTGTCGGCAAGAAACCGCCGAAATCGTTCCGTCAGCCTATCATCGACCCGAAAGATTATGAACACGTCATAACTTTCTACAACGGGTCGGTCGCCGTGATTATATCACAGGACCGCCCCGGCAGCTCAAACTCGCTCACGCTGTCATGGCTGCTGGTCGATGAGGCAAAGTTTATCGACTACGCCAAACTCAAAGACGAAACGCTTCCGGCCAACGGCGGCATAAAGTCGCACTTCGGAAAGCACTCCTTCAATCACTCAATTATGATATTGAGCGATATGCCGCAGACGCAGAAAGGTTCGTGGTTTTTGCACTACCGCGACAAAATGGACGTGGAGCTTATCAAAACCATTGAGGCCACAGTCTATGAGATATGGCGCACAAAGGAGCGCATACGCGCCCTTAACGCAAAGGGCGAAAGTGTGCCTCCATATCTCAAAGGCTACCTGCGTTGCCTTGACCGCTACCTCAATAAGATGCGCTCCGTTGCGGTCTACTACCGCGAATACAGCAGCATCGAAAATTTGCAGCTTCTCGGCGAGAACTACATAAAGCAGATGAAGCGCGACCTTACTCCTTTGACCTTCCAAACCTCTATCCTTTGTCAGAGGATCGGAATTGCAAAGGACGGTTTCTATTCCTCCATGCGCGAGGGGCACAAGTACGATGCCAACGATAATCAGTACCTCGATACTCTCGGCTACGATTACGACTTCTCGAGGCTGGACTCACGCGCCGACAAGGACGTTGACCCCGACGCGCCCATCTGCATAGGCATGGACTACAACGCCAACATCAACTGGATTGTCGCCGGTCAGCCGCGCGACCGCCGCCTCAATGTAATCAAATCCTTCTACGTCAAGTTCGAGCGTAAGATTCCGGCACTCGTACAAGACTTCTGCCGTTACTATGCGGAGCACCGAAACAAGACTGTGGTCTACTATTTCGATGCAACCGCCCTCGGCTCGAACTATGCCGTCAACGAGCAGGATTTCCGTTGGGTCGTAGTCCACGAGTTCGAGCGGCAGGGCTGGCGCGTGGAGACCGTCTACCTCGGCAACCCCATGCGCCACGATGAAAAATACCTGCTCATCAACCAGGGCTTCGCAGGTAAGCAACGGCTTGTGCCATTCTTCAACCGCTCAAACAACGAGGACTTGATTCTCGCCATACAGTCGGCTGGGGTCAGTCGCGGACGCAACGGCTTCCGCAAAGACAAGTCCGGCGAGAAACTGGCCGAGTCCGAAGAAGACCTCCTCGAACCCCGCACCGACGGTTCCGACGCTTTCGATACCCTCTACATCGGCTGCGAGAAATTTCCGTTCCACGACAGCTTCTCTATCAACGTGAGCGGCGTTGTGTGAAAAATTAGGGTCGGATTATTCCGACCCTATACTTTTATAATTCAAATCTTGACTTGATATTATTACAAATATCTGCGAGGTCAATTTCTTCTATATTATAATCTTCTCCTATCTGTTGCATTGCATCGACCATCTGAATAAACTTGATAAAATCATCATCTGACGTGTCGTAGGCTGCAACAATCTCTGTCTTATCTTTATTCAAAATGTAAATGATGTCTCCGAACATTACATTTCCCATATTATTTTTGGCTCTAAACTTGTGTTCTACGATGAAACCGCAAAACTCTCGTTTGCCATTATATTCTTCGAGTAGTTCAGCAAATAGTTGCTTTGCTTGAGCTTTTAGCCTGTCTCTTTTTTCTTCGCCACGCTGTACTTTCTTGGAATAGTCACTGTAAAATTCACCATATTTCCCTCTCCAGTAGTCGCGCTGTTCAGAGTCTATTTCTATCTGGGCTTGAACGCCTTCGGCTTCTCTTGTCAACGAAATAATCTTGGCCGACTTTTGAATATTAGCCTTGTTAATTATATTCCGTGCTAATGTATCGCAATCCGTTGAAACTGGGTCGTAAGACTCCGGAATATACAGGTTTGCCTTAGTTGCCTCTGCAATCATATCATTAAGCTTTTCTTCTTCGCTTTTGCCACATGAAGAAAGCATAAAGACTATACTAAGAAGTAGAAAGAGTTTTTTCATATATCTGCTTATTTTAAGCAAAGTTACATATTTTTTCAATATCTACAAAATTATGGCGATGCACTCGGTTGATGTTGCCCTGCGCAAGTGGGGTGCTCCGGGCGGTGCCTCCGGCCATCCGAGTCATCGAGCTTTGCTCGCTTTGGACGCAGGTCCAAAGAACTGCCCATCAACCGACCGCCGGGCTGTCGTGTATCGAGCCAAAGGTCTCGACCGAAAGGCTTCCATCCCTATCGCACGGCGTATACGCGCCTATAAAATCACTATGGTTCAAGCAAATAAATTGCTTTCCATATTGATTTTTCCATTTCTTCTTTATAACTTTGCTCTATGATCACACACGAGCAAATCCCCGATAATGTGCTTGACTACGTGGAGCAAGCAATAACCAAGGTCATAATCGAGCGCATCGAGCGCGACCCCGATGTGGCCGACGCATATCTTCGTGTTCTTATCAATGGCTCGAAGTTCACCATTCGTTGCCTCTATATCGAGGATCACTTCGACGAACATCAAGACGAGGACGTTCCGCTTCTTGACTTGATGATTGACCGTAACAACTTGGAAGGGCAAGAGTATTGGGAGCCGGACACCGCCGCCATCCACGAACTCGCCCAGTCCTTCCGCGACGTTATCAACGTCGATATTTGCCTCAATTAGTTTATTTAACTTCGGTGTGCTCGATTTTTGCTCACCCCTCATATTATCTTTGCCTCCAAGTGCATAAGTCTCGAAAATAATTCGTAACTTTGCACTACATCAGCGTACTTCATTCTGAAAATGACCGAATCATAATCACAAAGAAACACGGCGCGAGCCGAAAACTTTGGAAACTTCCGTGATAGTCGCAATGGGCTTTGGTCGGCCTTCAGATGCTATCCCGGAAGTTTCCTTTTTTACACTGATGGCTACAAGTACCCAACAGAAACAGGAACTTTTCAAAGCGATATGGGCAATTGCCGAGGACTTGCGTAACTCGGTGGATGGCTGGGATTTCAAGAGCTACGTTCTTGGAATACTCTTTTATCGCTTTATATCGGAGAATATAACCAACTATGTTAACAAGATGCAACACGAGGCCGGCGACACCGACTTCGACTATGCCAAGTTCACCGATGAGGAAGCCGAGTCGGCTCGCGAGCAGCTCGTCAAAGAAAAAGGCTTTTTCATTCTGCCGTCGCAGTTGTTCTGCAACGTGCGCCTGCGTGCCAAGAGCGACCCCAACCTCAACGTTACCCTCTCGGAGATTTTCAAATCAATCGAAGCGTCGGCTATCGGCACGGAGAGCGAGGATGACCTCAAAGGTCTGTTCGCCGATATTGACGTAAATTCCAACAAGCTCGGCGGCACGGTTGAGAAACGCTGCGAGCAACTCACAAAGATTCTCAACAACATCGGAGGCATAGACCTCGGCTGCGAATACGATGACAATCAGATTGATCTTTTCGGTGACGCTTACGAATATCTTATGGCGATGTATGCCTCCAACGCCGGAAAGAGCGGAGGCGAATACTATACTCCGCAGGAGGTGAGCGAGCTTCTTGCTCGCATCGTGAGCCACGGTCGCGACCATGTGAACAAGGTCTATGACCCTGCTTGCGGCTCCGGCTCACTTCTTTTGCAGTTCGCCAAGGTGCTCGGAAAGCACAACGTCAAAAAAGGTTTCTTCGGTCAGGAGCTGAACATCACCACCTACAACCTGTGCCGAATCAACATGTTTCTGCACAACATCAACTATGCAGACTTTGACATCCACAACGGCGATACGCTTCTCGAACCTTACCACTGGGATGACGAACCGTTTGATGCCATCGTCTCCAATCCACCGTACTCCACAAAATGGGTGGGTGATGACAACCCCTTGCTGATAAACGACCCTCGATATGCCCCTGCCGGGGTGCTCGCACCAAAAGGGTACAGCGACCTCGCCTTTACGATGCACATGCTTTCGTGGCTCTCCACTGAGGGTACTGCCGCCATTGTCGAGTTTCCCGGTGTGTTATATCGTGGGAGAGCGGAACAGAAGATACGCAAATATCTAATTGACAACAACTATGTAGATACCGTTATTCAACTGCCACCAAATTTGTTCTTTGGCGTCGGTATAGCTACTTGTATTATCGTGTTGAAGAAATCGAAGCGCGAAAACAAGACTTTGTTTATCGACGCTTCACAGCTCTTTGTGCACGAGGGCAACAAAAACAAACTTTCGCCCGACAACATCGCGGCTATCATAGCCGAATATGCCGACCGCAAGGAAGTGAAGCACTTCTCAGCGCTTGTTGATAACAAGACGATAGCCGATAACGGCTACAATCTCTCCGTAAGCAGCTATGTGGAAGCCGAAGACACTCGTCCGCAAACGGACATCAAGGAGCTTAATGCTCGCATAGCTCGCATTGTGGAGCATGAGAATAAACTTCGCACGGAAATCAACGCAATCATTAACGAGCTTGAAGCTGAAACCTTATGAGTAAACTTCATGATTTAATTAGAACAATGTGCCCCAATGGTGTCGAGTTCGTTAAACTCAATACATTGGGCACGTTTGAGAATATTGGCGTAGACAAAAAAACCGTTCCGGGAGAGCCATTTGTCAAACTTCTAAATTATGTTGACGTATATAAAAATAAGTACATCAACAAGGAAATCCCTCAAATGACGGTATCTTCTCCCCAAAAGAAACTCGACTCATGCTCTATTAAGCAGTGGGATATCTTTGTCACTCCTACCTCAGAGACTCGCGATGATATTGGACATTCTGCAGTTTCTATCGAAGATATTGACGGAGCTGTATATAGCTATCATATCATGCGTTTTAGACTTAATAATCCTAATCGAGTTGCAGCATGTTTTATAAACTACCTTTTTGAATCTCAAGAGGTTCAAAAGCAAATTTTCAAGTTTGCAAGTGGTCAAACCCGATTTGGCTTATCAAAATATAAATTCGGTGATATTGTCATCCCTTTTCCACCCATTGAGGTGCAGGAGGAAATCGTAAAAATTCTCGACCGCTTCGCGGACTATGCAGCGGAGCTGCAAGCGGAGCTGCAAGCGGAGCTGCAAGCGGAGCTGCAAGCGCGTAAGGAGCAATACGAATATTATCGTAATCTCTTACTCACCTTCAATCCCTCCGCCTGCGGCTGCGGGACCGATGGTGAGCAAGAGATAAAGGTAACTACCTGGGGGGGGCATAGTTACGAAATTGCTTGGAAAACTATGGGCGAGATTTGTAAGAAAACTAAGAACATCAAGTGGAAAGATAATCCTTCAAAGGAGTGTCTTTACATTGACTTGTCTTCAGTAGATTGCGAGACCCACGGTTTTTCCAATCAACTTACAACTATAAACGCAGAAACTGCGCCAAGTCGTGCTCAACAAATCGTTGAAACTAATGATGTCCTATTTGGAACCACTCGCCCTACACTAATGAGATTTGCCATAGTGCCTCAAAAACTCAGTGGCAATATTTGTTCCACTGGATATGCTGTTTTAAGAGCAAATGCGGAGATTGTACTCCCACAATTTCTATATTTTATTCTTAATACACGAAGATTTCTTTCGTTTGTAGAAAACAATCAGGAGGGTGCTGGTTATCCATCAATATCCCTTTCTAAATTACAGAGTTTTTATCTTCCCATTCCTCCGCTTGAACTCCAAGAGAAGATTGTGGCTATCCTTGACCGCTTCGAGACTTTGGTCAATGACCTTACGCAAGGTCTGCCCGCCGAAATCGCCGCCGTCAAGGAACAATACGAGTACTACCGCAACAAACTTTTAACTTTCAAACAAATAGCATAAAAGATGGCAGAGCTTTATCAAATGGTGTCGGAGAATCCCGAATCGACCATCGTTGCCGAGTTCGAGCCGGGCTACCGAAGCCAAGCCCAATATCAGAGCGAGGCCGAGATGGAAGCCGACTTTATCCGACAGCTCGAACGTCAGGCCTACGAGCGCGTCAATATCACAAGCGAGGCCGACCTCATAGCCAATCTCCGCCGTCAAATTGAACGGCTAACGGCATACAGTTCACCGACAACGAGTGGAAAGCGTTCTTTGCCGAGCATCTCGGCAACCCCAACCACGGGATTGTGGAGAAGACGCGCACCATTCAGGAGGACAACCGAAAGACGTTTGTCCGTGAGGACGGCTCGACAGCCAACATCACAATCATTGATAAAGCCAACATTCATAACAACCACCTGCAGGTCATCAACCAATATGTGCCGGAGGGAGGTGCTTACGATAACCGCTACGATGTAACGATTCTCGTAAACGGTCTGCCGCTCGTTCATGTGGAGCTGAAACGTCGCGGCGTAAGCATCAAAGATGCCTTCAACCAAATCAACCGCTATCAACGCGATTCGTTTTGGGCAGGGAGCGGACTCTACGAGTTCGTGCAGATATTCATTATCTCCAACGGCACAATCACCAAATATTACAGCAACACCACACGCGATGCGCATATCAAGGAGCAGACCAAGGGAAAAGGGAAAGGCAAGAAACAGACCTCAAACTCTTTCGAGTTCACTTCCTACTGGGCGCGATTGGACAACGAGCCGATTTACGACCTCGTTGATTTCACTCAGACATTCCTTGCGAAACATACGCTGCTGAATGTCTTGACTAAATATTGCATCTTCACCTCCGAGGAAATCCTCATGGTGATGCGTCCCTATCAGATAGCAGCCACCGAGAAGATATTGCAACGCCTGAATGTGTCGACCAACGCCCGCACATGGGGCAAACGCGAGGGAGGCGGCTATATATGGCACACAACAGGGTCGGGCAAGACGCTGACCTCGTTCAAGACCGCACGGCTGGCATCGCGTCTGCCCGGTGTCGATAAAGTATTCTTTGTGGTCGACCGCAAAGACCTCGACTATCAGACCATGAAAGAGTATGACCGTTTCGAGAAAGGCGCGGCCAACTCAAACGGTTCTACGGCGGTGCTGACAAAGCAAATTAACGACGAGAACGCTCATATAATTATCACCACCATTCAGAAGCTGACCAACTTTATAGCGCGAAATCCGCAGCATAAAGTCTATGGGCAGCATGTGGTGTTGATATTCGACGAGTGCCACCGCTCGCAATTCGGCGACATGCACAAGGCTATCGTCAAGAAATTCAAGAAATATCATATGTTCGGTTTCACCGGTACACCGATATTCCCACAAAACGCCGGAAGCATCAAGAATGTGGAGTTTACCACCACGGAGGGTGCTTTTGGCGACCAACTCCACAGCTATACCATTGTCGATGCTATCCGCGATGGCAATGTGCTGCCTTTCAAAGTGGACTATATCCGCACCATGCGCGAAGAGGACGAGATAGCCAACGAGCAGGTGAACAACATCGACCGCGAACGCGCCCTGCAAGCACCTGAGCGCATTGCCAAGGTGAGCAGCTATATACTCGAACACTTCGCGCAGAAGACGCGCCGCGACTCTCGCCATTACGATTTCTCGCGGCTTGTCAACGTGGGCGAAGTCGCCACCGCCCGCGACCGCTCTAAAATCAAGGAGGTTAAAGCCAAAACACGGATGCAGGGCTTCAACGCCATATTCGCCGTCGCCTCCATCCCCTTTGTCAAGCTCTATTATACCGAGCTAAATAAGCAGATGGAGCGGTTGCAGCCCGACAAGCGGCTGAAAATCGCCACGATTTTCAGCTACGCCCCCAACGTTGACGTTGATGACGAGACACCGGAAGATACCGAAGGACTCGACCAAAGCAGTCGCGAATTTCTTGATCAGTGCATCATAGACTATAACGGAATGTTCGGCACGAGCTACGACACAAGTGCCGACAAATTCCAGAACTACTATAAAGACCTGTCACTCCGCGTAAAGAATCGCGAAATTGACTTGCTTATAGTAGTGAATATGTTCCTCACCGGCTTTGATGCTACGACGCTCAACACCCTTTGGGTTGACAAAAATCTCCGCTATCACGGTCTGTTGCAAGCCTACTCGCGCACCAACCGCATACTCAACTCCATTAAGAGCCACGGCAACATCGTCTGCTTCCGAAATCTTGAAAAAGCCACCAACGACTGTCTTCAGCTGTTCGGCAACAAAGATGCCGGAGGTCTTATCCTACTGAAAACATTCGAAGACTATTACAACGGGTATGATGATGCCGACGGCACACATCACATAGGCTGGGTCGAACTAATTAGGGAACTTCTTGAAAAATTTCCTCTTTCGGGCGACCCTCGCGGTCTGCATATCGTTGGCGAGAAAGCCGAAAAAGAATTTATAAAACTTTTCGGCACCATACTCCGCGCCCTTAATATATTGCAGACCTTCGACGAGTTCGAGAGTCGGGAGTTAATCGATCTTAACGGCGATTTCCTCGACTATCGTGGCTTCTACAACGAGATGCACGAGAAATACCGCCCGAAAGGTGGCGAAGCCGTCAACATCAACGATGACCTCGTGTTTGAAATGGAATTGATGAAGACGGTAGAAATCAACATCGACTACATCTTGTTTCTCGTAGGTCAACTCACCGGTGATGAGAATAACGACCGCGAAATCATCATTAAGGTAATGAAAAGCGTCGAGGCTACACCCGACCTGCGCAACAAGGAAGAACTTATCCGCGAGTTCATCAACCGTCACACGCCGGAGAATGATGTTCACGACCAGTGGCATGAATACGTCAAGGAGACCCAACGAAAGGAAATAGAGAATATCATAACGGAGGAAAATCTCCGACGCGACAAAGCTCTCGCTTTTGTCGGCCAGGCATTCAGAGACGGAGAAGTGCGTGACGGAGGCACCGCAATCGCCGACATCCTTCCACCTATGGGCCTGTTCGGCAATGCCGGTGCAAAGCGAGCCGAGAAGAAAAAGAATGTGCTGCGACGCATCAAAGACTTCTTCGACCGCTTCTTCGACATATCCGGCGGCAATTTCTTCAATCCCGACGAGCAATAAATAGACTTGGGTCTGATTAACCACATCGTAAGTGAACTATGAGCGAATACGACGATTTAGACACCTACAACGGCGACCCGGTGCATGACAGCTGGGTTGACTTCGACTATCACGAAAACACGGGCGAGTTATCGGACATCTTCGATGACACCGACCTCGATAAATATATTGAAAACTTAAACGATTGGGATTAACCATTATGAAGAAATATATCATATTCTTTCTATTGTTATTCTCCTCTTTTGCCTCGTTTGCTGCAAATGTGGAGAAACAATATAAAAAAATAATTGAGAACTTTGATGTAGCTGATGAGGCTAAGGCTATTGACTCCATTAGCCCTACCGCATTTTGGTATGCAGTCCTTGACAATAATGAATTATTAGCTAAATTCGTAAAGGACATACAGAAGAATAAGGGCGCTGAAAAGGAAGCTCTGCAAAAAACTGCTCAACTTCCTAAATTTTATCCGCAATATGATGAATCGATTGTTGAGGATATGCAAGGCTTTTGTGATACACTCCTTATAAATATGGGTATTCGCGACCTTAATCTTAAATGCTCGTTGCATTTAGTATATTCAGATGAGCCAAATGCGTTTACAGCTCTTACCGAAGATGGTTTTGCAATGTGTCTGACAACCGGGTTATTTACCAAAAGGGGTGTAACATACGAGACTCTCATGGGATATGTAGCCCACGAGTTTGCACATGGCGCGTTATTCCATCATATCCGTGGGTTTTATGCAGAGGCAAAAGAACGCAGAAAGAACGAGTTGTTAGGAGGTATAGCAGCCGGACTTAATGGACTTGCTGCCGGTATGGAAGCTTATAATGCGGCTGCATATGGGATTCCTACAAGTGGAACAGACTATGGGGCCGTTATTGCAAATATTGGAACTGATATAAAAATTTCCACCCTGAAATATTCTTTCAATTTCTCGCGTGAACAAGAATATGAAGCTGATTTGATTGCATATAGGTTTCTTGAACATCTTGGATATGGAGAGGAATTTATTAATGGCTTACGAATCTTAGGAACAACCTATGATGCTCTTTATAATGAATATAGCGACCATCCAACAACTGGTTCGCGTATAGATTTTCTCAAATACGTTCAAAGCCACCCGGAGTTGGGTAATAAGAAAAACGCCAAACTGAAGAAGAAAAAGAAGCAAGAAGAAATTGAATGGTGATTTGAGTTTGGGAATCCGGCTGCGCCGTCGGGCTATCGTAAACGGAGCCTAAGGTCTCGACCGTAAGGCTTCAATCGCTAACTTATTCAGCGAGCTTCGGCACCACTTTATGGATCCGAGGCTCGCTTGCTATATGGACTTATCGCTTCGGTGATGGCGACGGTTCGCAGGGTTAGGTCGTTACCGTGCTTTGTGGCCCTTTGAGGGAGGATTTTTACCAACTCTTACCCTGAACCACTTGCTCCGTCGGCTTCGATTTGGGGCGATTTTCATTTTTCTGTGCCTCGTCTGCCGGGCTTCGGGAGCGGTGTTCCGCTTTGGCCGTCTGTGATTACACGGTGCTGATGGTATTTGGGTAAGCGGTCGGCGTTCACCGTCAAATATGCCTTGCAGGTTACGTGGGTTATAATTTTGCCGAGACGTTTCAGAGAGCATTACTTGTTGTAACGCTCCGAGGCACATTGAGTTTACATCGCAAAGGTAGGGCTGACCGCGCATCTGCGCCTGTGGGCTTGACCCTCCGGGCTTGCAATCAACATTTCATAAATTCTTCACCCTCCAGGACCCAAGAATTTACCGCTTAGGCTTGAAATAACATTTGCAATTCCGCTTTCTCAGCACTCCCAATTATTGCAACGTAAATAGTTGAAGAAGGCGGGCCTTCAACCCAGCTCCGTTGAACGGTCGTCGTACAGAAGAAGCCACCCTGTCGTATATATCGATTTTATTTGCGAATTTTGCCAAAAAAGATACCCGACAAGCAGCGTAGCCGAATTGATATTAGTGGCATAGTCCCTGTACGTAAAAATTGGCTTCCGTGGCTTGCGAACCCAATTTATGGTGCCAGCCTGTCAAAAGACAGTAATGCCCGATTAGAAAATTTCCAGAGATACCTCAGTCGCCCATGGAGCTTGTCGGATATTCTTTCAAATCGTGCAAATTTATGAAAAAAAGAGTTGCCAATCACAAAGAGGAAGTGATAAAACTTCTGAAGAAGCAAAAAATCCGGAATCTCAAGGATCTGGAGGACTACAAACTGTCGATATGCCACCCTTACAGCGCCGGCATTGACATCGGTAGCCGTGAGATTTACGTAGCCATCAATCCTGAGGTAGCGGCCGAACTGGACATGCCCATAGTCAGGGTGTTCTCCACTTTTACATCAGGTCTGCAGGAGTGCCGCGACTGGCTGAAGTATTGCGGCATTGACTCGGTGTCGATGGAATCAACCTCTGTATACTGGAAGAACATCTACGACATCCTCGAAAATGCCGGCATAGAGCCGTGTCTTGTCAATCCCCGCAAATTCAGGATGGTGCCCGGACGCAAGACAGATGTTCTCGACTGCCAGTGGCTGCAGACCCTGCACATGTATGGGTTGCTGTCGGGGTCGTTCGTGCCCCAGGGGAATATCCGCCAGCTCAGAAGTTACATGCGCCACCGCGACTGTGTGCTCAAGGAGCGGGGCAAATATATCCAGCGCATGCAGAAAAACCTGATCGAGATGAATCTGATGCTTGTCAATGTCGTGGATGACATCATGGGAATGACCGGTGCTAAAATCATTACTGCGATACTTGACGGCGAACGTAATCCGAATGTGCTTGCAGCCTTCAGGCATGGCGGCTGCAAGAGGTCGGAACAGGAGATTGCCGAGGCTCTCAACGGCAATTACAAGGAGGAACAACTGTATCTGCTGAAAGCCAATTATGAGGCGTACAAGTTTTTCAACGACCAGATTACAGACCTTGACAACCAAATCGAGGTGCTACTCGACAAGTTCCCTCTGGCTCAGAAAAAAGAGCCTGGTACGGACACCAGCAATGAATCCGGCTCTATGGAGAATTATTCGCCAGTAAAAAAGAAAAAGCAGTCCAAAAGTAAAAACGATCTGCGTATCAAGAATTTGCCTGATAAACTGACTGAGATAATCGGTATCGACCTGACGACAGTCACAGGACTACAGGCCAATACTATCCTGCAAATCATATCCGAGGTCGGCACGGATATGTCGAAATTCCCTTCTGCCAAGAACTTCGCCTCATATCTTGGATTCGTGCCGCACAACAAGATTACGGGAGGCGTGATCATATCTTCATCCACAGACAGGGTTAAAAGTCCTGCTGCCCACGCTTTCCGGAAAGTTGTGGCATCCGTGGGACAAGGAAAAACGGCATTGGGAGCATTTTACCGTCGAATAGCCGCCAAAGGCTCCAAGGCCAAGGCCATCATCGCGCTTTGCCGTAAACTCGCGATGATATACTACAACACCATTGTATACGGAAAAGAATTTGTAGAATATGGCGCTGAAAAATACAAGAAACAACAGGAATTGAGAGAAAAACGTTTGATAGCAAAGCTCGCCAAGAAACACAAACTGACTGTTCAAGCTGCCGTTTGTTAGTTTACGTCATAACTGATGTTCAGAGGGTTACAAAATAGTTCATTAGAAAACAAACGCGCCCCGGCGCACAAGTAAAACCCTCTAAAACTTCAAAATCATGACCCACGTAATGAACATATTCGACAGCTCTCTCAACTCCAACCGCTCACTCAAATACTTCTCGGTTGAAGTAATCACTTTCGACGGCGACAGCTACACGGAAGAAATCGAAGCCCGCAACGCCGACCAAGCTCAGGAAATCGCTGCTTCAATGTACGATGATGTCGACTACACGATGGTACAGGGTTGCTTTGCATACTGATAAATCTTCTCTCCCTCAAAGGGTAGGCTGTCCGCCGGGGCAGCCTCTACCTATGCTCATTCATCGCCTCCGCTTGCTCCGTTAATTTCCACTGCGTTAATGCTGTCGCGGTCAGACCCTCCACAAACGGAGTGTTCCGGGCAGGTGCCTGTCGGCCATCCGAGCTGACCGCTCATTGCCTATGGCGAAGTTGATTGTCCGCGCATCGAGGTTGCCGCTTCTATTCTACTTGTTGTAATTCCATTGTTTCGGGTCGGGTGAAATGTGATTGTTGCCGATGGATTGAGAGCTATTCTCGCACTTTGCACTCTACCTTTGCCCTCGCTGACGCACCATCCGCAGGGCTATGACGCATCGCGTCCGCTGTCCGCTGATTCCATTTGCCGTTTTGCCCATATATAATTCCATATATAATAATGTGTGCATTGCCGTGAGGTGGTTGGACTTTCGGGCGCGCCGGACCCCGCCGCCGCTGTCGCCCCGACTGAAAGCGTCCGATGTTTTCTTGCTGCGCAAGCGGCAAGCCGGTGAGGGGTTGCTCCATTCCGGGCGCAAGTACATATAGCTGCGCTCTTTGGCAGCATCCACAGCCTACGCCTTGGGTAAACCTTGAACGACATACCTTAACGCTATTAAACGTGCTGCCACGATTGATTGCGGAGTTTTGTGCCGGGCTCTCCGGCAGGCGGTTTGAGCATCTTTTCTGCGGTCAGTTTTCCTTTTGCCAATCTCGTATTCGGAGAGTGAACCGAGGTCTATTTTTCCTGTACAAAGGTAGGGCGCACCACTATCTGCAAATACCGTTTCTCTATCCCGGCTTCGTTCCTTGCCGCCACCTGTGGGCTGCGAAAATTTTTATAAATCTCCACCGCCTATGAATGGGCGGTAGTATTTATCGGCAACCAATGTGCCTTAAAATTATTCTTGGGATTATTTGCATTGCCGCTTTCTGCGCTCTCCCAAATGATTGTACCGTAAAAATTAAGAGCCTCGGCTCACATTTCAAACCCCAAATACTTCAAAATCATGGCAAAGAAAACTAAAAAATCCGCAGAGAACATCACAGCTCAAACAGCAGCTCCCGCCGTCGAGACAACTCCGGCAACAACAACTCCCAAGCTCATCGTGGCTCAACGCAAGTTCAACCGCTGGTACGTCTACTTCAAGGGCGTTGCCCCCAAAGACAACGTCGGCTGCGGCTGCAAGACAGCCAAGAGCGCGATGCGCTACATGCACCTGCTCAAAGCACGATACGGAGCGACTATCTCCCAGAACATCTATGAACGCCTCCAGTTCGAGGCAGCGAGAGAGGCTTAATGCCTCTCTCACTCTCTCCCCGAAAGTCTAACCCTCAAATTTCCACAACGATGAAAGAATATATTTGCTACACAAAACAAGGTCATTGGACCTTCTACGCCGACAACGACATTGACGCGATGCGACTTGCATTATTCTACTGCTGGCGCGACGGCGAGGACTTCGACCGAGTGGAGTTAGGCAAATACTCCAAAACCTATACTCTCCGCATCTGTCAGATTAACGAAAGAAACTCAATACAAACCCTTTAATACCCGAAACAATGAACCAGTTTGAAATGCCTTATCTGTTCATCTTCACTGATGAAGAACTCTGCGACCTCTGGAGCTACTACCGTCGCATCTCGCAGATTATCCGCAATGTGGAACTGCGCCACAAGCTCGTCATTACCGACGAGGAAGCACACGCCGGGGCGCACTTCCGCGCCCGCGCCCTTCTCGCCGAAGCTCAACGCCGCGAGTCATTGCAGGGCAACGCTCTAATGCCGCGCGAGATGCCGCCGTTTGAAACGATTAAGATATTGGGCGAATAACGCCCAATATCTATCACCGCCGAGCGGTTGACCCTCCGGGGTTAACCGCTCCCTTGATGTCTTTTCGCGGCTCTATACATCATACTACTTTCGCAGTATGATACGCTTCGGCTTTTATACTCAGTCTGTTGTGCTGTCAAGCGATTTGCCTGACATCACAATACATACCGACCACGATTTTGTCGATTTCCGACTGCTCGCGGGCGGATATTCCTTGTTGGAGGGGCGGTACTATGCCATAAATGGCAGCACCGTGGTTTCCGATATTTCCTCGATTGTCGAGCACTTCCTTGCCGGTAATACCGACAGCAATTTCTACGACTTTAATCTCGAAGCAACTGCCGGAGGCGAGATAGTTACTGAAACTCTTAATGTGTTGTATTGCGACAAGTCAACAGGACTAACCATTCCTGAATACTGGTTCAAAGAGAATTT
>ULRB01041587.1_pt1 | contig 16148 bp, 25 predicted proteins | sample 1955051 | NCBI WGS metagenome assembly ULRB01 (sample SAMEA4835671, study PRJEB28245) | human gut metagenome | biome: gut microbiome; material: fecal sample | place: Denmark | collected 2008 | reverse complement strand
TACACTATCCATTGAAAGAGCGTCAATTCCATATTCTTGTTCAATAAATAAACGTAGTTGTACATCACCACTTAAACGATTTAATAATTCTGTTGTGGATTCTACATCATTTATATTATATGCTATCATTTCGTCGATAGAATCGTCTGGAAGATATTTTTCAAAATCTCCATCATATTCTTCAACATTTTTATAGTGCATAGTTACTTGCATTTCTTTAAGACCTACACGCAACTTTGAACTAAATAGCATTGTAAGTAAGTCCATCGAGTAAAAATATTTTGCATATTTCCATCGTTTGAACTTACTAATGTCACCTTCCTCAGACGTAATTATTGTATGTGAAAGATTAAACAAAGAATCACATACTCTAAAGTATGGCAATCTATCTAATTTAGCATAGAAATCAATAATATAGTTTATCACTACATCGTCATAATGTTTATTATTATAACCACAGAACATTCTATCTACATTCTTATAATGAAAGAATTCGACTAATTCTGTTAATTGATTTTTTCGATTAGATATCTCAAAATATGATAATTCGTTTGTTTCTGTATTCTTACATACACAATGAAATACGTTTGGGAAAATCTCAATGTCGTAAACTATTACGACGGAATTACGTATTATCATGACTCAAAGGTTCTAGTTAGTAATGTGATAGAGGTGAGAGTCGAACTCACAGCAAAACTTTATCCGCTACGATGTAATTTTGCCCCAAGCATATGCGCACATATGCATCTCTATCTGACAGCTAATTATGCTGCCGCTGAAAGCTCTGGTAATATTATTCTACCTTTCTTTTGCGTATGGTCCAAGAGATTAGTAGAAACTAACATAGAATTCTTTTTCTTTTCTATATTAGTGATACGTTGAGCTTTTTTCATCAGAGTAGCATTTTTTGGTATGTCATTAATACTACTATGATTGAATATGTCAAAATTGCTGTCTTTTAACTCAGCAATTTTTATTTCTTCGTATTTATCGGATGATTTTTTGTATCGTCCGATTAACGATAACTTGTCGTATACTGAAATAACGAAATTTCTGCAACGTTCGGTTTCCTTATCACGAGCTTCTTCCCAAGGTTTTAGGAATTCTTTTTCGAACAAATCCTGTTGTATACCATCTAATTTAATTGGACATGGATTTTTCTTTAACCAACGTTTAAACTTATGTTGTGTATACGCTTCCATATATGCAGCAGAAGTCTTAACAAGTGGTTTAAACACCGTTTTAAGCTGAAATTTTCCAGCTTCTGATAATACTCGTTTTGATACAGCTTTATCGTTTTTGACAATAATCAATTTATAACATTTTCCTGTTGTTATATTTGGATATGTTATATGCTCTGGTTTAGACCACTTTGGTCCATTTCCGTTTTCACGAATAAGATTATTTACCATTTTACCGGTAAGTTCATCTTTAACCATTTTACCTTTCATCAAAGGTGGTATGGTATTATTTCTCTCGCTATATTTTCGACTGTACGCTCTTTGCATACTAATCGATTGTTTATTTGCCGTCTTTTTCATAGTTATGCTGCTGTTTTAGTTTGTTCAATGTTTTTGTTTAATGACATTTTTGTTTTTAATGTCATTTTTACTTTGCACCATGGTTTCTTAAAGTGCGATCTCGGCTTTCTACTCTTGAATGCTTGAACCTTATCAGCCTTTCTTGCTTTTTTGGCTGCTGCAGCAACATCTTTGTTATTGTTTGACGGCTTCTTTTCCTCTGTCTTAGGTTTTTCAACCTTTACCGACGCTTTGTAAGGATTGATTGATGTCTTCGGTGGAAGTATTTCTCGTAATTTGTCGAGGATATGAGAATCTGTGTTCTTTATCCAGCCGTAATCGTCAGCTAATAAAGTAACTTCGATGTTTGTATTTGCTAACGCTTCCTTCACCATAGCCTTCATAGAAGGATTGAATATGAACAAGATATCGTATCGCTTTTTGCTTTTTATTTCAGCCTTAAGTTCTTCTATAGACTTCTTGAGTTCCTCTGGTGTCTTTTCGCCATTCTTAAAACGGCGTTTAAGCGCAGCTATACGACGATTCTCGTATAACGTTTCACGTTCCTTACGAATCTTCTCACGAGAAGCTTCAAGCTTCTTCTTGTCCTCTTCAGAGAGTTTTTCAATCTTTACACCACCCATAGACTTGAGAATCTTCTTCATAGGTTTTGCTTCGTTTGTTACAACAATTTTGTTGTTTTTAGCCTTTCGTTCAGCTTTTTCCTTTTTCAGGTTCTCTGCACGAATCTTCTTTTCTTCTTCGTGCTTTTTGTTATCTACAGGTTTTTTCTTTTTTACAGATAATGTTGTGCTCTTGTGAGCTATATTGTTTTTGTTATTCTTTTTCATATTGATTATGATTTTATTAGTTTTACATGTTATAAGAAGGGATAGTAGTGTGTACGGCATCGAACCGTTCATATAAAATTATATGCTGTCCTTTACACACACTTATTTTTTTATGCTGCTATGTCTGACTTAAACATAGACAACATATCGTCATTAAGGTCGATAGTTGTCTTAGTATTAAACTCCTCCATTGCTGCATCGTACTTATTAGCCTTAAGCTGAAGATCCTTAATGAGCTGAGCAATCTTTGCCGAAGAAAACGACTCCTTTTTACCAGTACCCTTGAGACCCTTCTTTGACTTCTCAGTTGGATTGATAGTCGGAATCATCTTAAGCTGCGCTATAGCCTCCTTTGCCTCGCATGCTGCAAAAATGCTATAGTTGTTGCTCTTCTTAAACTCATCTAGGTTGAATGCGAGACCCATATTCAGATACATGAGCATACCCTTAATAAGGATTCGTTTCTCTGCCATCTGTGTAATCTCGTTGTAAAGCGACTTCAGGTCGTAACCTGAACCAAGGCCCGCCTTAATAGCCTTTGTTGACATTACGTTTTCATTACGAATTGTACGCCAATACTTCGTGATCTTATCGCAAAGATTCTTACGAATGTTGATGATATTACTTGAATTCAATTTTGTTGATGTCTTATTCATATTGTTTGATTTAAATTAAACTTCAGTTAAATTGAATTCGAGATCATCTACCTGGTACCTATTATTGTTACAACTCAATAATAAGCTTAACCACATTATCCTAGAGATCAAAATCCTCGAATATGATCTCAAGTTTTATTTCTAAAACTTTTTTCAGATAATGTGATTAAATATATGTTGTTGATAAATTAAGACATTGAAACGTTATATCTTTTATTATTCATCATTAAAACTTAACGATGTAATGTAAATATCTAAGATAATACATTACTAAAACCCCTAGAAGTTAGTGTCTTGTATTAATGAATCTTAACTCCAGATACTCCGTATTCTATATCTATAAACTTATCACCAGCACTATCTCTGAAAGGGATTACCTTGCGTTCCATTCCATTGACGTTGATTACGATTTTATCTGGTACTTCTACGCGATTAACAGAGGTATGCTTCAGTTCCGACTTCACCGAGCCCCCCTCGAAGGGCACATCACCTTTGTTATTACATACGTGTTCGTAGCAGGTAACAAGTCGTTTTACGACCGCATCATAATCACCGTCACGTTGTGAAAGCTTAGCAATCTCAGTACTAAGTCCTTTTTCAAGTGCGACACTATTATTGCCAATAGATAAATTGACAAGAGCGTCCCATACCTTCAATGCAAAATCATTGAAAGGTATTTTTATCTGACAGGCTAAAAACTGATTCCAGAAAAGATAAGGTGTTTTTCCAAGTACAATCGTACCGTCCTCACGAATGGAGATAGATTTGTACTTTGATTTATCTTTTGAATTGTCAAAAACCTTGTCAGATATTCGTGTATCACAAAGAAGATACTTTATAAGTGATACAGATGATTTTGACAAGATTCGCTTAGCCATTACTCATGAACATTAATCTGCACGTCTGCCGGTGCATTACCTGACGGATTTGCAGGCTTGCTAATCTGTGCTATATAATCGCTAGCCTTCTTGCTGTTATCGTTGATAGCAGAAAGAATTGCCTGCTCCATACGGTTAAGAGAGTCCTTAAGCGTACGGATGTATGAAAGCTCCTTGTTGTTAACCTCGTTAAGATAGCCCTCGAGCTTCTTCGGGTCAACAAAAGCCTTTTTAGAAGGACCACCCTTCAGTGCCTCCTTTACTGCCTCAGCAGTTACTACGCCATAGGAAATCATGTCGTTTGTTACCGGCAAGGTAACATCTGCTGAGCCGTCGCTGTTCGGATTGATGAATACTACTGGATCGCCAGTAACATCTGTGCCGATTGCTACGCTGATGATATCCTTAGCCTTAATCAGGTAACGTCGTGGTGAACGATTGAGGATGAGCTTCTGGTTATTCTCCATCTGTACGGCATTCTTCTCTGCCTCGAAGTTGGGCCAGCAGTCACGGACCTCAATCTGGAAAAACTGTTTACCAAGGTTACTACCTATCATACTAAGTGGGGTGCGATTATTCGCTACTGTTGTCTGAATGTTTATGTTCATAATATATCCTTTTTGATATCGTTTTTGATTAAACCAACGATATATTGTTAATAAATGTGAATTAAAAGAAAAAAGAAAAATGCACTGCTTCGGAGAGTCGCTTAGGTGCTTTTTTTATATAGATAATGTGTGTAGTTGCTGTTCAAATGTTAAGCACGCTTTTTGTATATTTAGTTACATATTTATATTCCTTAAAATGAAGCTCAATCTATATAACAGGAATCCAACGGTAGGATTAGCTTTGCCATTTCATATACAGTGTGTAAAGCTTAGAATGCTACATCAGAGAATTCAATCTCATATCTATTTTTTGTAATGTTTATTTTTATAAAAACATAATACGAAAGTTAATCCGTATATTCTTTGATACTGATTGTTAGACAATCGACAAAATTTCTTAAAAAGACTAATGCACAATATGTATCATACCCACGAAAATTGGTTTGAAATATCTTTGTTAGTTCCCCTATAAACTTACAAAAAATTTCATTTTGCAACTTAGCTGTTGCCGCGCATCCTTGTTTTAACGTCCAAGGATGTCCTGTCGACGGTTTCCTATACTTACTACGTGCGTGTGTAGCTTTTTACGCGAGGAGTGCGTTTCATTATCGAACGGTCTTATATCTTCCAGAGGATATTTAGAGACCCTACGGCTTGTTTTCTACTATTGGCAAGTGCTTGCCTCATTTGTTTATAGTGCACGAATATTGAGATTTTAACTCATACATTTTCGCTTGTCACCCACTTTAAGAGCTTTTTACACATCTATAGACAGTAGATAGTAAAAGATGTTTCCGATACATCACCTGCATACGCTTCTGCACTGCGTCTCATGACTCCTTAAAGCTGCCCATCACTTCCATGTATTAGACCTACCTTTCGATTTACACACAGATTTGCTGTCTGTATTTTACTCCTGGTTATCATAACGGTTGGCACTCGAACTTCAGACCTCATTACTTTCCTACTTACAACGTAGGTTTTTTCACTATCTGGGGACATTCAATTTTTGTTAATAACTTGTTTACTTCTTATTTATCGCTACATATTTTCATATAAGATATATAAATTTATTCATATACGCAGTTATAGTTTAACGGATTCTATCCCACAGGGACTATAATATATGTATATAGATAAAAATCTTATATTATGTTTTGTATTGAAACGAAAGATTACTTTGCAAGATATACTGGAATGTATAACCATTATTTCATCTTCGTGATTGTTGATTGTTTCTTGTTGACTGTCAAGTTGTCACCTAAATTCTTACAAGGCACTACCTTGTAGACTATAAACACAATTTCGCTTACCAAATTGCACCTATATCATATCAGACTTTGTTCGCGGTCTCGTATCGCGCATGATTTTCATCAACTAAGGGTCTGCCCCACCCTCCTGGTAGTTTCTCTTTTATATCCCGATAAACTACAAAAGCCTGTCGGTCGTACTTCATCGTATATTCAGTCGTTTTACCCCATCACTGGCTCCCCTTCAACGGAGATGTGCTGAATCTAACAGCAAGGACTTACATAGACAGCATATTTACGATATACTTTGTGAGTATTATCCTCACAATATTGCTATACTCCATACATTTTTTCATACCTTCATACTGGATTTGGCGTCCAGGAACACTATACTACAGCTTACAGATTTGATACTTCATACTTATTTTGGATCTACTTCTCGTCGTACACCGATATCATTGCAGACTGTACCATACCATGTATACATTCTCCCACAGTGTAAGTTTTTCGTAAGTATGTTTCAACTCGTGTTACGTTTGTACATTCTTAGTATCATTGAATGTAATTACGATACGACTATCATTTTGCTCTTCTTGAGACTTATGCGTATTTAAGAGGTCCATCGCCAGACGGTTCTCATGGACATTAGGACTTGATAATGACGCTCTGTCCTCTTACATATGAATTTTCACAACATATGTATTTCGTTCTACCTTTTGGGTATCTCACCTTTTGAGAAGGCTAACATATTCTCGAACCAAGTTTATTTTTCGTACATAGGTTAATGGGACCTACTATATGTACTTACCTACGATATATATCTACCTACAGCGCAAAGCTGTAGATAGATATATAATGCTAATTAACATCCGTAGAGGAATTTAACTTTTTCAGATCATATTCACCTACCTTATGTACTTTGTACATATAAGTAGGTTTATGATCAACGGTGTCTTCCTTCACATCCGTACGTGTTGCTATATAAAGAACTGGGACGTGGACTGTCTTCGTCTTTACTCTACAAGGTACGTTTACCTCAATAGATTTTGTTTGTGAAACATACACTGTATCGCGTACAGTGTCTACTTTACTCTCTTGTGCACGTTTGTTGAGCTGTAAATCAACAGGAAACTGCATCTTATTCATGTCAACGGTTGGCATTGTTGCAGCCATCATTTGAGTTCCATGAATAGAATCTGATTTTGTAACAGCATCAGCTAAGCAAATTCCGGATATTGCAAAAGCAATGCTACACAAAATTGTTGTCAACTTTCTCATAACTTTGATAGTTTAATCGATTGCGTGTTTAAATGCGTGTACAGCTGCCTTAATACGGCGATCAAGATTTGCAATAGTGTTTCCGATCGCCGAAATTAGTTTTTTGACTGCTCTCCTTCTTTCTTTTCTGCATTAGCTGCAGTTGAGAACTCCTTGTAAGCAATGTTCTGCTCCAAAGGATCGAGGAATGAGTTCACGATAACACCTGCACGCTTCTTGACGTTCTCAAGGATTTCGTCCTTCTTCTCGTTAGATTCGAGTTCATCGAACTTAACGTCTGGCATCCAGAGATCGATAATGTTGCGTACGATGAATGTTGCCTTGTTCTTCTTCTTGACGTCTTCTCCCTTGAAGTCGTCGATGAGGCTTTCAACAGCATCGAAGTTAGGATGGCTGATACATTCCTTGATAGACTTGCAATAGTCTATGTTCTTCTGTACCGGCTCAAGCATGTTCTTACGAACACTCTCGCTGCTATCCTTTACTGTTTTCTCCTTGCGCTTGTATTCTGTTTCATACTCCTTGAGATGTTCGTCAACATTCCAGTTAACGAGCACCTTAACGATTGCTGCTACTGTAGAATCCTCAAGACCTGCGTTTGTGGTCTTGTTTCGAGAAGAACGATAGAGGATGATGAACGGAGATACTGGGTTCTTAGTTTCAACAGCCTGGTTGTACACATAGTGTGCGAGACCTACTGTTGAGAACGGGCATTCTCCGATAAGTAAACGCATGTCTTCCAGGAGATCAGAAACAGATTTTGCCTTAATCTCCGCAAGTTTGGTCTTGCTTTCATCGGCGTTAGCAAGCTTAGACGCTTCAAGCGATCGTACCGAGCGAAAAAACTCAGTTGCACGAACCATACGATCGTATGGACGTGTAGACGCAGACGTGTCTCCAAGGATGAATACGAGCGACTTCTTGAGCTGCTCGTTGTTGGTAATCTTCGATGGATCAGTTGTAGGCTTTTCGTCTACAACAGCCTTCTCCTTCTTCACCTTCTTTTCAGTTTCCTTAGAAACTACTACAGCGTTGCTTGGAACCTGTACGGTACCGTCCGCATTGGGCGCTGGAAGAAGTTTTGAATCGATCTTAATACCGAGCATAGGAGCTACCTCTGTGATTGCGCCAAGCTGAGCAGAGCTCATCTTAACTGCGAAAGGTGTCTTTGCAGAGACAATCTCATTCACGAGAACTGTTACGAAGCCGATGGCAGTAATACCATCAATCTTCTCCACAACAGCCTCACCGAAACGTGTTTTTGCGTTCGGATCGTCGTGGAAGAACGTCTTAAGACCGTTCAGAAGGTCCACCTGGTGGTTTGCGTCAAGACCAGTGTCTGACTTACTGTTAAGCTGCTGATTGAGCTTGTTAACGTCAATTACTTCTACTGAAGTAGATGTTACCTCAGTAGTATTCTTAGCTGCAGGAGCAGCTGTCTTTGTTTTCTTATTGTTTGCCATTTTGATAATGTCTTTTAAAATTAAATTTGTTGAAAAATGAAAAATTTAATAGATTAATTACTTGTGACACTTTATGTCGTCACGTTAATACTCCCAAAAATAGATCGTTTTGATCAAGATGTGTCGAAATAGGTATACATAATTGTGGGTTGAACGGTTTAACAATTCCTAACATACAATCCTCCGAGATAGTTCGAATGTTGATTGGTTCAGGTGTACTCTTACTCACAGCGACTGGTTCAGATTTCTCTGTTCCGTTGGTGGTGCTAAATACATCTGTTAACAATGCACACACGGCATTAGATGTATCTTCGCACAACTGTGTGGAATACACCTGATCAACATTCTCCTTACTCGGCTTATTGTGTGCTGACAGCAACACTGTTGTAAGAGCAAAAGCTCCTACATAGGATGCAAACAACGTCCAGAACAATTTGTTAGACTCATTGTATCGAGAGATACAGCAAATCAAAACTATTCCGATAATAAACCAAAGTACAAACATGTTTTTAAAGTTTGAGTGATTTTTTAATGTTCGCTCGTGTACGAGAAAGGATCGACTTAATCGTACCGGTCGAAATAGACAGATTCTTGCTAATTTGTTCTACAGTTAGATTATCTTTGTAAAATAATAAACAAATTTCTCTGTGTATAGGAGAAAACCTGTCAAATTCCTCCAATAATTGTTCGTATGTTATGCGATTGACAGTATCACATTCATTCGACTCAATTTGATCTAATGACATTTTATTGTCATCATCTCCAAGAAACTTGTTTTTGTCACCAATTTTACGCAAATAATCTATTGCAGTTCGATTAGCAATGATTCGCAGCCATCCTCCGAATGAAGAATAGTCTGTGAACGACGAGAGTTTGTAATAAACTTTTAGGAAGACTATATTTGTTAAATCTTGAGCTTCATCGAAATCTTTTAGATATGAATACAACACATGGTCTACAAAGTTTTTATATCGATGAAAAAGTTTATTAAAAGCAAGTGTATTACCTGCTTTGGCGTCCTTGATTAGACGAATCTCCTCTTGGGTAATCTTAGGATTCTTCATAATCAACAAAATATTATATACCGGTTATTAAGCTGTCACTGCTGTAAGAGTCGGTTGCTCATTAGTTCCGCGTTGTGATCAAACACTACTCTCAAGGAGACGCGGATATTACCTAAAAAGGTAATTGTTCGAGCATCAGTGCTTTTTTTGCACATTTGACGCTCTCAATTAGAGAATCACAGAAATATATATACAAATGTTTTGGTAGTAATTTATCCATTGCGCTGGATATTATGCGTGTTTTTATTTGTGAGGTTAAGTCAGAATCTTTTTTTATATTTAAGAAGATTTCTGTAAATATCCAAACAGCATTGTTTTGTACTACGTAGTCATTCGCTATAATTTCTAGTAATTCTCTACTTTCTTTTGAAAATCCATCTCTAACTAGTAACATTGGTTCATACAATTTATTTGATGCGCCTTGATTGTATATGTTACGTAACAAATCTATTGTTTCGTCTAATGTTTCTGGTATATGAATCTTCATTCCTGTACGAATTGCTTCGCACAAGAGTCTGTTTTTTAAATAATTTGGGGAACTAATCATATGTCGAAATGTTCTATTAATAAATTCATCATATCTTCTTGCTCCCAGTCTTCGAGAAAGTCCAAGTACTCACGCTTTATTTTTTCTTTTGTTTCATTTTTATCGTGACCACTTGTAATAAAAGTAACGTATGCATTTTCTATATATGCATAATTCGTTGTGAACCAGTCTACCCATCTTTCAACAAACATCCAATGCTTTTTTGTTTCATAGATGTTTACTTTAGATGAATTAGACTCAGATGATAGATTGTTCCAATCTATTGTTTTATGAAAATCAAATCCTTTATTTCCCTTTTTGATACCTAACACTATACGTGTGGCATTATCTCTTTCGAGTTTAGATGCATAAATGGATATGAAATTCTTATAAACATGATCTACCCAGGCTGTTTTAGAATTATTCCATAACAACGCTAGGTTTACTACTAACGGAACTCTGTCCCGTAACATAGCTTTATATCCAGTATTAACCATAGTCGAATATAAATAAATACACTATTCTCACGAACCGTGTATTCACATTGCTAAAACCTTAAATACAAGAATTACGACAATTCTACTAGTTAAATCTAATTTAATCATGTTAGTCGTGAGTGTTGCGGAATCGAACCGCATACGTAAACCTTATGTACACCATGACACTCTCCTCCACTTTAGTAGGAAACACTCAGATTAAACTCACGCTACGTGGGTATAATCTACAACATTATAGTTGCCAGTTAAATTTATATATAAACGCTTAATGTATTTACTTCCTTTGGTAATCAAATGCCAATACACGCCCAAATTCAGTTTTTTTATTAAAGTGTGAGAACTGAAAAACTTACTAGGTGACGCTTTTCTCTGTGGACGTGCTGGGAGTCGAACCCAGGTCTTACCAAATTACCTCATACGCGTAAATATCTTTTGTAATATTCTGTTGATCAGACAGAATATTGTATTTAAGCTTATTTTTAGGCGTTCTAAGACACTTTCATACGTCTTGTGATTAGCTACTTCACTTAACATATTTGAATGCCTTAGAACGCTTTATTTCTATGCTTAAATCATAAGCAGTGATGTACTGACTCAAAGGTTCTTGTACGTTGCTTTTACAACATTTTTGATTCCGTTTAGAATAATGCCGTATCCTTATTAGGTGATACCAAAGACATTATAGGTTCAATGACTCGCTAAACTAATTCTTTGATCATGTTATTCATATTATTATACCGTGAATTCGGTAATGTTTTCTCCCTGACTGGTTCTAAGACTCTGCAGGAAACGTTAATTCGTTTCGTAGTGTTTCTTAATGGCCCTAGAATGTCCATCCTTCCCGAACACTTCCCCCTCTCTATATGCAATGGCTCAAAGGCTCTTTTGCTGGAGAAAACATACGTTTAGTCGTACCAAGAATAACGGTAGCCACCGATTTCTGAATCATTGAGCTCGCGAAGCTCGTCATTCAGAGTCTTGTTGCTCTCGTTGATCTTGTCCGAGATGTCCTTATCGAGCTTTTCAAGCTCGGTCTTGTACTGAGTTGGAGTAATGAGCTCCTTCTCGTCCAGAGGCTTGTTGAAGTTATCGCCCGGCTTCGAGCAGATACCTGTAAGCTTGTCGAGCAGCTCACTTGCACGAGTGAGCTTCTCCTTGGTGATCTTGTCTTCACGACGACGAGCACGTAACTGAAGGAGTGTGCGACGCTGTTCATATGTCGCTTTTCCGATTGCGTTCTTGAGAAGACGCTTCTGCTTCTCCTCCTTTTCCTGTTCCATCTCTGCCTTCACCTTCTCATGAAGCGTGGTAGGCATGAGATTACCCTTGCGGATCTGATCCATTACGTTGTCCTCGTCTACTGTGGTTACGTTCACCTTCTTTGTTTCTTTGTCCTTTGCCATTTTGATAATGTTTTAAATGTTAATAAATTAAGTTTATAAAAAAGATGTTGTTTTAGAAATCGTCATCTTCGTCTTCCCACTTCACGTTTTTCTTTTCACGCTTGTAAGGCTTTGCTTGTACATGACGTGGTTTTGAATACTCCGATTTCTGTGGTTTTTGTTTTTTCTGACACATAAAAACGATTGTTTAGATGTTTGATGCTACTTTTTTGATCATACCTAAGATCTTAGGTGTGATTTTGTACTTGTTTTTCAGATTTTCTGGTGGATCAACTTCACCGAGAATCTTTATTGCGTTGATCAAAGCTTTGTTGTTACCTTCTGTAACAGCACGTTTGGCATCCGAACTTAATCGGTAACCAAATATAATTTCTTGCATGAACAAGTCAGTTTTTGACAGAATGTCAAAATACATTGTTCCGATCAGAAGACACGCACTCTGTACAGGATCGTCATCTTTGACTTTCTCAAAAACAGCTGCATTTGCATGCAATGCTGCTAATTGAGCTAACTCACAACCATCCATCAAATGGATATCTATGGATGTGTTCTTTGTAGCATGTTTTTTTACAAACTCTGACAATGCGTTAACTTCATCATCAGAAAACTGTGTGCCGTGATAACAAATCACGACAGTACGAATTGATTTACTCGGCATTTGTCACTCCTTCCTTTATTAGTTGAAAATGTTTACCATCAATGATGGTATCTACAGTATGTTTCTCGTATGCATAATCTTCATGTAGTTGTTTTCGTTGAAGATTATCGTATATCGTTTTTCCGTGTAGATACTCCGTTATGACTGCGTTTTTTGTTAACGAGCCATCTCGGTTGTATACAACTGTAGCGACGTTGATGAAGGTTTCATGAGGCATGTGAATGAAGATACTGTCTGTACAGGATTCTTCTGCGTATCGTTCCTTGTACTTGCAGATTTCTTGAACGTTGTCGAACGTTGGGTTTAAAGCCTCGTCGATTGTTCGCGCAATATACACAGAATCGTTACGACGTTCTGTACGAATCTGCTGTTTTCGTTCAGATCGATGATCACATGACGTTACTACGAGCGCCGCCATAAACAAGACGATAATACAGGTTACGGATGTTACAATACCAATAAATCGGTTTTTTACAAACTTTTCTTTCATTTTTGATAAATGATTTTAATTAATTTATAAACTTTTTGTCCAGTTTTTATGGAACTTGGAATAAACCTTTGCATCTTTAGTTGTTTTCGCAACATACACACTTAAATGTGTACTAAAGTTAAGTGAAAAGAGGTATGCAACAACCTCCTTTCACAAATTTAGTCAACTCAATTATTAGTCATCGAGTAGAACACTTCCAGCTATCATGAAGCTTAGAACAAGTCCAATCAACATAACAGTTGTGATCACACAATATGGCATCGGCATTACATCGCAATGTTTCAAAAATTCATATAATGCATACAAACATGCGAAAGCTGCGGCATACGATGCACATACTAATACAATAATGATTTTTTTCATGCTTTTACAATTATTATACCGTTTTCTGCACAATTAAAAGTCTCATGATATCGCTTATCACTAATATTTGGGCATAAATAGATATCATCTAATATACATCCTTTACACCCGTCTTTTCTTTTTACAGCTCGGTATACTTTGTTTTGTATTGACACGAATTGTCCGGGTTTAGGTGTTTTCATATTAGTCTGTATAAATTAAATCTCCCAAATAGATACGTATGTAGTGTTTCTTCGTTTCGAAGTCTTCTTTGAGTTCTGCGCTTACAAATTTGAAGTAAGCATAGTCTCCATACGCATTTACTAGTTTAACGACATCAAAGTCTTTTGTAAAAACTTCATTGTATTTTGTTGTTACAGAGTGATTGATAATTCTCTGCTTACGACGTACAATGTCGTTGAATGTTTTGCTTTCAACAGGCAAGATCAAGTTCTTCATTATACGCATGTTTTTCTTTTGTATATAATGAAGAGTCTTTTTCTTGCTTGTTGTATTAAGCACATATGTGTCCCATCTACTTGATTTTACTACGAACAGATACGGACCGATGAGTTTTCCGCTTACTGTTTTTCTTCGTACTAATTTTCCTATCGTTTTGCCCATTTTCTTATGTATTTGTTTTTGAACCGGATGATAGATGAGATCTGACCGTTTTTAAGCTTGATGCCTAATGACGGTTTGATGTTATTTGCTTCACACATTTTGATGTACGATAAGACACTTGGAGATACAGGAATTAACTCCGAAATGTCATTTTTTGTATCATTGTAGATTGCATAATATCTGGTTTTACCAGATGTTGTCTTTTCTTCAATGTACTTATCAATACATTCAGTTTTACACACAACGGTGTCATACTGTGCTTTTGTTTGTGCACAACCTTTTACTATACTTAAAGTGAAAAGTAAAAGAAGTATTCCAAAACCGATGTAGTGTCCAGGATCGAAATTACTTTCTTTTGTCATAACTTTGATTAGTTTTTTTACTTTCAATGGACTTCCTACCACTGATTAGGATTTTTATTAACTTTTTCAGCACAATTTTAATGTAACTAGGTTCTGCAAATATTGAAGTTTCTTTTAAATTGTTGAAAGTAGTTCTTCTTTGTGCTGATATGTGAATAATACGTTTTTCTATCTCTTTAGATACCCATCTAATCGCTTCATATAAAGTTGGAACGGATACATAGAGATATATTATGTCATCTGTAAATTTTGATTTACTGTTAACATGATTCCAATCTGTTGGATAAGACGACATAATGCAATTGAACTTTCTACCTTTTGGTTTATTTTCTTCCAATTTCTCTATACAATAATGTGTAGAGTATTGGTCAAAGCCTAAGGCTTTAAGTTCAATTGCAGTATTATATGTCACAAGATTTTTTACGTCTGTCATTTAGTTATTAAGAATGTTAATGAAGTCTTGAGTTTGTTGGAGTCTAAGAATGTTCTAAACAATCTTTCTAGTACGTGTGCTGCTGAAGATGTTATATCTTTTGTCAACAACATTGTCGTATTACCATCTTTTAACCAAAGACGATTACGATCATTGCCAAGCTTGTCTTTAGTCACATTCTTCTTCCTCGGTGGATGTATCTGATTTGTACATCTCAAAGTCTTTTTTGATTGCTTCATAGAGATCTTTTGTTTCTTTTGTTTTGATAGCGCATCTTAGACATGCTTCGACAAGACTTGACAAAACATTAAATATGTTTTTGTCTTTATTTCCAAGTCTTTTTATGATGAAGTCGACTTCTGTTACAACTTGATAACACGTCTTTTTGATTATAGCTACTGGTAAACTCTCTTCGTCTGTACTTCTTGTTGTTATGTTAACACTTATTGGTGTATCTTCTAAAATATCATGGATTGTAGCTCCAAATATATCTATGGTGTCGGCATTAAACGCATTATATTTTTTAAAGAAGATTTTCCCTTGTAGTGTTAAAGGATCTAATTCTGTCATTACAACTTTCTGTAACAGAACGTCTGGTTGTCCCACTACTGTGGTTCGTCCTATTGTTGTCATGTTCTTTTTATGTTAATCACCTTCTATAGTCTCGTTGATTTCAGATACGACCTCTTCAACATCGTCACAATGATTACCGTTTATTTCGATTACATTGTGAAATATTGAATTTGTTGTTTGGATATTAATATTTCCTTCAGTAGTTTTAAGTATATTTTTAATATCCTTGATTTTTACACCCACTGTTCCTGTTGGTGTAGTTATTGCTATGAATTTCTCCATACACTAACAGTTTTAGTAAGTATTGTTCAACGCTTCTGCGACATCGTCAATAGATTCGCATTTTACACCGTTTACGTGTGTTACATCATAACAAGTACGATTTTCGGTTTCTATTGTAATAGAACCGCCATTACATTCGATATTTTGTATATCATCTGTATTTACGTATACAGGTGATTCTGTTGACGATTCAATTTTTACAAATGGTCCTTTCATTTTGATAATGATTTTTGGTTTTTAACTAGTTTTAGTCTAACATTTATTACGCTATAGACTATTTAGCGTCAATGATAGGTTTAATCTTTTTGTAGATCATACCTAATTCTCTTTTAGATACAAATAAGGTGTGACTAAAACCTTCACTATCTATTTTTGTTAAAACAAACATTG
>ULRB01085758.1_pt1 | contig 16338 bp, 10 predicted proteins | sample 1955051 | NCBI WGS metagenome assembly ULRB01 (sample SAMEA4835671, study PRJEB28245) | human gut metagenome | biome: gut microbiome; material: fecal sample | place: Denmark | collected 2008 | reverse complement strand
AAAAATAAATGACAAAAGTTGATTTACCAGAGAAAAAGGTTACACTGGAAGAATGTTCTAAAAATGATAATGGAGAGCCGGTTACACATTTAAAGAATAAGGTTTATTGTTTTGATACAGTAAGTGAAATGGAGGCAATGTTATACCGCAGAAAAAAGAAGTTATCTTCGGCAGATGCGATATATATTGATGAACAGGAAAAAATATATTTTTTTGAGTTTAAAAATGTGCCACATAATCATGTTTCGCATAAAGGTATATTGGAAAAAATGCATGATAGCATCTTAACCTGGCAGGTGTGTCAAAATTCTGAAAAGTCATTAGATGAATTGATGGAAAAAAGTACATATTTTGTGATATATAATGATAGCCATTATGAGGGACAAAGAGAAAATGAGAGCAGTTCATTGGAGAGTCTGAAAAAACAAATGAAAAAATTGGCTAAAATTGAAACAGAAGAAGAGCTCTTATGGGAAACGGAAATTTATCAAAATACTTTTTATCGAGAAATTCATACGATTGATGTAGATGTTTTTGAAAGAAAGTATGCAAAGAAGATTTTTGCTGGCATGAAGTAAGATGTGGAAAAGCAAAGAATTAAGGAGGGCACCAATGAAGAAAAAAGTAGGAAACAGATTAATTGCCTTGTTACTGGCATTATTTATGGCAGTAACCATGATGCCGGATATGGCGGTTGGGGCAGAAGAAACAGACAATGGGGTGGCTGATGAAGCACAGAAGTGTGGTTATGAACAGCCAAAGGCCATCAATGTCGGAGAACTTGATGAGGATGAAGCAGAAGATTTACCAATAGTCAGGGCACAGTATAATGCAGCAGATGCATCTTACTGGGCAGTATATGGCTCCGACTATTATTATAGTAAGATGTCTGGTGCAGAGAAGCAGTTCTATCAGGCACTTTATGATGTGAATATGTCATTTCTTACAGGAAATAAGAGCGCCGGCTATAAGACCTTTGATTCTGCGAGACATTATCATTCGGGCTTTGTTTCAATCGGCAGTCTGGATTTGGATACTGCACTGGAAGTAGCAAAAATTCTCCAGATGTCCAATCCGCAGTTCTATTTTGTAAATGATGAGATGCTTTATGGGGTGAATTCAGATGGTAAATATCAACTGGCATTAGGCGTTTACAATACCTGCTCAAATGGAAGTGCAAGAGCGGATAAGACGAATGGAATTAAAAACAAGCTGGATTCATGGGTAGCATCGATTAAGAGCAAAGCGACAATTCTTGATATGGAGCAGGAAGCACATGACATTATTATGCAGAATTGCTGGTACTCTGAGGAGGGAAGCTATCATCAGAGCAGTGCCGGAGTTCTGTTAGAAGGTAAAGCAGTATGTGCCGGTTATGCGGAAACCTTTGAAATGCTTTGCAATGCAGTTGGTATTCAGACGGTATGCGTTACCAGCAGCAGTCATGAGTGGAACAAAGTAAAATTATATGGCAGATGGTATGTGGTGGACTGTACCTGGGATGATGATGCAGATGATACAACCGGAACTGCCTATAGTTATTGGTGTTTTAATGTATCCGATAATTTCAGTGATGAATATGGCAAGTGGTCACATACAGCAGAAAGCTGGTGGAGCAGCTATAGTGTTCCGATCTGTGAGAATGACAAAGTAATTACAGATAGAGACTATAACTATCAGGGAGTGGATTATTCGTCAGTATTTGATGTGGATTATTATTTGAAGACCTACCCGGATATTAAAGCAGCTTTCGGTGCGGATGAGAATCAGGCATTTATGCATTTTATTAACTGCGGAATGGCAGAAGGACGTCAGGGAAAATCAAGTTTTAATGTAATCTCTTATAAGAACAGATATAAGGATTTAAGGATGACATATGGCAATAATTTACGCTCTTATTATTTACATTACATATCAAATGGTAAAGCAGAAGGGCGTAAGGCGACAGGAGATGTGACGATTACGGATGGTGTCTCCGTATATAATGGAGTAGACTATTCCGCAGTATATAATTACAGCTATTATATTAAGAAGTATCCAGATATTGCAAAGGCGTTTCCAAATGATGATATCAGTACACTGGCTCATTTTGTGACATGCGGCATGAATGAAAAACGTCAGGGAAATATGAACTTTGATGTGAATTCTTATTACAATCAATATGCTGATTTACGGAGTGCGTTTGGTACAAACTGGAGAGCTTATTATCTTCATTATATACAGAATGGCAAGGCAGAGGGTCGGAAAGGAACCGGAACTAAAACTATGCAGGGAACTACTGTATACAATGGAGTAGATTATTCTGCAGTTTATAATATGAGTGATTATCTGAACAAGAATACAGATGTGAAGAAAGCTGTTGGTGGGGATGACCTTGCTGCGATTGCTCATTTTGTGAATTATGGAATGAAAGAAGGACGTCAGGCAAGCAGTAAATTTGATGTGAATTCTTATCGTATGCGCTATAAAGATTTGAGAAGTGCATTTGGTTATGATTTGGCAAGTTATTATTACCATTATATGAGTTCCGGTAAAGCAGAAGGTCGTCAGGCAACCGGAAAAGTAACAGATATTGACGGGGTTACAGTATATAATGGAGTGGATTATGCTGCAGTTTATAATTTTAATTATTATGTGGACGCAAATCCGGATATCAAGGCAGCATTTGGAAATGATGATCTGGCTGTATTGTCACACTTCGTGAATTATGGAATGAAGGAAGGCCGCTGTGGTTGTGAAGCATTTAATGTGTTGACCTACCGTGAGAAAAACGGAGACTTAAAAGCCGCATTTGGCGATGACTTGAAACAGTATTATATCCATTATATGAACTATGGTAAAAATGAAGGAAGAAAAGCTGCATAGATTGGAATGCAGATAAGAAAGGCTGTTGCACAGGCAGATGAAATTCGGCGGTGCAGCAGCTTTTTCCATTTTGTGACAAAATTCTTAAGATTTTCATAATGACAAGTAGTAATTCTTTAAAGTAGATTCATATCGTGTTACAATACAAACAGTTGTGCAAATAGAAAAATATGGAGAAAATACTTATGAGAAAAACATGGAGACGACAGCTTGCATTAGGGCTGGCAGTGGTGACAATATGGACGGGTGGAAATGCAGAACATTTCTATGCGGGGCAGAAAGATTGTGAGACTACGGCAATCAGTACAGAGAGGATGGCAGATACAGAACAGAAAATCAATCTGGATAAAGTTAATTATCAGGTGAAGAAAAGTGCGTATGCACCTGTTTTTGATGCATCCTATTATGCAAAGAATAATAAGGATTTAAAAATAGCATTTGGAAATGATGAAAATGCACTTTTTCAACATTTCCTAAATTACGGAATGTCAGAAGGCCGTCAGGCAAGTGCGGAATTTAATGTGAAGTCTTATCGGAATGCTTATGCAGATTTACGACAGGCATTTGGAAATGATTTAAAGAGTTATTATCTGCATTATATGAATTATGGTAAGAGAGAAGGCAGAAAGGCAGCCGGTGTTACAATCTTGCAGAATCCAGTTACAGTATATAATGGCGTAAATTATTCATCTGTATATAATTACAATTACTATATCAGCAGGAATCCGGATGTCGCAAGGGCATTTCCTGATGATGACATCAGTACTCTGGCACATTTTGTGAATTATGGAATGACAGAGGGACGCCGGGGAGTACAGAATTTTGATGTAGCATCATACCGGAATGCGTATGCAGATTTGAGACAGGCATTTGGAAATGATTGGAAAAGCTATTATCTGCATTATATGAATTGTGGTAAGAGGGAAGGAAGAAAGGCAACCGGTGTCACTTCATTGCAGAATCCGGTTACAACATATAATGGGAAAGATTATGCAGCCGTATATAACTATGATTATTATATTTCAAAATATAGTGATTTGAAGAAAGCCTTTGCAGGAGACGACAGCGCAGCAATCCGCCATTTCGTGGAATGCGGAATGGCAGAGGGCAGACAGGCAGGCACAGATTTTATATTAGGCGGGTATAAGAGCAATTACAGTGATTTAAGAGCTGCATTTGGCAATGATAATAAGAGCTATTATCTTCATTACATGGATTGTGGCAAAAAAGAAGGCAGAAATGCAGTAACAAAGATTGGTACACCGACGAAGCCAGAATCAAATCCGGAGCCAAGCCCGGCTCCAGGTCCGGAACCGGAAGAGCCGGCAACAACGGAGGATAAGATTAAAGCAAAGGTTGCAAAAATCAGTAACGATTATGGTGTGACAGTCCTGACTGGAGATTCGGCAGGCTTCTATTGGACGGATACTTATTGTTCCGGAGAGACAGACCCGGAGACAACGCTTACATGGATTACAATGGTGGATAAACAGATGGCAAGATATCCGAAAGGTTTTTTTACAGACATGCAGGATATTACTACAGTAACCATAAAGCTGGTACATAATTTGGATGCCGGCGGAGGTTCTTTTGCAGGAGTGACAAGCAGGGAGTATGGAGATCAGATGTTTATTGCACTAAATACATCCCAGTCCTTTTTATTGTCTGATAGAACCTTTAATCATGAAATGATGCATCTGATTGAATATTATATAGAAGCAAAATCATGGAATGCTTCCACACAGCAGTATGAATCACCATTAAAAGCAACGGAAGCAATTAAACCGGATGCAGAAGTGAACAGTACAAATAATGATTATACCACATCGGACTATAACAGAGGATGTGAAGAACAATATTATATTTCTGCTTATGCCAAGACCAATGGAAGGGAAGACCGGGCAGAAACATTCACAGATTATATGTTCCGTGCCTATAAGAAGGACTATATGATAAGGGCAGACTATCCTATCCCAAAGAAACAGCAGATTATTGCCGACTGTATCAGACAGTATTTTCCATCAGCAGCAAGCCAGCCGGCAGGCAGTCTTTCATGGGAAAAGTGGTTGCCATAATCAGATAAAGTGTTAAAATAGATAGTTAGTAAAAAGAAACAAGTAGTAAAGCAGCAAAGGAGCAAAGACAAAATGAAAAAGAAATGGAGCAGAAAAGCAGCCCTTTTGCTGGCAGCAGTAACAATTCTTACCAGTCTGCCTACAGAATATCTGTATGCAGCACAAACGCAGGAAACACATGATACTGTAACGCCAGAAGAGCAGAGCAATGAGGAAACAGTAGTAGACACAGCCCTTACCGGACAAGAGAGTATTACAGACACTGAGCAGGAAACGACAGAGACAGTAGAAGGAACAACCGCTACAGAAGAAACGACTGATGGAACAGAAACTGCCGGAAAGTCAGAAATAGAAACACAGAGTGTGGACACACAAAATGCAGTGACAGCAGATGTATTGGCAGCAGAAGATTTACTGAATTATCTGGTATTAGATAATGCGTACATAGCAGTTGGCGGTACACAGAATGTAGTTGCCAATATCGGAAATGAAGATTTAGCTATTGGTGGTGGCAGATTACTGTATCATAGAGTATCTGATGGAGCAGCTTATGAGATGGCAGCCACAGAGATAGATGGAAACGGTCTCAGATTTTCAGAGACTTTTGCGGATGAGAGCCGTACCGGTGAATATGCACTGGATGCTATCATTTATGAGAAAGATGGTCAGGAATATCAGATTAATTTATCTGATGCAGGAATGGACGTTAGGTTTGGTGTCAATACAGAAGTAGAGACCAATCCGGATGCAGAAGTAGTAGATGAAGCGACCACAGATGTAGATATGGATGTAGTAAGCTTTGATGAAAATGGCAATCAGACATCAGAAGATTCGATTGCAGATGCCATTGCAAATCAGAAAGCAGAAGCAGCAGAATCCGGAATAAGCAGATCGCGTTATAATGGAAATATTGTAGTAGTATTAGACCCGGGACATGATGCCAGTCATGGTGGAACAAGTGGAAATGGTGTTTCAGAAGCGGAAGTAAACTTTAAAATTGCACAGTACTGCAAAGAAGAACTGGAACAGTACAATGGTGTGACAGTCTATATGACAAGAGATTCCATGAACTGTCCGTATGGCGGAAATTCTGTAAAAGCAGCTGTCTGCAATGAACAGAGAGTTGAATATGCAAAGAATGTCGGGGCAAATGTATATGTGTCTTTGCATAATAATTCTGTAGATCCTAAAAAAACAGAACCTAGCAGTGCATTTGGTGTGGAAATTTATTACCCGAATCAGAATTATAATCCGTCCTTAAGTCAGGAAGGTGGAGCACTGGCTTCCCAAATTTTAAGTCAGCTGACAGCGTTGGGATTACATGACAGAGGAACAAAAGTAAGAAGTTGCCAGGATCGTGTGCCAGAGTATCAGTACGCAGATGGTTCACAGGCAGATTATTATGCCGTAATTCGTAATTGTAAGAAAGCAGGAATTCTTGCAATTATCGTAGAACATGCTTTTATTACAAACCAGTCTGATGTAAACAATTTTTTAAGTACGGATGAAAAGTTAAAGAGTCTTGGAGTGGCAGATGCAACCGGAATCGCACAGTATTATGGCTTAAAGAAGGAGACACCGGTAGATTATTCAGCCGTATTTGATGCTGCATATTATGCAAATCGTTATCCTGATTTAAAGGCAGCATTTGGCAATGATGAAAGTGCATTATTACAGCATTTTATACAGTATGGTATGGCAGAAGGACGCCAGGGAAGTTCCCAGTTTGATGTATATTCATATAAGAATCTGTACCCAGATCTGAGGGCAGCATTTGGCAATAATTTAAAGAGTTATTATATGCACTATATTAGTAGTGGAAAGGCAGAAGGAAGAAAAGCTACAGGTGTAAATACATTACAAAATCCGATAACGATGTACAATGGAATAGATTATTCTGCCGTATATGATTATAATTATTATCTGAAAAAGTATAGTGATTTGGCGAAGATATATACGAATGATGATATAGGCTTACTTGCTCATTTTGTGAATTGTGGAATGGGTGAAGGACGCCAGGCAAAAGCCAGCTTTGATGTGTTCTCTTATCGCAATCAATACCAGGATTTGAGAGTGGCATTTGGAAATAATTTAAAGAGCTATTATATGCACTATATTAGCAATGGTAAAGCAGAAGGAAGAAAGGCAACCGGAGTAAGTAAATTGCAGAATCCGGTTACGGTATATCAGGGAGTAGATTACTCTGCGGTATATAATTACAGCTACTATTTGAAAAAATACAAGGATTTGGCAAAAATATATACCAATGATGATGTAGGACTTTTGGCACATTTCGTAGTCAGTGGTATGACAGAAGGCCGTCAGGGTAAAGACAGCTTTGATGTAATCTCTTACCGGAATCAGTATCAGGATTTGAGACTGGCATTTGGCAAAGATTTAAGAAGCTATTATGTTCATTATATGAACTGTGGCAAAAAAGAAGGACGAATCGCAACCGGTGTAAAAACATTGCAGAATCCGGTAACAATTTACAATGGAACGGATTATTCTGCTGTATATGATTACAGCTATTACAACAGCAAATACAGTGATTTGAAATCTGCCTTCAAGGGAGATGACATTGACCTTTTAGCACATTTTGTAAATAATGGAATGTCCGAAGGACGTCAGGCAAGCAAGAAGTTTAACGTTCAGGTATATAAGAATAATTATACGGATTTGCAGCAGGCATTTGGCAATGATTTGAAACTGTATTATATGCATTATATCCAGAACGGTAAGGCAGAGGGAAGAAATGCAGAATCACAGATATATCATTCTGTAATAACAAAGTCAACTACAACTGTAAATCAGATGGTAAATTACTATAATGCAAAGGCTTCTTATCCAGTCTATTATGCAGCGACAGATGCACCGGATATAAGAACTTTCTGTCAGATTTATTATGATGAAGCAACGAAAGAGGGCGTTGACCCGGCTCTGGCATTTACACAGTCAATGAAGGAGACCGCTTTTTTAAAATTTACCGGACAGGTAAAAATTGAACAGTTTAATTTTGCGGGAATGGGTGTAACAAATGCAAGTACCAACGGGGATTCTTATCAGAATGTGAGAGAGGGAATCCGGGCACATGTGCAACATCTGAAAGCGTATGCAGTAAAGAATCCAACTTTCTCCAATGCAGTAGTGGATAAGCGCTATACGCCATGGTTTGTAAAAACCTGTTCCGGCACAGCACCATATATTGAATGGCTTGGTATATCAGAAAATCCATCTGGATTTGGCTGGGCTACGGCGAAAGGATATGGTTATAGTATTTTAAACGATTATATGAATCAGTTATACAAGTATTAAAAGAATAGAAAAGGCATAGAAGCCGGGTGGTCATTATTTGACCATCCGGCTTATTTTTGGTACAATATAGAAAGCTATGATTTCTTTTAAGAACGGAGGCAGCTATGGCAGAACGTGACTTTGTTGCAGAATGTATCAGACTGCATGTACAGGATAAAAAACAATTGATAATTCGTGGATTTTTTTCGGAGGATAATCCGGAGAAAAGAACACTGAAAGTATATGTGAATCAGAAAGAAATGCCGCTTTCCATTATATGCACAGAAGGATCGGAGGTGCGGAGAAGATATCTTCACTATCGGATGAATGTGGGACAGGAAATTACCGCAAGCCTGCACCTGCCGGAAGAAGCTGTGACTGACTTCAAGGTATGCAGCTGTCTTGGTACGGAAGAAACGGAAGTTTTTCATGCTAACAGAAAGCAGTTTGAAAAGCTGGTTCATCATCTGGACAGCAATCTTGAAATGGAACGTTTTGAGGAGAATCAGTTTATTCTGACCGGCTGGAGTGCTGCCGGAGAAGAGACGGCATGCAAGGTTATTGTAGATGGAACAGAAGTCTCTACAGAGGTTCACTGGAAATACCGGAAGGATGTAGTAGATGTAATCCCGGAGCTTTCTTCCGATGCAAAATGCGGCTTTGAGATATATGTGCCGGATAAGGGCGGTCGCAAGCTGACTTTGGAATTAAGTGCCGATGGAAGAGAAAGCACTTATGTTGCAGCATTAGATAAAATAAGACACGGAGAAAACGGTCAGGATACCGCGAATATTTTTCAGAAGACTTTGCGCTACTGGAAGAATTATGGACTGAAAAATACTATAAAGAAGGTCTGCCAGAAGTTAAGTGGTCAGAGAGATTATGGAAATTACGAGGATTTTCTGAAAAAATATGGTGTGAAGGAAGAAGAACTGGCTCGACAGAGACAGGAAGTATTTGAAAATGGCCCATGTTTCTCGATTGCAGTTCCATTGTACCAGACCAAAGAAAAATATCTGCGGGAAATGATAGAATCGGTACAGGCACAGACTTATACGAATTGGGAGCTTTGCCTTGCAGATGGAAGTGGCAGAGAGCACAGCCTTCAGCCTGTTGTCGGGGAATATATTGCAAAAGATAAGCGGATTAAATATTGCCTTTTAGACAGCAACGAGGGAATTGCCGGCAATACCAATGAAGCATTGGAAATGGCAGACGGTGATTTTGTTGTGCTGACAGACCATGATGATTTACTTTCTCCGGAAGCGCTGTATCAGTGTGCAAAAGCGGTACAGAAGGAGCCACAGACAGATGTGATTTATTCGGACGAAGATAAAGTGGATATGAGTGGAAAGAAGTTTTTTGAGCCACATTTTAAATCCGATTATAATATTGATTTGTTGTGTACCATGAATTATATCTGTCATCTCTTTGTTGTTCGCAAAGATGTGATGGAGCGGGCGGGGCTATTTGAAAGCTGTTATGATGGTGCACAGGATCATGATTTTATTTTACGTTGTACAGAAAAAGCAGAGCATATCGTGCATATTCCGAAGGTGCTGTATCATTGGCGCTGTCATGCACAGTCAACCTCCGAGAATCCGGAAAGCAAGTTATATGCCTTTGAGAATGGGTGCAAAGCGGTAAAAGCACATTATGACAGAATCGGAATTCCGGCAGAAGTGGAGCAGGGACCCTTCTATGGGATGTATCGTACCCATTATCTCTGGAAGGAGCAGCCGTTAGTATCTATTTTGATTCCAAATAAGGATCATGTTACGGATTTAAAAAAATGTATGGATTCCATAGAAGAGAAATCCACATACCGGAATTTTGAATTTATCATTGTAGAGAATAACAGTACAGAAGAAGAGACCTTCGCTTATTATAAAGAGATTGAGAAAAGGGATAATGTCAGGGTCTTATATTACAAGGAAGATTTCAATTATTCAAGAATCAATAATTTTGGTGCAAAAGAGGCAAATGGGGAATATGTCCTGCTTCTGAATAATGATACAGAAATGATTGAGCCGGACAGTATCAAAGAAATGCTGGATGTATGTATGCGTCCAGATGTTGGAATTGTGGGGGCAAAATTAATATTTGAAGATAATACCATCCAGCATGCCGGAGTCATCATTGGATTTGGCGGTGTTGCAGGACATGCCTTTATCGGACAGGACAGAGATGATAATGGATATTTTTCAAGAATTATAAGCGTTCAGGATTTGTCAGCAGTAACGGCAGCCTGTCTGATGGTAAGACGAAGTGTATTTGATGAGGTAGAGGGCTTAAATGAAGAATTTAAGGTAGCTTTTAATGATATTGATTTTTGCCTGAAGGTAAGAAAAGCGGGCTATCTTGTAGTATATAATCCATATGCACAGTTTTATCATTATGAATCAAAGTCCAGAGGGCAGGAGGATTCCGCTGATAAGGTGGCGAGGTTCCAGCAGGAGATAGGTTTATTTGGAGAACGATGGGGAGAACTTTTAGAACATGGAGATCCGTACTATAATCCAAATTTAACACTGGATAAAGCAGACTTTTCATTAAAGGAATAATAAAATGATAAAATAAAAGATAGTAGATACAATGAAACATAATGGAGGTTTGGAAATGATTAATTTCAACGAACCACCTTATATGGAAAAAAGCATGGACTATATCCGTAAGGCGGTAGAAAATAAGAAAATATGTGGGGATGGGGAATATACCAAGAAGTGCAATGCCTGGTTAGAAGAACATACAGGAACAAAAAAGGCATTGCTGACAACATCCTGTACCCATGCAACAGAGCTTGCGGCAATTCTGTCAGAAATCAAGCCGGGAGACGAAGTAATTATGCCGGCTTATACCTTTGTATCAACAGCAGATGCTTTTGTGTTGAGAGGGGCAAAGGTGGTATTTGTAGATATCCGGCCGGATACCATGAATATTGATGAAAAACTGATTGAACATGCAATTACGGATAAGACAAGAGCAATTGTTCCGGTACATTATGCCGGGGTATCCTGCGAAATGGATACTATTCTTGCAATTGCAAAGAAATATAATCTTCTGGTGATTGAAGATGCGGCCCAGGGTGTGATGTCTTCTTATAAGGGAAAGGCACTTGGAACCATGGGAGATTACGGATGCTACAGTTTCCATGAGACAAAGAATTACAGTATGGGAGAAGGCGGAGCACTTTTAATCCGGGATGAGAAAAATGTAGAGAATGCAGAAATTGTCCGGGAGAAAGGAACAAACCGTAGCAAATTCTTCCGGGGACAGATTGATAAGTATACCTGGGTAGAAGCAGGTTCTTCTTATCTGCCAAGTGAATTGAATGCAGCATATCTTTATGCACAGCTTGAAGTAGCGGATAAGATTAATGAAAAACGTCTGTCTATCTGGAACTGCTATTGGGATGGATTGGAAAAATTATCTGATGAGGGTAAAATTATCCGCCCAACGATACCGGAGGGCTGCGTACATAATGCACATATGTTTTATCTGAAAGCAAGGGATTTAGAGGAAAGAACAGCTTTAATCAGTTATTTAAAGGAACAGGGGGTACAGGCAGTATTTCATTATATTCCATTACATACAGCACCGGCAGGCCGGCGCTATGGTATGTTTGCAGGAGAAGACCGTTATACAACGAGGGAAAGCGAGAGGCTGGGCCGCCTGCCGTTATATTATAATCTGTCATTGGAACAGGCAGACTATGTGATAGATAAGGTTAATGCATTTTACAAAGAGAGATAAATGAAAATACAGGAAAGAGGACAGAGGGCAGAGTAAATGGTTATTGTTATTGGGGCAACAGGATTTATTGGAATGTATACCGTAGACCGCTTCTTGGAAGAAGGTTATGAGGTGCTGGCAACTGGAAGAAATGCAATCATGAAGCAGGAACTGGAAGCAAAAGGCGTTACCTGTGTGTCATTGGATATTTCGAAAAAAGAAGATTTTGATAAATTACCGACAGAAGGTGTAGAGGGTGTCATTTTACTGGCCGGTCTGCTTCCGGCAAATGCACCGGTGGATATCAGTGCAGATGAGAATGCCGCAGACTATATCCGCATTAATGTGGAAGGAACCGTTAATGTATTAGAGTATTGCCGGAAGAATGGCATTAAGAAAGTGATTTCCACCAGCAGCTATGCAGATGTAAGAAATGCATGGAAAAAAGGCGTTGCTTTAAAAGAGACAGAGCCGAGAAATTTTATGTATACAGGAGACCATGCGGTATATGTGATTTCCAAAAATGCAGCCAATGATGTGATGGAATATTATAATGAGCAGCATGGCATGCAGTGTGCATCTTTCCGCCTGCCACCGGTATACGGAGTAGGACCTCATTCTGAGATTTATGTGAATGGTAAATATTATAAGACCGGAATCCAGACCTTTATTGAGAATGCAGAAGCCGGAAAAGACATTGAAATCTGGGGTGACCCACAGATTTCCAGAGACATTATTTATGTAAAGGATGTTGCAAGAGCATTTGTGCTGGCATTACGCAGTGATAAGACCTATGGTCTTTATAATATGACATCTGGTACAGAACTTACTTTAGAGGAGCAGGTGCAGACCGTTATTGATGTATTTGGACCGGGTAAGGGGTCTAAGATTGTCTATCGCCCGGATAAGCCAAATAATACACCATCCTTTTTGTTTGACATGACAAAGGCGAAGGAAGATTTCGGTTTCGTGCCGGAATATCTTTCTTATCGTGCAATTATGGAAGATTATAAAAAAGAATTAGAAAGCGGAAGATGGGATAAGTTTATCGCAAGCCGCCGCAAGGATAAATAAGTGCCGGGAGGATGGCAATATGAAGAAAATTGTAATTATAGGAGCGAATTCTTTTCAGAATCCGCTCATTTTAAAGGCAAAAGAGATGGGATATGAGACACATGTATTTGCATGGAAAGATGGCTCTATCGGAGAACGGACAGCTGATTATTTTTATCCCATCAGTATTGTGGAAAAGGAAGCAATCTTAGAAGAATGCCGGAGGATTCAGCCGGATGCAGTTACAACAATAGCATCTGATCTTGCCAATATTACCGTGCAGTATCTGGCAGAGCAGCTTGGATTACCACATAATTCTGACAACTGTATCTATATATCTACCAATAAATTTGCCATGCGGGAAGCTTTTTCGAAGCATGGTGTGCCTACACCGGGCTTTGTCAGTGTATATGAAGGGGATGATTATGCGGCGGCTGTAGCAGATATGCAGTTTCCAATGATTGTAAAACCGACCGACCGTTCCGGAAGCCGCGGTATTATGAGGGTGGAACGTCTTGAAGAGATTGCTCCGGCAGTGGAAGAGGCAGTGCGTAATTCTTTTGAAAAGAAGGCAATTATTGAAGAATATATCGAAGGCAATGAATATAGCTGTGAATGTATTTCTTATCAGGGCAGACATCATGTGCTGGCGGTGACAAAGAAATATACCACAGGATATCCTCATTTTATTGAGACCGGACATATGGAGCCACCGGAACTTTCTGAAATCGAAATGAACCGGGTGAAGGAATTTATTCCGAAGGCACTTACTGCTCTTGAGATTGAAAATGGCGCTTCTCATTCAGAATTTAAACTGGATGCCGATGGCAATGTAAGAATCATTGAAATTGGTTCCCGTATGGGTGGCGACTGTATTGGCTCCCATCTGGTATATTTATCTTCCGGATATGACTTTGTCCGCATGGTAATTGAGACTGCTTTGGGACAGGAACCGGAACTGACACCGGCACATGAGCCGATGTGTGCGGGAATCCGCTTTGTGTTTACAAAGAAGGATCTGGATGTTTTGGAAGAGATTAAGAGCAAAAGTCCGGAACTGCTTCAGATGGTAAGTGAAATGGAACCGGTAGGGGAACATCAGGTAGTAGACAGTGGAAGCCGTTTTGGTTATTACATTCTGGCTGGAAAAAATCAGGCAGAGATTAAGGATTGGTTGGAACGATGAGTAAAGTAGAAGGAAAGAAAAAGTGGATACTGCTGATTTTACTGCAGCTGGTAATTATGATATACACATTATCCGGTGTGGCAGCGAAGTTTGCAGCAGGATATGAGTTTTTATCCATGGGATTTATTCTGTGTTACGGAGTGGAAATCTGCATCCTTGGATTGTATGCCATTTTTTGGCAGCAGATTATCAAAAGGGTTGATTTGTCGGTAGCATATGCAAACCGGAGCATTGCGATTTTGTGGTCTATGATCTGGGCAGCACTGATTTTTGGAGAACATATTTCGGTACAGAATATTATTGGTGTCCTTCTGGTAATTGCCGGCACCATGATTGTGAATAAGGAGGGATAGAAGGATGATATACTGGCTTTTTCTTGTAGCGTCTGTTATTGTTGCCTCTTTTTCTCAGGTCTTATTAAAGAAAAGTGCAGCAAAGAAGTACGATAACGTGATTAAGGAATATCTGAATCCTTATGTAATTATCGGATACATGATGATGGTTGGAACAACGGTACTGACGATTTTAGCTTATCATGGCATTGAGTATAAGAATGGCCCGGTCATTGAATCATTGGGTTATATTCTGATTATGATTTTAAGCTTTTTCTTTTTTAAAGAGCCGATTACAAAGCGTAAAGTATTTGGAAATGCACTGATACTGCTTGGTATTATCGTGTTTTACCTATAGGAGGGTATGAAAATGGATATATCAGTTGTAGTTCCGGTTTATGGATGCCGGGCAGCACTGCATGAATTGCATAGACGTCTGGTGGAATCGGTAAGTACCATCACTGATGATTTTGAAATTATTCTGGTAAATGATGCCTGCCCGCAGAATTCGTGGGAAGTAATCGAAGAAATCTGTAAGGAGGACAGCCGTGTAAAGGGGATTGAATTATCCCGGAATTTCGGACAGATTATGGCAATAACTGCAGGACTGGATGCCTCAAAAGGAGACTGGGTAGTGGTGATGGACTGTGATTTACAGGACAGACCGGAAGAAATCCCGAATCTTTATCGCAAGGCTCAGGAAGGTTATGATGTGGTCTTTGCCAGAAGAGTACATAGAAAAGATTCTTTCTTAAAGGTATTAGTATCTAAAATATTCTATAAGATTTATTCCTTTGCATCGGATGGACACTATGACCCGGCAATCTGTAATTTCAGCATCAGCAAACGGGTGGTAATCGATAATTACTGCAAGATGCGGGAAATGCACCGTGCCTTTGCAATTTATGTGAAATGGCTTGGCTTTAAGCAGACAGCAATTGATGTGGAACACGATTCCCGTTTTGAGGGAAAATCCTCTTATAACATGAAGAAGCGTTTTAAGATGGCGGGAGAGATTTTAACCTCCCAGTCGGATAAACTTTTGAAATTCACCATGGGCTTTGGATTTCTGATGTCCATCATTTCAGCACTGGTGATTATCGGACTGATTATCTATTATTTTACCGGTCATGTGGCAGCAGGCTGGACCAGTATCGTAGCAACTAACTGTCTCATCGGAGGAATTATTATTATGGTAGTCGGTCTGGTAGGCATTTATGTAGGAAATATCTTTATGCAGTCAAAACAAAGACCCCTTTATGTGGTACGCCAGATGCTGAATGAGGAGAAGGAAGATGCAGATTCAAGTCGATAGGAAGAAATGGTTAAAAAATGCAGCAGTATTGCTTACAGAACTGGTTCTGATTCTTACAGGGCTGGTTCTGGTGGGAACGGTTGAAACAAGAGGTTTCGACAATCTAAAGGTATATACCACTATTTTTCCACGGTATCAGGATATGGATGAAGTGTTAGCCGGGGCTAACGACCTGATTCCATCGGAGGATGGAAATGGTTATGTGACCGGAGAAGATACTTATTTTGTGATTCCGGTGGATTCGGATAAGTTAATTGATCTTGAGATGAGTCGTATTGAGGGCGAGGGAATCTTAGGAGAGATTTGGCAGTCGGAAAATGAGACTTTTACAGAAGAATCATCTCCATATACCTTTGAACTTGGTCATAATCCGGTTCAGGTAAAGAAGTCTACAAAATATATAAAGGTTAAGATTTCTTCCCAGCCTGGTTCACATTATAATCTTACAAATGTAAGCTATCGCAATCCTTTCAGTGTGTTTGCAAG
>ULRB01069311.1_pt1 | contig 16736 bp, 19 predicted proteins | sample 1955051 | NCBI WGS metagenome assembly ULRB01 (sample SAMEA4835671, study PRJEB28245) | human gut metagenome | biome: gut microbiome; material: fecal sample | place: Denmark | collected 2008 | reverse complement strand
ACGGCCTATGATCTGGATGTCCAGCGGCAGAACATGGCGCAGGAAGAAGCATCCCGCATGGAAATGGGCGGCATGGCATGAGTTGGAACGGAGCTCGTGCCAGAGGGCCTCCCGTTTTCTATGGCAGCTGCGCAGATTCCCGTTGACTTGTGGGCGATCCTGTGGTAGTTGTGTTGTGTACCAACACAGGACGGAAAAGAAAAATAAAAACTGGAGGTACAAAATGAAAAAACTGCAAATCATGGCGGGTATGCTGAGCGTGCTTCTCCTCGCAGGCTGCGGCGGAGCCGGAGCATCTGCGAAAACGACAGAAGGAGATCCGCCGCAAGTGGCATCTGCCGCCGCTTCCGGGACCACAGCGGCGCAAAATGGAAACGAAAACCCTTCGGAGGTCGTAACACAAGATGAGGCAGAACGCCCCGGCCCTGTCGATGCGGAGCCGTCGGGAGAAAAGAAAACCACTTCCTCTGCCGGAGAAACAAAACCCAAAGCGGAAGATCCTCCGGTGCAGGTGCTGCCTGCCGAGACTGTGCCGCCCGAGGCTCCGCCCACAGAATCCGCCCCCTCTAAACCCGTGACGGACGAGACAGCTCCCCAGCCGGAGGAGAAAGGCTTTGATATAGACTACTGGCTGGCCTACGCCAAGGACTGCGCCGTGAGCATCGGGCTGGTGCTGGATCAGGGGACGGCCGGCACATGGGATACGCCCATTCGGTGCAGCAGTAAGACGGAAGATGTTCTGGCCGCCTACATCCGGGATGATCTGGCGTACTATAAGGATCAGGAAGGCTGTACCGCCGTCTGGATCTGGGCAGAACGGATCGGTGACGGACAGTACGAACTGTTCATCGGTCGCGGGTGACGCAGAATTTGTGGGGAAAAGGCTCTCATGGAGGGCCTTTTTCTTATGTAAAAATTTAGGAGAATAGGAGGTCTATTTTGAAACGAATCATCAAGTGCGGGACGGCTTTTCTGCTGGCGTTGGTGTTGTGCCTATGCCTGCTGCCTACCACAGCCTTCGCCGCATCCAACCAGGTGTATATCTGGAATTTCCCCCTGTCAGATGATACCTTGAAGTCCAGCGGCAACTGGGGCCACGGCGTGCTGGATCTGCGGTTTGGCTACCGGGTAGGGGCTTCCAGCTACACGCAATTCCGGTGTCTGGACTCCTGGCAGGGCGAGGTAGCTTACTGCATCGAACCCGGCGCACCGCAGAAAAACTACGATTCCCTCACAGACCACAACGATACATGGTGGGATCACCTGACTTTGCCGGACGGGCATCCCCTTACGCCCCGCGAAGTGCAGCGGCTGATCGGCCGCATCATGAGCTACGGCTACCACGGGACCATTGGCGGCGGCTGGTGGGCAGATGTAGAGAGCACGGCGGAGAAGATGGCCTGGGCCTATGCCACGCAGGTCCTCATTTGGGAGGTAGTGGCAGGCGAACGGGACAGCAGCTTCCGCCATATTGATGTGAAGTCTATGGGCTATAACGAGGCCTTGGAGCGGGTGGATGCCACCCATCCCCTGCGGGGCAAGATCCTCAGCTACTATGATTCCATTGTAGATTCTGTGCAGACCCACAGCAAACGTCCCAGCTTCTGCACTTCTACCGCCACCGATGCAGAGACGCTGGAGCTGACTTGGGACGGAAGCAAGTTTACCGGCAGCGTCACCGACACCAACGGGATGCTGGGAAAGTACAGCTTCAGCTGTGAGGATGCCGATCTGACTTTCAGCAAGAGCGGGAATGTGCTGACGGTTTCCACGGAGAAGCCTATCCCGGAGGCTGTCACCGTGGTGAGCAGCAAAAATGGCACTACCCATGCGGGCGTGGTAGTCTGGGGCGACGGCGTGTGGGGATCGGCTACCGGTATTCAGGATGTGGTCACCTATTCCGCCAGCGTTCGGGACCCAGTGACTGCTTACCTTAAAATCAAGACCGCTGCTATTCCTGGTAGAATTACAGTGAAGAAAGTGGACGCCGAGGGTGCGCCTCTGCCGGGGATTCGGTTTCTGCTGGAATCCTCTGCGGACCAGGTAAACTGGCAGGAGGTGAGCACAGCGGAAACGGGTGCGGGCGGCTCGGTTTGCTGGGAAGATTTGACAGCAGACGGCGGCACCTACTACCGGGTGACGGAGGTGCAGGCGGCGGAGGGAATGACGCTGATGACGGAGCCTTTGTTTTTGGGGACGCTGGATGCAAGCGAACACGACATCACCATTACCGCCTGCAACAATGCGGGCTTTGCGCTGCCCTTTACGGGCGGGGCGGGATTCACAATTTATATTCTGTTTGCGGCACTCATGCTCGGCATGGGTGTCGGCACGGGTATTTATTTTTGCAAAAAAACCACGATGAAAAAGGAGAACTGAACCATGAAGAAAACGAAACGACTTTGGGCGCTGCTCCTGGTCATGGTCATGGCCTTGGGGCTTATCACCACGGCGTTCGCGGCGCCGACCATTGACTCCGGGCGAAAGGCATCCCTTTCCCTTTACAAGTACGACATCACGGCAGCCAGCGCAGACGGGGCGTGGGATGCGGCGTCCTATGTCAGCACCGGTGTGCAGGACGATGCCGTTACCGACAAGCTGGCAAAGTACGCCATTCAGGGCGTGGAGTTTAGCTATCTGCGGGTGGCGTCCATCTCCACTTACAGCCAGCGGGAGAATGGACAATATAAGGTGGGCGTGCTGTATGGCTTTGCGGACGACGCAGTGCTCCAGGCCATTGGACTGACTAAGGCGGACGCTTACAAGAGAGGGAACGGCGTGTTCTACTTTACCTCCGACAAGCTGAACAAAGCTCTGGCGGACGCTTTGGCCGACAATGCCACTACCGTTAAAAATGCGCTGGAAACCGCCGCCCGGAATGGCGGCAATGCCTTGCCCGAGACAGATGCAAGCGGCCACAGCAAGGTCAGCGGTCTGGAGCAGGGGCTGTATCTGGTGGTGGAGACCCGTGTGCCGGAGAATGTTATCAGCACCTGTAACCCGTTCTTCGTGAGCCTGCCTATGACCACTATCGACGGCAAAGACTGGAACTATGATGTGACTGTGTACCCGAAAAATCAGACCGGCAATCCCACACTGGAAAAGACCGTTCGGGAGGCGGCAGCTGACACCGGCAAGAACGGCGGCACGGCGGATATTGCGGACGGCTATGCCCACACCGCCACCGCTTCCGTGGGCGATGTGGTGGACTATCAGATCATCAGCACACTGCCCACTATTACCTCCAGGGCTACCAGCCTCACTACCTATACCTTTGTGGACACGCTGAGCGAGGGAATCCGCTACAACAGAAGCGATGTGGTCATCGAGTTCTTCCGGGATGCCGGATGCACAGATCAGATTACGGCATGGGACGAGGATTCCGGCAAGTTCGCCGTCAGCTATGATGACGCTGCCAACACCATGACCATTGGTATGACAGAGACCGGGCTGGCGGACATCAATGAATCCGCAAGTGTCTACACCGATAGCGTGAAGCGTGGTTACAGCGACTGTACCATGCGGATCACCTATGCGGCGACCCTTACCGCTGACGCACAGCTGGGTGATACCGACAACCCCAACGAGGTGGGGCTGACCTGGAAGCGCACCAATACCGGTTACTTTGATACGCTCCAGGACTGCTGCCATGTGTATACCTACGGCGTGGATGTGCTGAAGCAGTTTTCGGACGGCAATGGCGACCTGGCCAATGTTCATTTCCTGCTGCACAACGACACGGACGATGTGTATGTCATTGCCGAGCAGAGGGATGGCATGTACTATGTCAAGGGCTTTACCGGCAAGAAGGCCGATGCAACCACTTTTGTTCCGAATGACAGCGGTCATACCATCGTGAACGGTCTGGAGGACGACACCTATACGCTGACGGAGACAGCCACGGACAAGGGATATGTGCTGCTGAAGGATGGTATTGAAATTGTCATTACCGCTGCGGAGGGCGAGAGCGCCTGCGAGACCTGCGGCGCAAAGCTCCTGACTGCCAGCGGTACCGTCAACGGCGAACCTGCGAACATGGAGAGCGGCAATGCCATCGTGCCCCTGATGGTCATCAATAATCCCGGCTTTGACCTGCCCAAGACAGGCGGCTACGGCACTTGGATGTTCACCGTGGGCGGCTGTATGCTGCTGGGCGTGGCGGCGTTTATTGTGGTCCGGGGGCGGAAGCACAATAGGAACGACCAGTGAAGTGGCGACTGCTGGTGGTAGCCTGTGTGCTTCTGGCGCTGGGACTGCTGCTTTACCCGCTGATAGGTGAACTACTGAGTGAGCGATATCACTCGGATGTGGAGACGGTGTATGCCGCCGCCATTGCGGACGCCGACGATGCGGAGCTGACGGCCCAGCGGCGGGCGGCGGAGGTGTATAACGCCATGCTGCGGGGTGAGGCGGCGGTCAGTGCGGGAGGGGCTTCGGCCCCTCCCCTGCTCTATGCGGAGCAGCTCACGGTGGGCGGGGCTATGTGCACCATCGATATCCCGAAGATCGGCGTGTATTTGCCGGTGCAGCACGGCACGGGAGCGGAGACGCTGGAGCGGGCCGTGGGGCATGTGGTGGGGACTTCTCTGCCTGTGGGCGGGGCAGGCACACATGCGGTGCTGTCGGCCCACAGTGGTATGGCCAGCGCCAAGCTGTTTTCGGACATTGACCAACTTGTGGAGGGCGACACTTTTTACATCCATGTGTTGGACGAGGTGCTGGCCTATGAGGTGGACCAGATCGCCACAGTGCTGCCTTCGGACACATCACTGCTGCAAATCGAGGACGAGCAAGATTTGGTGACGCTGGTGACTTGCACGCCCTTTGGTGTGAATACCCACCGATTGCTGGTGCGGGGGCATCGGGTGCCGTATGTGCCGGAGCTGGTGACAGAAAGCAGCACGACGCAGAAGGCCGCTTCCTCATGGACGCAGCACTATCTCACTGGCTTGGGCGTTGGCCTTGGCGTGTTGGCTGGGGTTGGTGGTATCTGCTTTTTTGCAAGGAGGCGATGCCGTGGATAAGAAAGCTGCTTTGCTGGCGGTGGTGCTGGCGGTGGTGGGGCTGTTGGCTCTGCTGTGGCCGGTGGTTTCCGGGCATAGGCTGCAAGGGGATATGAGCGAGACATCGCAGGAATTTTTGGAGGAAGCAGATCAGCCATACCCCGAGTTGCTGGCGGACTTGCGGGAATATAACGAGCGCATTTATGCGGAGCGGCAGGCGGGACTGGCCGATGCTGCGGCTTGTGAGGAGCCTGCGGTCGAGCTGAGAGACTACGGCGTGGAGGACGAGGTCATAGGGGTGCTGGAGATTCCTGCACTGGAGCTGGTCATGCCGGTTTACTTGGGCGCATCTGATTCGCATCTTGCCGCAGGAGCCACCGTGCTGGGAAACACTTCGGCACCCATTGGCGGCATAAATACCAACTGCGTCATTGCCGGGCATAGAGGGTGGTACGGTGCGGACTATTTCTGCCACATAGACCGATTGCAGGCGGGCGATACCGTAACAATTACAAATCTGTGGGAGACGCTCACTTATGCCGCGGTTGACATCCAGATCATCCAGCCCTATGAGGTGGAGAAGATCAAAATCCAGCCGGGGCGTGATCTGCTGACACTCATCACCTGCCACCCCTATGCCAGCGGCGGGCGGCAGAGATTGGTGATCTATTGCGAAAGAAGGAAGTGATGTAATTATGGAGCCTATTGGCAAAGCCACATTTATTGGAGACGATGATATTCTCTATTACGATGCAGAGTCGTTTCTGGACTGCATCCGGGCAGAACTGCCCTACCGGGATACCACCGGTTTTCGTTATGAAGTCCTGACGGACGATCCTGCCGTCCGCAAGGCGGCAGATGATATTTTGCTGGATTTCTTCGGTGAGGATGATCCATATATGCTATCCGAATACACACAGAAAATGGGAGGGATCTAAAGATGTTTACATCCGAAAAAATGGTGAAATTCCTGCAGGAAAAATATCCACCCGGCACCCGCATCCGGCTGGTTTCCATGGAGGACCCCTATGCGCCGGTAGCACCCGGCACAGAGGGTACGCTTGTGTGCGTAGATGACGCCGGGCAATTTCAGATGAAATGGGACAACGGGCGGACTCTGGCCCTCATCCCCGGCGAGGACAGCTTCACTGTCCTGCCGCCCGAACGCAGCGTGCTGAAGTTGTATATGCCCCTGACTGCCGAGCTCTACGAGCCGGATGAGTGGGGCGATATGCCGGAGGAGGCGGAACGGCTCACCGGCGGCGAATTGGCATCGTATGAGGACAAGATCCGCAGCGCCTTATTCAAAAACCGCATGCAGGAGGAACAGGTCAGAGGCATCATGTACTGGTACAGAAAACCGGACAGCGTCAACGACAAGGTACATTCCGTTGTCTTCGATGTGGAGCAGCGGCACGGCAGGCTGTGGGGCGTGGCGGAGTGCCAGATCAGCGGCGAACTGTCGGCTGTGGAGCTGGCCACGCTGAAGAAGTACATCTCCGGCCAAGCCTCAGACGGCTGGGGCGAGGGCTTCGAGCAGCGAGAGATCGCACTGGATGGCGGTCGGGAGCTGTACGTCCATCTGTGGCAGGATGAGGACTGGAGCATCCAGACGGAGCAGGAGCGGTTCGAGCCTTACCGGGACAAGCTGCCGGAGTTGTGCTTTACCCTGCTGCCGGGTACAGGCCAGCTCATCTGCGTGAAGCGTGGGGAGAGCGGGTACTATCCCAGCAACTGGTCTACGCCGGACGCACAGGAGAACCGCCGCATTGCGGATGAGCAGAACCAGAAGCTGGGTGTGACGCCCGCTCAGGAGATGGCCATGAAGATCGGCAGCATGTGCGGTTGGGATGTACCCGGCGCAGACCCGGATCACTGTATGGACATTGCGCAGCAGAGAGGGGGTATGGAGCTTGGATAAAAAGGTTTTCACCGTATATCTGGGTGATCCGGATCGCAGTAATCACGCAGAGCTGGATCTGCCCGCTACGCCGTGGGAACTGATAGACGCACTGGATAAGCTGCGGCTGGTGGATGGACGGGAGCCCTATTGGCAGGTGGAGGACATTGGCCGGTACGGTTTTCTTGCACCGCTCCTTGATGACAGCGACCTGTATCAGTTCAACGCTCTGGCGGAGCAGCTGAGCACATTCGACCATGTAGAAGCCATTGCTTTTGAGGGACTGGTGCAGATGGAGGTCGACGAGCTGTGCCAAACCAATGGCGACGAACTGACCCTCCAGCGATTGCTGGATCTGGCGTACAGCGTGGATTGCTGTCATGTGGTGCCGGGGATCCGGGACGATGCGGCATTGGGTCGGTTCTATGTGGAGAACGAGTTCCTGCCGGAACTGGAACAAGTACCGGATGGTGTGCTGGAGCTGTTGGACTATGCCAAGATCGGTGAAAGGATGCGCCGGGACGAACATGGCGCTATGACCCCGAACGGCTATGTAGTGCGGGAAGCCGAGCTGCGGCAGGCTCCGCCGAATTTAGGCAGGCCGCCCCGAAAGCCGCCCTATATGATTCGCTTTCTCTGCGCCAGCGATACCTGCGCCATGCGCCTGGATCTGCCTACGACGCAGACGAGGTTGAACGCTGTGCTGGATGCGCTGGGCGTGGATAGCTGGCAGGAGGTGCAGCTGGAGGAATGCGACACCGCCATGCCGGAGATGTGGGCCTTCGTAGATATGGCTCACACCAGCATGGAGCAGGTCAATCAATTTGCGCAGTGTCTCGAAATGCTGGATGCAAATGGGAAACTGGCGGCGTTCAAGGCAGTGGCCAGTCAGCTGGATATTTACAAGCTGGAGGATGCCATGGCGCTGGCAGAGCACCTGAGTGAATACGCCTTCGAGCCAAGTATCCACTCGTTGGAAGATCGGGCACGGGAGGAACTCGCCCTTATGGCAGATGGGCCAGAGCTTGACCTGCTCATCCGAAATTTGAATCTCACCGCCTACGGCGCAGACCTGATATACAGAGATAGGGGCATCCTCAGCGACTACGGCTATGTCCATCGTCCGGATGGACAGCCTATACATCTGCCGCAGCAGGGCATGGATATGACCATGCAGTAAACTAAGTCAACAATGGGGCCGCTTTCCGAAAAGGGACAGCGGTCCCGCTTTTTGTACCCTTTTCGGTGAGAGGTACCCGGAAAGGAGTGCAAGGATGACGAAGGAGACCATCTCCCGGTATCTGGAGAACGGATGCAAGGGACACAAGAATGTGGTCAGCAGCCGGGAATTGGAGCGGGCGCTGGGCATCAGCGGAAACGAGCTTCGCAGGCACATCAACCGCCTGCGGCGAGGCACTGTGCCGATCGCAGCAGATCAGCGGGGGTATTACTATGCGGAAACGGCGGCAGAGGTCTATGCCACCATCCGGAGCCTTGAGAAAATGCGCAGCGGGTTAGACGCCGCCATCTCCGGACTGGAGCGGGCGCTGGAGAGATTCGGTGAGTAAGCAGATGACGAAGCTCATGCCGTGGGTAGGCGGCAAGGCCCAGCTCATGTGGGCCATCCAGATGCTGCTGCCCACCCACTACAAAACGCTGGTGGATGTGTTTGGCGGCAGCGGCATTATTACCTTAAACACCGCTGTGCCCAGCGGATGCTTGCAGATCTACAACGACCTGAACCATGACCTGTATAATCTCCTGTTCTGTGCCAAGGAGCGTCCGCTGGAGCTGGTCAGGGAGTTGGGCTTTCTTCCTATCAACGCCCATGATGAATTCGATGTACTGCAGCGTCAGCTGCGGGGCGAGGAATTTACGATGGAGTACATGGAGCAGCAGTTGGATCTGACGGAGATCCTATTGCAGCCGCCCCAGGCAGAGGTCGTGCAGCAGCTGCTTTTGGAGCGTGGCCGTCTGGGTGATGTGCGCCGTGCCGCAGCATTTTATAAGCTGCAGCGCTACAGCTACAATGGCAGCGGAGACAGCTATGGCGTAGGCTCCTGCGATATACGGCGGTTTTTCCGGGATCTGTGGGAGTGCTCCCATCGGCTGAAGGATGCGGTGCTGGAAAACAAAGATTTCGAGAGCATCATCACCGCCCGCAACGACCCGCAGACCGTGGTCTACTGTGACCCACCCTACTATGAGGCGGAATGCTATACGGTGGAGTTTCCCCGCAGCGACCACCAGCGGCTCCACGATGTACTGGTAAAGCATACGGGCTTCGCTATGGTGTCCTATAACAACTGCCCATACATCCGGGAGTTGTACGATGATTTCTTCATTTACGAGGTGGAGCGCCCCAACAGCCAGTCCAAGAAGAAAAACAACAAGTACCGTGAGTACATCATGACCAACTACGATCCCCGCACCTTTGCGCCGCAGATGTCCTTCTTCGGCGACTATGACAGCCGGGGCAAATCGTGCAGGCTGGTGCATACACCGCAGCAGCCCTTAAAAGTATAGGAGGATCTTCGCATGAACAATGAAATGAAATTTGAAAAGAACGGCCTGCTCATTCCCAACGGTGCGCTGGAGGAACTGGGCTTGGCGGGTATCTCCCTGTCTGCGTGGCTGGGACAGGACCACATCCTGCTCATGCCGCAGGAAATGACAGCAGAGCAGCTGCTGCACGCACTGGATGGCTTGTCTCAGGCTTCCGTAGAACTGCTGGGTGTGCTGCAGGAGGCATGCAGGATGCCCTGCGCAGGCGACTGCGAAAGGGACATGGACGATGTGCCGCAGGTACCGGAGAACATTCGCCCCTTGCTCATGCTGAGTGGATGCTGCCCGTCTGCACTGGCGCAGCTTTTGGAGGAAGGAGACATTGTCTATGCTGCCGAGTGAGACGATGTACCCCTACACGGCCAAAGAGGCTCGGGAACGGGGCGAGTTGGAGCTGTGGCGGGCTAATTTCCGCACCAACTGTGCCTGTGCCGGGGCCATAGAACTGGCCATTCGCAGGGACTTTGACGGGATGCATCTTTGGGCCGACTGCGCCAAAAGCGTTATCGACCAGTATGGCTACAAGCGGGTGGGCTTTGTGCTGGCCAACACCTTGCAGGAGCAGTCCTATGACGGCCGCTACCATGAGACCAATAAGAAGTGGAGCCGAACCATCTTTATCCCCGAAGATGGAGGACACCGGCATACCTTCCTCATAAATAGCCACCCCGCCGTGTTGGACGGATTCGTCAGCGAATACCGGGCAGAGCTGGCAAAGCTGCACCTGTTCGGCGCAGAACACTGTGAACCCAATTCCGGGGAGCAGGACTTCACCGGCAGGGTGCTGATCCTGTCGCCAGACACGCTGCGGGAATCCTGCTGGCAGCCGGAAAATCAGCTGTGGCTGGCGCTGAGCGGCTTTGGCTGTCAGCCCCACGCCCGTGGCCGCTCGGTACTCTGCACCTGTTTGGGAGACGGCGAGACCACGAGGTGGAACCGCTCCGAGTTCGTAGGCATTATTCGTGACGAGTGTATCCCTGATTGGGCGGCGGAGAAATTGGGTGAACTGCGGCGTGGGATGCATGAAATGACAATGTAAAGGAGAGTGCGAAATGAAAACTGTAAAGCGTATCATGCTCATGCTGAGCATCACGGCGCTGCTGTGCTGCCTGCTGTCTGTGGCGGCCTTTGCCGCAGGCAGCGGCGATGTGGCGGGTGCGGTGGAGAGCACCTGGACGGCAGCGTCCGGGCAGATCAAGTCGGTGGTCAACAAGGTGGTATTCCCCGCCATCGACATGATTCTGGCTATTTTCTTCTTCGTGAAGCTGGGGACGGCGTATTTTGACTATCGGAAAACAGGGCAATTTGAATGGACGGCTCCGGCCATTCTGTTTGCATGCCTGGTCTTTACGCTGACGGCGCCGCTGTATATTTGGACTATTATCGGGGTATGAGTGGGAAATTGCGCTGTTGGTTGGCGGGACGGTTTTTGCATGTTCAGGAGGTGATGAATTGTTTATATGGGACTTTGTAGCGGACAAAATACTGGGGCAGATCGTGGACTGGTTTTACAGTCAGGTGGTGGGCTTTCTTGGGAACTTCTTTTCCGAGATGGGCAGCATGGGCGCAGAGCTCTTCGAGATGAACTGGGTGCAGAGCGTGGTGCTGTTTTTCTCCTATTTGAGCTGGGCCCTGTTTGCCACGGGACTGGTGGTGGCTGTGTTTGAATGCGGCATCGAGTATTCCGCTGGGCGGGGCAATGTGAAAGAGACGGCGCTGAATGTCCTTAAGGGCTTTCTGGCCGTCTCTCTTTTTACCCAGGTGCCGGTGCGACTCTATTCTTTGGCAATTTCCTTGCAAGGCACCTTGACGGCGGGCATCACCGGCTTCGGGTCCACCAGCATCGGGGATGCGGCAAAGGCGGCGCTGGCAGATCTTGAAAACCTGAAAAGCCTAACGGAGTCCACCTATCCCCTGCGGGGCTTTGGACGGGAGACCAGCGGGCTTATGGTTCTTTTCTGTCTTATCCTCATGGCCTATGCGGTCATTAAGGTGTTTTTCAGCAATCTGAAGCGCGGCGGTATTTTGCTGATTCAAATTGCCGTGGGGAGCCTTTATATGTTCTCTGTGCCCAGGGGGTATGGAGACGGATTCGTCCAGTGGTGCAAGCAGGTCATCGGCCTGTGCCTCACGGCGTTTTTGCAGGCCACTATCCTTGTGGCCGGGCTGATGGTATTCAAAGATCACGCCCTGCTGGGCTTGGGGCTCATGCTCTCTGCCGGGGAAATTCCCCGCATCGCCGGGGCCTTTGGGCTGGACACCACCACGAAGGCCAATCTTACCTCGGCGGTTTACACAGCTCAGAGCGCCGTCAATATTGCCCGGACGGTGGCGGCCAAATGAGGTGCATTACTATGGGCAGCCTGTTTGACGGCATTGGCGGTTTTCCGCTGGCGGCTATACACAACGGTGTCATCCCCCTATGGGTCAGCGAGATCGAGCCGTTTCCCATTCGAGTCACGCAGCAGCGGCTGCCGGGGATGCTGCATTATGGAGATATTACGAAGCTGGATGGGGCCATGCTGCCGCCGGTGGATATCATCTGCGGCGGCAGCCCGTGTCAGGACTTGTCCGTGGCTGGAGCGAGAGCCGGATTATCTGGCGCCCGCTCTGGCCTTTTTATGGAGCAGGTCAGGCTGGTAAAGGAGATGCGAAATGCAGACAGATCACGAGGCCGGGCAGGTATCCATATTCGGCCCCGATTTATGGTATGGGAAAATGTGCCTTATGTGTTGAAGTGCATAAATGACGTTATGAGTTGTAAGCAATTATGAAAAGACCTCCTTCCAAAATATTGAAATTTCTTTGAGAATTAAAAAGATGCTGTGCATAATTTCCCTTTATACTGTGAGCATCACAATATAAAGGAGGCAAACTATGCACAGCAGAAAGACAGTTCCAATCATTGACTTGATGAGCGCAGCAAATATGGAGTTGATCCGTCTGGACTTCAAATCGTCAACCCTCAGTCGGCATAGCAAGGAGTTCCGTAGCTTCTCCAATTATTGCAGAGAAAACGAGATCACCGCTTATGACACAGAAACCGGACCACAATACTTCCAACACTGTTATGGTTTGGACATCGGTAACTCCACCGCAAAACTGACCAAGCAACAACTGGACACACGCTGTTCGATTCGTTTTTTGGATGACATCTTTCAATTTGGGTATGCACTGCGATACAGCCACCATGACTACACAGTGCCACGGCAATATGTCGATTTACTGGAAGAATACCTTGCATGGTGCCACAGAAATAATAGTTCTGATGGTACTATCCGTGTCAAGCGGACAAAGATACGGCAATTTTTTTGCTTTCTGGATGGGCGCGGAATAGAACTTTCAGATTTAACCGCTGCAGAAATTTCGGACTTCATGACCACCCTGTGCCGCTACCATCGTGCAACTATCCATGTATTCAGCAGCGTTTTACGTGATTTCTTCCGCTATCTCCATGAAAATGGGATATTGGACGATGACTTATCTTCAAGTGTTCCAAGGCCAAAGATCTACGTTGAAGAAAATATCCCCGAAACGTGGGCCCCAGAGGAAGTACGACAATTATTGTCCGTTATTGACCGCAGCAATGCGATTGGAAAAAGAGATTACGCGATGCTTCTGCTTGCTATTCTGCTGGGCATGAGGGCTGGAGACATCTGTGCATTGAAATTCAAAAATCTGGACTGGCACCAGAAACTGATCACCTATACACAGCAAAAAACGCAAAAGGTCAATACACTGCCTCTGCTCCCTGTAATTGGAGATGCCATCATTGACTATCTGAAAAATGGGCGGTTGGATTCTGACTGTGATAATGTGTTTATCCGCCATATCCATCCTTACGGAGAATTCCAGTCCAGCACAACTCTTTCCGAAAACCTCAAGCGATATATGAAATATGCAGGTATGACAGTAAAGAAGCGCAAAGCAGCCCATTCACTGCGTCATACTCTGGCAAGCAGCCTCTTGTATGATGGTACACCGCTTATGACGATCTCCAACATCCTTGGGCACAACAGCCCAAAAACGACCTCCGTATATACCAAAGTAGACCTTCCGGCCTTGCGGAAATGTGCATTGTCTTATGGAGAACGGAGGGAATTGATATGACTTCAAAAATGTTGTTGGAGCAGTATATGGCGGAACGTCATGCTCTTGGGTTCAGCCTGAAAACGGATGAGGGTTGTATCCGGCGCTTCCTCCAGGACTTTGCTGAGCCCGATGATGGAGAGATTTCGTTTACAAAAGAATATGTTTTAGACCATATTGGAAACAGACGGAACCTGCAAACCAATACCATCCTCAGAGATGTCAGCGCAATCAATGGATTTCTCGATTTTGTAATCCGCAAAGGCTATACAGCATATAAGATCCCTCCTAAATCTCTCCCGAAAGAAAACCGCAATTTTAGAGCCTATATTTTTACGGACGACGAGATTGAGCGGATGCTGACTGCAGCGGATCATGTGCCATTTACGGAGCAGAACCCTGCACGAAAATACCAGATTCCTGTTATGTTCCGAATCTTATTCAACTGCGGATTGCGTACTTCTGAATTGCTTAAACTGCGCATGTGCGATGTAAACCTCAAAGAAAATGTGTTTACCATTTTGGATACGAAATTTCACAAAAACCGCTTGGTGCCATTCTCTGATACAGTTGCAGAATCCTTGACTCAATATCTGGAAATGTCCCCTCCAAAATCTACAGATTCCTTGCTTTTTCCAAGTTTGAACCCACGCAGCAACGGCGGAAGATACGGGAACAGTTGGCTGCAAGCTCAATTTCGCCAGCTCCTCAGAACGGCGGGTATTCCTTACAATGGTTCAGGAAAAGGCCCTCGGCCTCATGATATCCGCCACACATTTGCGGTACACTGTCTTAACAACTGGGTCCTTTCGGGTGAAGATCTTACCGCTGCGCTACCCGTACTTTCACGGTATCTTGGACATAATGGACTGACCGGCACGCAAAAATATCTTCAATTGACGGCGCAAATGTACCCAGATATTGTTGCCAAATTAGAAGTGCAATTTGGTGGTCTCATTCCCCAGATGGAGGTGTCCAATGAAAGCATCTGACTTCTCCAAATTTTTGACGCAGTACCTTACACACTATCTGCCCGTCCAGAGAAATCTGAGTAGCAATACAATTCGTTCCTACCGGGATACGTTTAAACTCCTCCTGATTTTTTGCAGAGACGAGAAAGGCTTTAATATTGCAAAGCTGAATCTGGCCAAGTTGGACAAAAAGTGTATAGAGGACTTCCTTCTGTGGCTGACTAATACCAGAGGTTCTTCCCCATCTACTTACAACCAGCGCCTTTGCGCCATTCACGCTTTCTTTGATTATGTTATGACCGAAGAACCGACGTATATGGAGCAGTGCATTTTAATCCTCAAAATTCCAAGCATGGTATCTCCCGCCCCGCCCGCGCAGTATTTAACGCCAGAAAATTTGAAACATTTATTGTCTATGCCGGATACCTCTACTCCTAAAGGACGGAGGCATCTTGTCTTGCTAACTGTTTTGTATGATACAGCAGCTCGTGTTAGTGAACTTGCGGATATTTGTATGCGGGATGTGCGATTAGATTTCCCAGCAGTTATTACTCTGCATGGAAAAGGCGGGAAGATTCGTACAGTGCCTCTCATGAAACCGACTACTGAATTGTTACGTAGTTACCTTGAGGAAAACCACATTGATTTGCGACGAAACCCAGATATGCCCCTGTTTTGGAATGGAAGCAGACACAAACTGACCCGTTCTGGAATTACATACATCGTCCAGAAATATGCAGATATGGCACAGGAAACTGCCTCTGGGATGCCTACCAAAATCTCGCCTCATATTTTTCGCCATACGAAAGCCATGCATATGGTACAGGCCAATGTTAATCCGGTCTTTATTAAAGATTATATGGGACACGCCGACATCTCTACCACTGAGGTCTATGCCAGAGCAGGCAATGAAGCCAAGCGAGCTGCTTTGGAGAAGGCTACAGCCCATCTTGATCTTCCGAAAGCATCTCAGTGGGAACAGGATGCTGAGTTGATTGAATGGCTGTCCTCGCTTGGCTAAAACTCCAAAATATTATGCGCAGTGAAACAGAGTAAAATGCTCTGTTTCACTGCTTTTTATGGAGGTGCTATACATAATTGATTTCTGTTCATAATGTGCCGGGAGCATTCTCCAGCGGAGAGCGGAAGGGCGAGGACTTCCGCATCGTCCTGGAAGAGATCGTCCGAATTAAGTGCGGTACCGTTCATGTCCCTGGACCTTACCCCTGGGCATGGCAACCTGCTGGGCGAATCCTACTGGGAACTGATTTCTCCCTATGCTGGCGGTGCCTGGACGCTCAATACTGGGGTGTCCCCCAGAGGCGCAAGAGAATCTTCCTTATCGCGGATTTTGCAGGGCGCACCGCCGACAAAGTATTATTTGTCAGCGAAGGCTTGCATGGGGATACTGCGCCGGGCGTTTGAACGGGGCAAAGCGCTGCCAAAGAAGCTGGAACGGGCGCTGAAGATCCAGGCGGGTCTTGCGCTCCCGGACGGCCAGATCACAGATATAGATGCCTATCACATCAACCAGCGGGACGAGGGCTTTGACGGCTACAACGGAGACTTGACCGGCGATGTGGCAGCGACCTTGGGCGTGAACTGTGGGATGTCCACCGGCAGGAATGGCGTTATAGCCTTTGCGGCCAACCAAAGAGATGAGGTTCGTGACTTACATGATGTGGCGGGTGCTCTAAATGCACAGCCGGGAATAAAACAGCAGACATTTGTCGCCGGTTTTTCTGCAGGTGCCGGAGCCAGTGCCGGGAGCATCGGATACCACGAAAGTGTTGCCCCAACACTGAAGGCAGGCGCCAGCGGCAACAGTATGCCGTCTGTGCTGTGCATCAACGATCAAGGCGGTCAGGTCATGGAAATTTCTGAGAATATGACGGGCACACTGCGGGCGCAGGAGCACGGCCATCAGCCGTTGGTGTATGAAAACCACGGCATTGACAGCCGCTACCGACAGATGGAGGAGGTGGCGCCTACCATGTCGGCCCGCTATGGGACGGGCGGCAATAATGTACCGCTGGTGGAGCAGGAACCTGTGATCTGCATTACGGGAAATGCCATAGACCGCCAGCCACAGAACGGCGGGAACGGCATCGGATACCAGCAGGACATCGCCTATACCCTGACTGCCACAGATCACTTATCTGGATATCCAGATAAGCGGTCTAATCCCGAGGATTGAGTTATCCCGAG
>ULRB01038424.1_pt1 | contig 17215 bp, 14 predicted proteins | sample 1955051 | NCBI WGS metagenome assembly ULRB01 (sample SAMEA4835671, study PRJEB28245) | human gut metagenome | biome: gut microbiome; material: fecal sample | place: Denmark | collected 2008 | reverse complement strand
GGCTGCCACAATCAAAAAGATACACGCTCCGAACCATGACGCGGCGGTCTTGCTGGTGTCGGGATCGCCCGACGACCATTTGGAATAGACCTTGATTCCGCCGATGAGACCCACCACGGCACCGATGGCGTAGATGAGCTTGGTGCCGGGGTCGAAATACGAGGTCACCATAGAAGTCGCTTCGTTGATGCCGGCCATACCGTTGCCGCCGGCGGCGGCAGCCCTGAGTCCGCCGAGGATTCCGGCGAGAAGTGCCACCATAAGGCGGCATTTGAAGATTGCATACTTGTTTTTGAGATTCTTGATAGTCATTTTCATGTCTTTGTTTCAGTTTTTTGAAGCACGGGCAGCCCCCGGCCGCTCCGCAGACGGGAGCAGCCCACACTTCGGGTTGATAAATTGGGGTTGGATTTTTGCCCTTTCGGACGCGGATTAGTGGTTTTGCCGTCTATGGAAGCATATCGGCAGGGTTGAAGTCATCCGGATTGTCGGCAGGTATATTCACCGATACAGATTTTCGGATGACTCTCGGAGGTCGCGGAATAGAGTTCTTCGCCTCTATTTCAGCTTGGATGCTCATTCGGATGCAGAGATTGACACGGCGGTCTATGTCGTCATTTGCCGACACAAGACGTTCATAAAGTTGCGTGTCCTTGATTTCAGACAGACATTTTCCGGCCTCGGCCTGCTGTTCGGGTGCCGCATCCCTATCCATAGCAGTATCAAAGGCATTTTCGAGTTCGTCAAGTGATGCTCCAGATGCTGTCGGGGCTGACGGCCCGGCATCGTCAATGTCGCGTATGTCGGTGTCAAACGCCGCATTGGTTTCAGCAGATGACAGAGGCGTGAATTTGCTCTTTTCCTGAGCCTCGGCTTCGTCCTTATCCGGTTTTTCCTCGGCAAATTCAACATCCTTAAGCCTTACATCGCCAATCATACCGTTTACCAGAATCGGGAATGTCTCCTTCATAGTGTCGGTAACGGCCTGTATCATCTTGGCTTCAAGACGGTCTATGTCAAAGGAACTGGCACCGACACATGATTTATTTTCGGGAATTACCTCCTTTTCCGGCTGCACATCGGCATTGTCTGGAACAACGCTTTTCTCGTCAGTCTTTCGGGAGGACTGTTTCCCGGCTTTACCGAACACCATAGCCCCGGCAATGACGGCATTGCACAACAGCAACGATCCGACAAAGAATATTTCAAGTCCGGTCATAGACTTCCGGGATATTATTGCTGGATTTGACAATATTCCTGATAGTCTCGCCGTGCGTAATGAAATGTTCGGCAAGAAGATTGTCGAGAAAGCCCGTGAACGTATTGCACTCTCCGGCACCGGCATTAAGGAGCCACATTAAAGTCTTGTGGTATTCCTCGCGGATTGACACTTGCTTCCCGGTAGAGGCCCGAAACATATTCTGCGGATGACGAAGAAATGTCCTCTTGTATGTGTCCTCCGTAAACACTTGATCGAACACTTTCTCTATGTCGTTGTATGAAAGTCCATTGGCAAGCGGCTTATCTTGGACAGGGCTGTCATTACTGGTAGGCTGACAAATGTCATCCGGACCCGGTTCAAAATCGGTCATAGACATATCACCGACAGGTTGCGGAGTTGTGTCAAGCCCGACAAGATATGCCTCGACGCGCTCCCTGATGTAACTGTCGATAGCTGGCTTTACATCAGATACTAATTTATCCGCCATTTCGGGAATGTCATTTCTGAAACGGTCAAGTCCTGTAATCATGTCGTCGCTGGCTTTGAGAATGGTTCTGACATCCTCCTTGTCTCTTTTGCAACCGGCAAAGATACAGATGAAGACAACGACATTGGCTGCAATCAGCGAGAGAATGAAGATGATGAAGAAAGTATCGCTCATAGTGTAACGGTTTTTGAGCCTCGGTCTGTCAGTTCGTTGATGACATCCCTGTTGGCTACAAGGTGGGAGATTATTATATTGGTGACGTATGCCCCGATTGTCAGGTCGCGGTTGTCGAACAGCGCCACGGTCTTGGCGAGCTTGTTTACCAGCTCACGGGGTACGAAGATGCCTTTTCTTGCCCCCACGGTGTACGGGGCGAGGTATTCCGCACGGTAGGCTTCCAGTGCGTCCTCATTGGGGAAGTCTGTGTTGACTTCATCTGTCGCCTTGGCGCATGGCCGAAGGTCACAAAATCTTGGATTACTCATGTAATAGTCGATTTTTAGAATTGTTTACTTTTTTGATACAGACTTTGCAATATGGGCGCCACATCCCTGAAATGCTGTGCCAGCACGTTGTGGACATATTGCGCTATGGATAAATCCTCGTTGAACAAAGCCTGAATTTTCAGAATCTTGTGGCGGAACTCGTTTACCACCATAACCTGACGTCCTTTCTTATTGAAAGCGTCTATCGGACAGTTCTCCACGAAAGTGCGCAGATACTCGTCCTCTTCTTTTGTGCGGTCGGGAGTTACAGGTTTTCTCGCCAGTTCCTCCCTCTCCATCGGCGACGGGGGTGATTCTGTCGCCGGCTCTTTCCTGGCCTTGCGGTAGGTCGGCATGGCATCCTCCCGGTATTCATCGAGAAAGTCCTGCGCGTCCTGTGTGTCAAAGCCGCTCGATATGTCCTTCTTCGCCATAGCCTCACACCTTTATAATCTTGCGGATCTCGGCTACAAGTTCAGGGAGGTTGCTCCCTTTCAGCAGCCGTTTGTCCGGCGGAAGCATGGTTGAACGGAACATACCGACCTTGCCGACGGCTGCGCCGTCCTTGAAGAATCTGGAACTGTTGCTCAGAACAGTGTCGAGGGAACGAAGTCCGAGTTCTTCAAGATAGTTGTCGATTATGCCGCACAGACGGGTCTTTGCCTTTGACGGCACACGGTTCCAGACAAGATTGATGTCCTTGATTTTCGCCTTGCCTGTGGTGATCATGGTGTTCACCACATGGCTGGCGAAGCGGATGGAACTTTTCATGTCGGCAGTGTCGGGAGTTATGGGAACAAAGAGATAGTCCATTACCGACAGCAGTTTGACAATGTTGATGTCGTTGATTGTTCCCGTGATGTCGAAGAACACCACTTTGGGATTTGCTCCCTCATCGAGCCGTTCAACAGCGACTTTAGCAGCCTCGGCGGGATTGGAGAGGATTATCTCGTATGCTTTCTTCCCGAAATTCCTGTAGAAGTTCTGCATTACTTTTTTGAGATACGGGTTCTCTCCGGTGACATTGAGGTCGTTTTCCCGGTAGTCTTTCTGTGAGTGCTGTCGGTCGTCGCAGTCAATGACCATGACATCGACACCCTCCAGATAGTAGAGGTAACTCGCCGTGAGAGCTGTAAGGGTTGACTTGCCCGCGCCACCTTTCTGTGTGGCAAAGGCAACGAAAACTGGTTCGTTCATAATTTTCGCGGTTTAATATTTATAATTCGGATTGTCTCGGCGCGTCCGGCGCCATTGGTTCCCCCGGCTTGATAGCCATGTCCGGGCGGAAGGCACATTCACTGACCTGTGAGACCGGTCTTGATATATTGTGGTCAGCAGTGCATAGATGACAGTGGTCGGCAGAGTTGCAACATTGTCATAACCGTTATTCGTTGCGTGCAGGAGTGTGTTGTCACTTAATCACTTTGTCACACTTTCACACATTGGATAACAAACTCACTTTATCACGCATACACACCTGATTGCAGGTGATAACGGGAATGAGGCGGTTGCAATGCCTGTGACAGATAAGCCATGACAGTTGATGATGCCGGGAGAGACCTTGTTGATGCGGGAGAATATGCTCCGGTGGTCATCGGCACATCGGCTTTGTCATTCGAGCCTCTGTGCAAGTTAAACGATGACAATTCACGAAAAGATTTATAACCTCTTGATTTTGCTGTACTTTGCCGAATGATTGCCGTACTTTGCCGTACTTTTCTTTTTACGAAAAACCGATGGGCATACCGGGATTGTTATATAGGCAGCGACAACGCACCGCAGGATTTCTTCCTTTTGGCGTTATTCCGGGCAGATTATTATACGAGAGCTATAACATAATCGGTTAAGACCGGCACCGATTATCATACCGGCACCGATTATCATATATGTATCCCTGATTAGCCAATATCGGGTTAAGATTATCCGGATTCCAATATCTGCCTTTTCCCCAATATCATAGTGATGTTCTCAAGAACATAGCAAGGTATGTTTTCTCATAGGTGAAACGAATACAACTTAATATAACAACTCTTGCTGAATATCAGCGTTTTACGATGGATGGAAATTCTATTGGGTTTCTTTATTTTGTATTGTTTTGCGTATTTAGTACACCATAAGTACACCTTTTGGCGGTTTCGATTGTTAATAGATGTTGAGGGCAGTTTTCGTGTTTCGCAACACGATGCTATCTTTGCTTTACGAACACAAAATTAATCCTTTATGGGCAGATTACCAAATAAACTGAAACAAAATCCGAAGCTCGTCCAAAGAGAGATGTCCGACGGACGTGCGAGCCTCTGGCTGGAGTATTATCTCGGCAGGAGCGAATCCCCCGTATATGACGATGACGGCAATCCTGTCCTCTACGAGTCGGGGGCAATGAAAGGAAAACCCAAATATCGTGTCAAGCACCTTCGGAAGAAGGAGGCGATAAATCTCTATGTGTGGCTGCATCCCCGCACGGCGCAGGAGCGTCAGCAGAACAAGAACACTCTCCGGCTTGCTGAGAAGATACGCTTTGAGAAGGAGCAGGAGATGCTTGAAGACCGCAAGGGCTACCGCATCAAAAGAGAGAAAGAAGGCAACTTCCTCAGATATTTTCGTCAGCACCAGGACAACGAGGCGTTCACGATGCCTGTCCGCAAGTCGTACAAGTATTCGCTCACACGTTTCATGGAGTATCTTGAAATGACTCCCCAATATGCAAAGTACAGGGAGGTTCTCCCGATGGATGCCGTCACTCCCGATATGGTTCTCGGATTCACCAACTATCTTCGCAGGAAATGCACCGGCGAGGGACCGAGAAAGAATTACCATTGGTTCAAGAAGGTACTCGCCGATGCCGTCGAGGAGGAACTGATAAAGAAGAATCCGTGCAAGGGCATACGCATAGTCTATGACACCAATGTAATGCTCAAGGAAATCCTCTCGCCGAAGGAGATAAACCATCTTGCGGCATTCCGATATGAGGGTGAACGCCGTGAGGTGCAGCGCGCATTTATCTTTTGCTGCTTCACCGGACTGCGGTATTGCGATGTTTCAGAACTGACGTTCAGCAACGTGGACTATGAAAGCATGGTCATGCGGTTCAACCAGAAGAAAAGTGCCGGGCGCAGCGCACACGCAGCCGTGGTAACACCTCTTAATGATGAGCTGCTGAAACTTATCGGCAATCCAACCGATGATGACAACCCCAAGGAGAAGATTTTCAACCTGCCCCATACAGGCACTGCAAGAAAACATCTTTCCCGATGGGTAAGTCTTGCCGGAATAAAGAAGAGCATTACGTGGCATTGCTCCCGCCATAGTTTTGCCGTCAATCTGCTCAATTCCGGAGCGGATATAAAGACAGTATCTTCGCTGCTTGGTCATGCGAGCATCAAGATGACCGAAAAGTATCTGCACGTCATTGACCAACGCAAGCAGAAAGCAATCAACAAACTCGGCAAAGTAGCCTTTGATGTTGGTTGAAGCCGATAATCCCTGTGGCATTTTCGACACTTTGGCACTTTCGCCTGTTATAGAGTTGTACAGGCGGTCAGAAATGACTACTTTTGCGATAAGATTCAACGTCATAATGTTTTTGTTTCATTTTGACGTGGATTAGTGGTTGGACATCGGGAGGGATACCCGGTGTCCTTTTTCTCGCTGTTGCCCAATCCGATGAAAATGATTAACTTTGCACTGAAAAAACAAAACCCGATAGCTTGACGAGTCAGGGGCTACCGGGAATCAACACTGCAAAAGTAGTGCTTTGAGTTGAATCTGACAAATATCGAGAAATCTTTATGGCAAAAATAACCGTTCTCAACACCGACATTACCATTGTCCAGTACAATGAAGAGGATTACATCAGTCTGACCGACATGGCTCGCAGTCAGATGCAAGAGCATATCATCTTTCGTTGGCTGAGCCTCAAAAGCACATTGGAGTATCTTGGAGAATGGGAGATGCTGTATAATCCCGATTTTAATTGTACCGAATTCGGTACAATTAAAAATGCCGCCGGCAGCAACAATTTTGTCCTTTCGGTGAAAACCTGGATAGAAAGAACAAATGCTATCGGTATCCGTTCAAAAGCAGGTCGATATGGCGGCACTTATGCTCATCGTGATATTGCGTACCATTTCGGCATGTGGATTGCGCCGAAGTTTCAATTACTTCTCGTTAAGGAATATCAGAGACTCAAATCAGAGGAACAGAAGCAACTCGGCTGGTCGGCAAAGCGAGAATTATCGAAGATAAACTATCGAATCCATACCGATGCCATCAAGCATAATCTCATACCCGCCGAGATTACAAAGGCTCAGGCAAGTATCATCTATGCCAATGAAGCCGACGTGCTGAATGTGGCCATGTTCGGCATGACGGCAAAACAATGGCGCGAAGCCAATCCCGACCTCAAAGGCAACATCCGTGATTACGCCTCTATCAATGAACTGATATGCCTCTCCAACATGGAGAATCTCAATGCGGTGTTTATTGAACAAGGGATGCCCCAGCAGGAGCGTCTGATTAAACTCAATCAAATCGCCATCCATCAGATGAGTGTACTTGAAAGCGGCGATAACGATAGAAAACTGCTGAAATAACCATTCAAAATCAGTTCCATAACGCAGATTCGCCCTCGGAGGCTCCAAAAATTTGGATATTTCGTAACTGTTTTGTAACTTAGCCGCCAAAATAAGAATCAGGCAGGAATTATGAAAGACACACGTCAGCCAATGCAAGACCAATGCCGGACATGGCTGAACAATTTCATTTTTCTGTTGTTAGGAAATTATCAAAGGTTAGGTGGCAGTAGCCCTGACCCCTCGCGATGACGCGAAGCATCGACCCTGCCGGGCGGTGACGGTTGTCGCACCCCTGCCACCCCCCTTGCGAAAGGGCGACATTGATGGATTACGACTTATTACGAGACCTCGCCAAAGGCACGTCCGCAAGGACGCATCGGCAAGGTCCCGCTTTTTTATTGCCCGTCCGGAAGGGCAGTAAGGTCACGCAATTCAGCGATGTCCGCCTTCAAGCATACCACATGGACGCAAGTCCGATATTATTTTGCAGTGTCTGCCGGCCTTTTAATCCTCCGGGTGTAGTCATCGGGCCGGTGTGACGCAATAACTATGACCTGACGACACCCGCCTACCCGTATGTTGAGCATACAGCATATCACTTATCATCTGAAGACTGATGCGTGAAAAGAATCAAATTTCCCAATCCACTAATCCACTTTTCCTAAAAATGCAAAACATTACTGATTTCCTGAATCTTCCTTTCATCGAGGTTCTGAAACTCGTCATGAAAGGAGCGGTCGAGGATTACCTCACCGAATCGGGAGTACTGGCGGCACTTGCCGCCATTCCCGCAAAAGCGACGAAAAAAGACAATGAAGGCCTTAACGCCGAAGAAGCCCTTGACTTTCTCAACGCCAACGGCTATCCAATCAAGAAAGGGCAGCTCTACAAGGAGACGAGTGCAAACACCATCCCACACAAGAAGTTTGGAAACAAACTTCATTTCAAGGCACAGGAACTTCTTGCATGGGCTGAAAACAAGCTCATTGACGGCAACGCCGTAGGCGTACTTGACTCTAATGACAAGCCGAAGAAGAAAGGAGGCAGCCGATGAAAAAGGAAACGACATCATCAGCAAAGACTACTCCCAAGCCTAAGGTCGGCGAGAAAAAAGCGTCCGTAAAGAAGAAAACCGACAGCAGTCCTGATAAACCTGCAATCATAGGTACGGAAGTGACTTGTCAGTCAAGTGAACAGGTGACTAATCACATGACTGATCAACTGACCAATCAGTCAGCAACATCTGACGGTCTGATTGCAACACAACCGACTGCGCAGATTATCAGCAGTTTCCCCGTTGACGTCCTGCCTGCAAAGTTGCAGAAGATTGTCAACGAGGCAAACGCCACTCTCGGTTTCCCGAAAGACTACATCGCAGGTTCGATGCTGGCGGCTATGGCCGCTGTAATCGGCAACACCCATTCGGCGGAAGCTATGGCGGGGTGGAAGGAATATGCCATTCTTTTCGTTGCCCTTGTCGGATGCCCCGGTGTCTGCAAGAGCCATCCGCTAAGTTACCTGATGCAGCCTCTTATCGACCACGATGCCGAGAAAGCGGCTCAGTTTGCCGAGGCGTTGAAACGCTACAATGCGGCTATGGAACTGCCACCGAAAGAAAGGGTCGCCAACGGTTACGAACTCAACCCCACCGAGCCGAGGCGTGTCAGGTTCATGATGCAGGACGTGACCAACGAGGCGGTACATCGCATTCTCTCGGAGAATCCCCGCGGACTGATACTGATGTATGACGAGCTTGCCGGATGGGTCAAGAACTTCAACCGCTACAACAACGGCTCTGAATCGGAGTTCTGGATGTCGGTGTTCAACCACAAGGTTGCCATGTCCGACCGCAAGGGCAGTCAGAGCGGCGTGTTTATCCGCAATCCGTTCCTTTGCGTAATCGGAACTATCCAGCCGAAGGTTTTGACCGACCTTGCCGCCGGGAACCGCAACGCCAACGGATTCATGGAGCGCATACTCTATGTATTCCCGTCCGACCAGACGAAGCCTAAATGGAACCGGAGCCGCCGGATGCCTTCTTTTGACATCGCGGCAGAGTGGCGCGTCATCCTTTCCCGGCTTATCGACATTGTTCCCAAGGTGGATGCAGACGGCGAAATAATATCCGAGGATGTCCCTTTTTCATCGGACGCTCTCGACCGCCTCTATCAATGGCAGAACGAACAGACCGACCGTTGCAACGCCGACGGGAGCGATACCCTTACCTCCATCGCAAGCAAACTCGAAATCTACGCTATCCGCTTTTCTCTCTTGCTGGCCCTCTCCGACTGGGCGTGCGGCAGTGAGAAGAAAATGATAGAGGTGGATACGGTGGAGAGGGCGATACGTCTTGCGGAGTATTTTCGCATAAGTGCCTCAAAGGTGCATGGCATCATCAGCGAGGATGCCCTGACTGAGATGCAGCTCTCGGTTCTCTCGGAGCTTCCCGACGGCTTCACTACCGCAGAGGGTGTGGCGATCGCCGGGAAATGCGGTATGCCTGAGCGCAGTTTCAAGAGGTTCCTCAGAGACAGAAAGGGAGTGCTTTTCATCCGCAACACCCACGGAAATTACACCAAGTTATAACCTATCCACCCCTTGGCATTATTGGCACTTTGGCATTTCTGACGGATATGCCGAGGCATCCCCTTTATGCCAAAATGCCGAAAGTGCCAGGGGGTAAATCCAAAACTGAAATCCCGTGAAACATTGTTTTTTCATTGAAGAAACCATTGCATTCAGTGCAGTGGTTATAGCGGTGTATCACTGCTATGGCAGTGCAGTACCATCCGTGCAGTGGCGGCACGGAAATTACGCCATCCGGAAATTCCTTAGCATATTAGGGAATTTTCCGAGCCGCATATCGTTCCGATACGCTGAAAATGTCCCCAATATGCCAAAGAGGTCAACCCCTTTGGAAACCCCGGAACGGCTTAACAGGAAGCCGTACACTCCGATTGCTCCGCAACTTAAACTCGTCCGCCTATGAGCTACGCAGTGTTACACATCATCAAGGCGAACTCGTCACTGAACTCGATAGCCAAGCATATCGAGCGCACCGCCCATCCCGAAAACGCAGACCCGGCGAGGACGCATCTCAACCGCTACAATCTGGTCGAATATCCCGACGGGATAACCGGGCTTGCGGCGGCTGTCGAACACCGCATAGCCAATGCCGGGATTATACGAAAAATCTCCGACAGGCAGGTCCGGTGCCTCAACCTGGTAATGACCTCCGACAACGAAGGTATGCAAAAAATCATCGACAGCGGGAAACTCGACGAGTGGATAGACGACAACATCGGATGGGCGCGTGACACTTTCGGGGGCGACAATGTTGTCGGCGCCGCACTGCACATGGACGAGCGCACTCCGCATCTTCACATCGCCGTCGTTCCGATAGTGACCGCCGAGAGAAAGAAGAAAGCGAGGGAGGCGACCGCAAAGAAGCGTTACCGCACTAAAGCCGCCAACCGTCCGAGGCTCTGCGCCGACGACATAATGGAACGCGGGAAGATGAGCCGCTATCAGGACATCTATGCCGAGGCTATGGCGAAATACGGTCTGGAGCGTGGCATCCGTGGTTCCGAGGCTCGCCACATCGGACAGCACGAATATTACCGCGACTGCATGGTGAAGAAGAAAGGTCTTGAAGAAGACATCGGCAATCTCTCCATTGAGAAAAGGAAACTCGATAAAGAGAAAAAATCTCTTGAGAGCAAGGTGGAGAACCTTGAGTGCCGGACAACCGCCCTCGACACCCGGAAGAAAATGCTCACGCAGGTCAACGAGGAGATACGGCAGCAGAACAATGAACTCTATTCCGAAAATTCCCGGTTGACCGAGGCTAATTTTTCTCTCGCCGCCGAAAACAAATCGCTTGCCGATACCAACGCAGGACTGTCGGAGGAATCTGTCAGACTTGTGGAGCAACGGAAAGGGCTTGCAGAGGATACCGACAGGCTGACCGCCGAGAAAAAGGCATACGAGGCTCAGACTGACGAGGCGAGAAAAGAAGCCCGGAACGCCATCCGTGAGCGCGACGAGGCGAAAGCTGAGCGGGATGCGCAACGCAAGGAACTCGGCAGCAACATCGCCAACATATTCACCGGGAGCAAGACCAAGAGGCTTGAAGCCGAGATTGTCAGAAAGGATAATGAAATCCGCGAGATGAAAGACCGTGCAGAGGCGCGTGAGCGAGATTTACACCGTGAAATATCCAATCTATCGGATAGCCTGAGACGGCAGAAAGAGCATGAGGCAGACACCGTCCGCAGTTACGAATGGAAGATGGGGAATTTCGTCAAGTTCTTTCCCGATGCGGTTGCCATGCTTCCGGCGATAGAGGAATGTCAGGACGTGGGATTGAATGACAACTCCATAAAGGGGCTTCTCTCGTTGAATGAATATGTCTTAAAGTCCGGCATGACACTCTATTATCCGTTCCAACGGAGAGAGGTGGACGCTTCAGGGGCAAAGGTACAGATCAAGCGAGACCCCACGGACAACAAATTTCATCTCCATGTCAATGGGATCAGGATATTCCAATGGCTCAAAGACCAATGGCAACGGCTTACACAGACGGTGAAACGAGGCTTCGGAATCAAATAATGCAAAAAGCGAGCCACCGGCAAAAAACTTGTGGCTCGCTTTTTTAATATGATTTGAGAGATATTGTTATTTCAAGATTGCAGACCCAACAGTCCCTGAACCACTCACTTCATCATGGTGGTCAACTTTCTTGCCGTAGCCGAAAGTGTATGATACAGCTAACGTAATGCGCCAATGCTGGGCGGTTGAGAACTCTTTGCGGTCAAAAGTGTAATATTCGCTTGTAAGGGTCTGACGCGATGATTCCCACGATGTACGCAGAAAGTTGTAAACCCCGGCTCTGATGTTCCAACCCTTGTCGCCCCAGCCAAACTGAATCTGATATTTTGCTGGGGTACGCTCGACTATACCGCTTTGTTCTTCCTGATAATGACTTGGTGTCATATACCAGCCCCAAAGATAGAATTTATCAAAATAATATGTGAGTTGTGCGGTGCATGTAAGTTCATTTCTTGTGCTTGCGTATGCCCCGGTAGTCTTTCGCAGCCAGTATTGCGGGCGCAGTTTGGCTACAAGTTTACCTCCGAAGAATTTGGCGGTTGCGGAAACTCCTAACATACCGCTACGATAATCCCCGTCGTTGACATATTTACGCAACATAGTTCCTTCAGGAGCGGTAGGCGAATATATAGTTACACAACGATTGCCAAGCATATAGATGTATCCGTCAGCCGAAAGTTGCCATCTGTTGTTCGGAAGCCAAGTATAGGTCAAACCTGCATTATGGTAAGAATAATCTGAAAGTGTAGGTGTGCCCTGATACCACATAAGTTCGTCTTGTTGAAGCATATTAGGACTTTTCTGCGATGCGTCGGGAACATCCTTGCTATAATTCCAGTTAACCTCAAACTGATGCTTTTCATTGGGAGAGTAAGTGGCATACGCAATCGCACGTGGAAAATTATCGTTCATGCGGCTGTTGCTGATATGGTTGCGTTCCCATACCCAGCCAAATTCTCCTCCGATATCCCATTTTTCAAGACTTAAATTATAATGTGCGCCGGCAGAATATCCTCCGACATTATATTTCTGACGAGATGGGGAGTCGCCGGAATAATCAATGGTAATCCAATTTTGTATGGAAGCCAGGTAGAAAATAAAAGTATTTCTCTTATTAAGTCTCCAATATAAACGAGGATTTATCTGAAGGTGATGTGCATCTTCAGAGGCGTTGTTTGTAATGGATAAATCTTTACCGGAAGAATAAAAAGAGTAGGATTTATTTTTGCCGTAAGTGTAGATTGCCACAGCTTCAAATGATAACTTAGGAGAAAATCTGTAGGAATAATTACCATTATATGAGAGGGCCCAATTGTGGCTTGATTTCAGGGATGTGGCACTTGCATTAGGGAACAATTCGGAGGAATAGAGCAGTGAATTGACCGCATCATTGTGAGGTACATTTGTTAGGCTATAAGAAATGCGGTTTGAGATTCTTGCCTTGTCGCTGTTATATAAGGCTCGCAAGGCAATATCGTTGCTGTTGTTGCGGTATAGAGAAGATTTGGTTTCGGAAGTCCTTTGAATAGTCTGCGGACCATTGCCATATAAATCCTCAAACCTGAATGTTTCAGTCGAGGCAGTGCCACCATGACGGTTTGTGAGATATATTTCATCGGCATACAAATCAAAAATCATCGACTTGTATGCCATTTTGGAGTAAACTTCTCCTTCAGTTCGGTTTACACCGAACCATTTATTGGCTGTGACTTTGGTATATCCACCCCATTCATACTTCTGCATAATGAAGTTAATGGCGTAGTGTGCGCCTTGAAATCGTGGGTCAGTCGGGTGCAGATAATACTCAACCTTTTTCACATCTTGAGTCCTCATTCCTTGCAGGTCTTGGGCGGTTGCAGGGAGAAAGTCAATAAATATTGAGACACCCTGCCCAGAAGCAGTCTTCACTGCCTGACCGATAGGATCGACCTCAATTTGGGGAATCGCCATCTGGCTCAAAAGGGAGATTGCATCGGCAGCAGCGTTCTTTTGACGAGCCATTGGAATATAGGTGGATATGTTCGACGAAGTCCGCTGATTGGAGGCTTCCACAACCACCTCATTAAGTTCTTTTCCCTCTATGCTATCCGGAATTTCTGTTTGAGCATATCCCAAAAGAGGAATAAGAAACAACGAAGTTAGTATTACTTTACGCATAATAATTCGGTTAATGATTTACCTTACAAGAAGCGTGAGCAACTATGTCACGTCTTGATAGGAGGCCCTGAGAAAGCCTGTGAGCAGATATAACAATAGCAGCCCACGCTATATGCGTGAGAACCACTATGCTTTCTCTGCTCGGTTGAAAGTTTCTCAGGTTTCCTACCATAAGATAAACATAATGCTTCGTTTCCAAAATGTAGTGGAATGACCTGTGTCAATCCGACTGCAAAATTAGCGATTTTTTCTCAATGAACCGCTGTTCAGAGCCTCAAATCTACTGCGTCTAAGAGAAAAAGAATCGAATTAAATATAACTAACGCCCCTTAAAAATCCTAAAATTGAGCATCTGATTTTCGATTTCTCCAACTAATTAGTACACCACGAGTACACCATCAATTTTATAATATCTTGTATTTCAGTACAGTTACGAACAATAAAATTAGATAAGGTATATTTTCAGTTACTCGAATGCTTCCGAGTAACTGAAAATCCCAGCACCGCCGTGGGCAGAATTATCCTCCGCAGTCGGATAATTTCGGGATTCCTTAATCAAAGATTAAACAATGGACAAACCATAAAATTAAAAGAATAAGAAGAATGAAAAAGAAGAGCAAGTACGGGAGAAATCCCAAATTGAACCCGAAGACGCACTGCGTGATGGTGCGCTTCGACGATATGGAATGGAACAGGTTCCTGACGATGTACGAGGAATCGAACGTGTATGCGAAAGCCGTCTTTCTGAAGGCGCACTTCTTCGGGCAGAAGTTCAAGGTGCTGAAAGTGGACAAGACGCTGGTGGACTACTACACCAAACTGTCGGACTTCCACGCCCAGTTCCGTGCCATCGGTACGAACTACAATCAGGTCGTTAAAGAGTTACGCATCCACTTTTCGGAGAAGAAGGCGATGGCGTTGCTCTACAAGTTGGAGAAACATACCATCGATCTTGTGAAACTGAGCCGGGAAATTGTGGAACTTTCAAGAGAGATGTATGCCAAGTGGTAACAACAGAGGGAATAATTCTGTTACATACCCAAGATACACATTACAGATACGTAATTCGGTAAATGAACGCATTTTTACTGACAATTTCATTGTCAATCATGTTGTAATCGTACATTCGGAACTTTAGAACAAAGACAAGTATTACTTAACAGACTTGAAAACTAAATTCTTATAATTGAAACGACTGTATCATTTATAATGGTGCAGTCGTTTTAGGTAGTCGTTTTATATTCAAGAGGATAAATAGTTGCAAATGTTCACTTAGCTATCAATATGAAATTACTATCTTTGTAAAATGATTCAAGAGGAATTCGATTTTTACAGACCATGTAAGCTATTGCAACCTTACGTGAGATATTATTGGGTATTCAAAAGTAACCAGTTTTTGAATACCCTGACTTATCCTATCGGTTGCCCTCAAATCATCTTCCATAAACAAACACCGTTATATATCCCTGAACTGAATGTTACACAAAACAAACTGACTGTGAGCGGACAAGTTAATTTTTCATCCCATTTGTATGCTGACGGCAATACAGAAATGATAGTGGTCGTGTTCCAGCCCCATGCCATGAGTATGTTTCTGAACATACCGACATCCCTTTTTTACAACCGGGAAGTTTCGGGCTATGATATTGAAAACAAAAGTTTGAATGAATTGGCTACACGAATATTCGACTGTGAGAATAATTCTATTTGCATAAGCTATATAGAAAAATGGCTGGTGTCACAAATTGCCGATAATTTAGCTAATACCACATACAAAGTTAAAAGAATAGATGCCGTCATACAGCGAATATATATCACTCCGCAAATCTCTGTAAACGAATTATCTTCCATTGCCTGCCTAAGTAAAAAACAGTTTGAGCGGTTGTTTCATTCATTTGTAGGCATCAATCCCAAAGAATATACCCGTATCGTCCGCTTCCAAAAGGCTTTGGCGCAGATGCAGCATCAAGCGGGCAAAGAAATTAATCAGGCACAAATAGCATATGCCAGTGGTTATGCCGACCAGTCGCACTTTATCCGGGAGTTCAAGAAATTCTGCGGATATACGCCCGTGTCTTTGCTGAAAGTATCAAATCCATATTCCGATTTGTTCACCAATCCCGTATAAATGTCCCGTTTGTTCTATCCGGGGTCAAACGCTTCTCCTACTTTTGCTACCTGATTCATTAAATGAAAATAGCATTAAGTATGAAAGAAGTAAATCCCCAAGAAACCAGCCGTGCATACGCCTTTGAAATGTGGATGAACGCACCTATGCCAATGGTGACGTTCTTTAAGACACTTAACGTGTCACGCCTTGTGAAAATCAGCCGGAAATCGGGCATGAAGTTTAATATGTTGATGTGCTGGTGCATCGGCAAATCCGCAAGGGACGTGAAAGAATTTTATATGCTGCCCGTTGGCGGTAAACTGATGCAGTACGATACCATTGCAGTAAACACCATTGTCGCTAACAGAAAGGGCGAGGTAAGTTCGTGTGATATTCTTTTCTGTGATGATTTATCTTTGTTTAACCAACACTATCTGCAACTTACCAAACAAGTGACTGAAAGTTGCGTCAATCACGACTTGACGGAAAGCATGGTTATCGGAACTTCCGCATTGGCACAATATGAAATAGACGGTGCTGTCGGGATGTATAGCGGCATTTTTAATAATCCGTTTCTTATTTGGGGCAAATACAAGCGCCGCCTGCTGAAAACGACACTTACCGTTTCTTTCCAGTTCCACCACACGCAAATGGACGGGGCGCACGCTTCCCGCTTTTTGGACGGGGTTCAGAAAGAAATTGATAAATTGAGAATATAAGTTTAGGGAAAAACGCTATCTTTGCAGAACTAACAGAAAAATAAATAGTTGTTCAACAATATGAAATGGCAGTTGTGCATATAGCTACGCTCAACGAATAGCACTTCCAATTATTGCTATTCAGCAATAGACAGGCTTATGTTTTTAAGTTTGCCTGTTATTGTTTTGTCATTATCCCTTATTATAAATCTATAAGATTGTCGTGCTGCTTAAAGCGGCAGGATGTATCGTATCATATTGGTTTGAACAAATGAATTATACCTATAAGAAAATCTGGCTCATCGCTTTTCCTGTAATGATGAGCATCCTTATCGAACAACTGATAAATATTACCGATGCTTTGTTTTTAGGGCATGTGGGGGATGTGGAACTGGGCGCATCGGTCCTTGCTGGAATATGGTTCTTGGCAATTTATATGCTCGGCTTCGGGTACAGTTTGGGGTTGCAAGTGGTAATTGCCCGCCGAAACGGAGAACAGCGGTATGCAGAAACGGGAAAAACGTTCTTTCAGGGATTGTTTTTCTTGCTGATACTGGCGGTACTCCTCTGTCTGCTATCCAAGATATTTTCTCCCGTTCTGTTGAAACATCTGATAATTTCGGATGATGTCTATAATGCGGTTATCCGCTATTTGGATTGGCGTATTTGGGGATTGTTGTTCTCTTTCCCGTTCCTTGCGTTACGCTCGTTTTTGGTAGGCATTACACAGACAAAAGCTCTGAACATGGCAGCTTTCACAGCCGTACTGGTGAACATTCCGCTGAACTGGCTCCTGATATTCGGCTTCGATATGGGTATATCGGGAGCGGCTATCGCATCTTCATCTGCCGAAATGTGTTCGCTGGCTGTA